>Ga0157362_1000542_pt1 | contig 13148 bp, 9 predicted proteins | sample AttlaeALBM3_FD_111480 | JGI IMG/M metagenome (GOLD analysis project Ga0157362, IMG submission 111480) | Fungus gardens microbial communities from leaf cutter ant in Ribeirão Preto, State of São Paulo, Brazil - Atta laevigata ALBM3 | ecosystem: Host-associated > Fungi > Mycelium > Unclassified ... | reverse complement strand
GGAGGGAATCGCGCGCGCGGTCAACGGGGTCAGTTACTCGGTTCGCGGCGGCGAGACGCTGGCGGTGCTGGGTGAGTCGGGGTCCGGGAAGAGCGTCACCGCCCAGGCGATCATGGGCATCCTCGACACCCCGCCCGGCTTCGTCACGTCCGGGTCGGTGCGTTTCCGCGGGCACGAAGTCCTTACCCTCCCGGAGGAGGAGCGACGCCGGCTGCGCGGCCCGGCGATCGCGATGATCTTCCAGGACGCCCTGTCCGCGTTGAACCCGGTGTTCTCCGTCGGTTGGCAGATCGGCGAGATGTTCCGCGTGCACCGGGGCATGTCCCGGGGCGATGCCAAGCTGCGCGCAATAGAGCTGATGGAGCGGGTGCGGATCCCGTCGGCCGCCCAACGGGTCAACGACTACCCCCACCAATTCTCCGGCGGCATGCGGCAGCGGGTGATGATCGCGATGGCGATCGCGCTCAACCCGCAGGTGTTGATCGCCGACGAGCCGACCACCGCGCTGGATGTCACCGTCCAGGCGCAAGTCATGGACCTGCTCGCCGAGCTCCAGCGCGAGTCCGGGATGGGCTTGATCCTGATCACCCACGACCTGGGCGTGGTCGCCGACGTCGCCGACCGGACCGCGGTCATGTACGCGGGTCGGATCGTCGAGGAGGCCGACGCGGCGGAGCTGTACGCCAGGCCGGCTCACCCGTACACGAAGGGGCTGCTGGGCTCCATCCCGCGGTTGGACGACAAGGGTCGCGAGATCTCGGTGATCGGTGGCCTGCCGCCGACCCTGACCCGGCTGCCCAGCGGTTGCGCCTTCCATCCCCGGTGCCCCTACGTTCGGGATGTGTGCCGCTCGGAGGTGCCGCCGCTGGTGGCCTTCGGCGGCAACCGGGGCAGCGCGTGCCACTTCTGGCAGGAGGTGCTCGACGATGACCAGTGACGCAGCCGTGCTGGAGGTTCGGGACCTGGTCAAGCACTTCCCGCTCACCCACGGCATCGTGATCAAGCGTCAGATCGGCGCGGTGAGGGCCGTCGACGGGGTCAGCTTCGACCTGCGGCGCGGCGAGACGCTCGGCCTGGTCGGCGAGTCGGGCTGCGGCAAATCGACTGTCGCCAAGCTTCTGATGGGTCTGGAAAAGCCCACCTCGGGCCACGCCTACTACAACGGTCGGGACATCTTCACGCTGAACGCGGCCGAGCAGCGCCGGCTGCGTCGGCAGATCCAGCTGGTCATGCAGGACCCGTACTCGTCGCTGAATCCGCGCATGACCGTGGCCGACATTGTCGGTGAGCCGTTCGAGATACATCCCGAGGTGGCGCCGAAGGGCGATCGGGAACGGCGGGTCAAGGAGCTGCTCGACGTCGTCGGGCTCAACCCCGAGCACATCAACCGCTACCCGCACCAGTTCTCCGGTGGGCAGCGGCAACGGATCGGGATCGCCCGGGCCCTGGCGCTGCGCCCCGAGATCATCATCTGCGACGAGCCGGTGTCCGCGCTGGACGTCTCCATCCAGGCTCAGGTGATGAACCTGCTCGAGCAGCTGCAGGGGGAGTTCGGACTCTCCTACATCTTCATCGCACACGACCTGTCGGTGGTCCGGCACCTGTCGGACCGGGTGGCGGTGATGTATCTGGGCAAGCTGGTCGAGATTGGCACCGACGCCGACATCTACGAGCACCCGACGCACCCGTACACCCAGGCGCTGCTGTCGGCCGTCCCGGTGCCCGATCCCCAGATGCGCGGCCGGCGCGATGTGATCCGCCTGGAGGGGGACGTGCCCAGCCCGGCCAACCCGCCGTCAGGTTGCCGGTTCCGGACCCGGTGCTGGAAGGCGCAGACGCTGTGCGCGGAGGAGGAACCGGAGCTGATCGAGCGGGTTGCGGGGCACCCGAGCGCATGCCACTTCGCCGAGGAGCGCGAGGTCATCCACTCCGGTTAATCAGTCGAACGAGCGGTACTCCGCGGTCTCGATCGGCACGACGATCGGTGCCAGTTCCACCGACGGCTCGATCGAGGGCAGCACCGGGCCGGCCGCCGGCCGTGTCCAGCCCACTGCCCGCAGGTACCACAAGCCGGCCAGGGCGTAGGCGAGGCTGACCCCGAACAGAATCGCGTAGGACTTGCCGGACTCCGGCATGGTCAGCGACGCCACCGCGGCCGCGGCCACGAAGGCGCAGTTGAACAACATGTCGTAGAAGGCGAACACCCGTCCGCGGAACGCGTCGTCGATGTTCTCCTGCACGATCGTGTCCACGCAGATCTTCACCGACTGTGCCGACATCCCGATCAGGAAGGCCCCACCCACCAGCGGCGGGGCCTCATACGGTGCCACCAGGGCGAACCCCAGGACCGCCGACCAGGCCATCGAGATGATGATCCAGTTCGACTTGCCGATCCGGGGGGTCACCTCGGGCGTGATCAACGCGGCCACCAGATACCCCAGGCTGCCCGCCGCGAACGCCCAGGCCAGCCCGGACATTGCGGCGTCGCCGTTGGAGTTCGGGCTGTGGAAGTAGTTCCGGTAGAGCAGCAGCGTGGCGATCGTGCCGGTGCCGTAGCAGAACCGCTGCACGGTGATCACCTCGATCGCCCGGCGCGCCGCCGGACGTTCCGCGAGATGCCGGACGCCGCCGACCAGGCCGGCCACAAGCTCACCGATGGCCTGCCGGACGGGCACCGCGCTCTGGTCACGATCGGGACCGAGCCGATCCGGGTGCAGCAGCGCCGCCAGCCCAGCGGCCAGCAGGTACCCGCAGGCGGTCATCAGCATCATCGGCGTCGCGGTGTGCCAGATCTGGTGCAGGCCGAGCCCCAGCGCGGCACCGGCCATGGCCACGATCGACCCGGACGTGGCCCATACGGAGTTCGCCATCACCAGATCGCGTCGGGCCACGACGTGGGGCAGCGACGCCGACAGCGTCGTCATGTAGAAACGCCCGCCGGACAGGATCACCAGGGCTATCAGGAAGATTGCCGGGCCGCGCACGCCGAGCGTGGTCAGCAGCGCCAGCAGGCACACCAGGACGGTGCGCACCAGGCTGGTGCGGACGAGGACGTGCCGTCTGCGCCAGCGGTCCAGGAACACGCCGGCGAAGGGACCCGCGAACGTGTATGGCAGCAGGAGCGTGGCGAACGTGGCGGCCGCGGCGGTCGGTGTCGCCTGCCGCTGCGGGGTGAAGAAAACGTAGGAGGCCAGCGCCACCTGGAACAGGCCGTCGGCTGCCTGGACGGCCAGCCGCGGGGCGAACAGGCGCCGAAAATCGCGGTGGGCCACCACGACTGAGAAGTCCGCCGAGAACGCCACGGGATGAGGCTAGGCCCGCGTCAGCTCGCCCGGAGGGCGAACACGAATGAAGACCAACGGAACAACCGATCCGGAGCAACCCCTTGCGGGAGCACCCGTGGGTGATGACGACAAACCAACCCCCCGGTGACCTAATCGCGGGCCCGACCGGTTCGGCTCTGTCGTTCCGGACGCCATCGGGCCCGGCTCCAATTGAAGCCGGACCCGGTTACCGAATCGTCTACGAATGAGTAACGATCTGCACAGCCCGGGAGAAGTTCCGGCGCTCAGCGCTCCACCTCGCCACGAATGAACTTCTCGACCAGCTCGCGGCAGACCTCATCGGAGTACTGCTCCGGCGGGGACTTCATGAAATAGGAGGAGGCCGACAGGATCGGGCCACCGATGCCCCGGTCCAGCGCGATCTTCGCCGCGCGCACCGCGTCGATGATCACCCCGGCCGAGTTGGGCGAGTCCCACACCTCGAGCTTGTACTCCAGGTTCAGCGGGGTGTCGCCGAAGCTGCGGCCCTCCAGTCGCACGTAGGCCCACTTGCGGTCGTCCAGCCACGGCACGTGGTCGGACGGGCCGATGTGCACGTCGGCGCCGCGCATCTCGTGCGGGATCTGGCTGGTGACCGACTGCGTCTTGGAGATCTTCTTCGACTGCAGCCGCTTGCGCTCGAGCATGTTCTTGAAGTCCATGTTGCCGCCGAAGTTGAGCTGGTAGGTGCGCAGCAGCTCGACGCCGCGGTCCTCGAACAGCTTCGCCATCACCCGGTGCGTGATCGTGGCTCCGACCTGGCTCTTGATGTCGTCGCCGACGATGGGCACCCCGGCGGCGGTGAACTTGGCCGCCCACTCCGGGTCCGAGGCGATGAACACCGGCAGCGCGTTGACGAACGCGACCCCGGCGTCGATGCAGCACTGGGCGTAGAAGCGGTCGGCCTGCTCGGAGCCCACCGGCAGGTAGGAGACCAGCACGTCGGCGCGGGCGGCCTTGAGGGCCGCCACGATGTCCACGGGTTCGGAGTCGTCCTCGTCGATCATGTCCAGGTAGTACTCGCCGAGCCCGTCGAGGGTGTGCCCGCGCTGCACGATCACGCCGGTGGGCGGCACGTCGGCGAACTTGATCGTGTTGTTCTCGCTCGCCCCGATCGCCTCGGAGAGGTCCCGCCCGACCTTCTTCGCGTCGACATCGAACGCGGCGACGAACTCCACGTCCCCGACGTGGTAATCACCGAACTGGACGTGCATCAGGCCGGGCACCCGCTGTGCCGGGTCGGCGTTGCGGTAGAACTCCACGCCCTGCACGAGCGAGGCGGCGCAGTTGCCGACGCCGACGATTGCTACGCGAACCGAACCCATGGCTGGGTGCTCCTAACTTCAGGCGCGGGTATCACTAATTGGGAGATTGTGTTTTGCGCTCCGTCGCGATCAGCTCGTTGAGCCATCGGACCTCGCGTTCGACCGATTCCAGACCGTGTCGTTGCAACTCGAGCGTGTAGGCGTCCACCCGATCGCGGGCCCGCCCGACGCTGCTGCGGAACCCGTCCGCGCGTTCCTCGAGGCGCCGCCGCCTGCCCTCGAGGATCCGGAGGCGCACCGCGGCGTCGGTGCGGCCGAAGAACGCGAACCGGATGCCGAAGCTGTCGTCGTCCCACTCCTCCGGGCCGCAGGCACCCATGAGCTCGGCGAAGTGGTCCTTGCCGTCGGCGGTCAACTTGTAAACGATCTTCGCGCGCTTGCCGGACAGGGCCGGTACGGCCCTTTCGGGCGACTCCTCGACGATCCAACCCGCCGCCAGCAGGGACTTCAGGCACGGATACAGCGATCCGTAGGAGATTGCCCGCAACGTCCCGAGCAAGGTATTGATCCGCTTGCGCAACTCGTAGCCGTGCATCGGAGACTCGTGCAACAGGCCGAGCACGGCGAGCTCGAGCACGCCGCTTCGCCTACTCATGCCCGTGCACCTCCGGTCGCATCGCCCCGATGTATCGCCACGATATATCGGTTTCGCGCCCACGATGGCAAGTCGCACCGGCGTGTCGGCGTGTTCTGGCTCACTTCGGGTACCGATCGTGCGGCAGGAGACAACAAGAGTGGCCGGAGACCGGATTCCCACCAGGTTCTCGTCGTACCCTTCTGGGGCGCTGCCCGCGGCGTTGGGCTTTCGCGGGCGCGATCGGCCGGTGCATCGTCGCTCTGTGCCGGCCGGCGAGATGGGCATGCGCCGATCTCCGTTACAGGACGTCCAGCTGCGGGGAGTCAGCACCTCATGAAGTGGTTCGGTCGCGGGCGACGCAACCGGGTGCCGGCGGGCGCGCCGTTGAGTGCCGAGGACCAGTGGTTCCGGCCCGATTCGGGCTCGCGTCGTCAGCGCCGAGCGGGGCGGGCCCCGGTCGCGGTCCCGGCATCCGGCGGTCACGTCCCGGCCGCGCCCGACGACCCGACCGAGTCGATCGAGCTGCCGCCCGATTGGTTGGACGACACCACGGTGCTCCCCCGGGTGGGCGGGGAGGCGGAGGCCCCGACCGCGGCCACGCCGCCGATAACACCCGAGCCCGCGCCGGTCCGGACCAAGCCGCGCCGCCGACGGCGGTGGTTGCGCCGGCTGGCCTGGGTGACCCTGACCGTGTTCGCCGCGGCCCTGGTGGCGATCCTCGTCGTCTACTCGCGGATCAACATTCCCGACCCCAACCAGAGCGCGCTTCGCCAGACCACCCGGGTGTTCTACGCCAACGGCACCGAGGAGATCGGCCGCTTCGGCGACGTCAACCGGCAGGCGGTCCCGCTCGACAAGGTGCCGCAGTCGGTGCGCGATGCGGTGCTGGCCGCGGAAAACCGCAACTTCTACCACGACAACGGCGTGTCCCCGACGGGGATCGTGCGCGCGCTGTGGGTGAACCTGCATGGCGGCCAGCAGGGCGGTTCCACGATCACCCAGCAGTACGTGAAGAACTACTACCTCACGCCCGCGCGCACCTGGAAGCGGAAAATCCGCGAGGCGCTTCTCTCGATCAAGATCGACCAGAAGCTGTCCAAGGACCGGATTCTCGAGGACTACCTCAACACCATCTACCTGGGCCGGGGCGCCTACGGGGTTCAGGCCGCAGCCAAGGCGTACTTCCAGGTCGACGTGAGCAACCTGACCCCCAGTCAGGGCATCATGCTGGCCGCACTGATCCGCGCGCCGGCGCGCTACAACCCCTCCGTGAAGGCCGACCTGGACGCGTTGAAGGCGCGCTGGGCGTACGTGGCGGACGCGATGGTGCAGACCGGAAAGCTGAAACCCGCCGACCGTGCCGCGCTGACGTTCCCCGACATTCCCAAGCAGACTCACGACACCAGCCGCTACGGCGGCCAGAAGGGTTACATCCTCACCGCGGTGCGGCAGGAGCTCCTCAACCGGGGGTTGTCGGAGGAGCAGATCGACAACGGCGGTTACCGCGTGGTGACCACGATCGACCCGAACGCCGAGCAGGCGGCGATCGCCGCCGTCGGCAAGGAGTTTCCGACCACCCACAACAAGGGTGTGCGGGTGGGGCTGGTCGCGATCGAGCCGGGCACCGGGCGGGTGGTCGCGATGTACGGCGGCAAGGACTTCCTGGGCAAGGACAAGTACGCCCAGGTCAACGCCGCGACCTACCCGATCCAGCCGGGGTCAACGATGAAGGTGTTCACCACAGCCACGCTGTTGGAGAACGGCTACACCATGGACAGCACCTTCGACGGCGACTCCCCGCTGCACCTGCCGCGCTCCAAGCCGGTGCGCAACGAATTCAACAAGAGCTACGGGTCGGTGACCCTGCAGCGGGCCCTTGACGTGTCCATCAACACCGCGTTCACGCAGGCGGCCCTGAAGGTCGGACCGGCTCGGATTCGCAGCCTGATGGAGGCCGCCGGTATCCCGCACGACACCCCGGGCCTGGCAACCAACGCCCGGATCACGCTCGGTATCGCCTCGATCCGGCCGCTCTACGTCGCCGACGCAATCGCCACGCTGTGCGGCGGCGGCATCCACGCCGAGCAGCACATCGTCGATAAGGTCCTCGGCCCCAACGGCGGCGAGGTCCCGGTCACCAAGCCCGCGCTGTCACCGCAGCCGGTGATCCCGCCCGGTATTGCGTACCAGACCATCAAGGCGATGGAGGACGTGGTCCAGCACGGCACCGGCACCGAGGCCAAGAAGCTTCACCGACCGGTGGCGGGCAAGACCGGGACCCACCAGAACCTCACGGCGTGGTTCAGCGGCTGCACGCCCCAGCTGGCCAGCTCGGTCGTGTATTTCAAGGGGGACGGAACCGAATCGCTGGATGGCGTCGGCGGCCTGCGGACGTTCTTCGGTGCGGTGTACCCGGCGGCGACCTTCACCACGTTCATGCGGGATGCGCTGCACGGCAAGCCGGCCCAGGACTTCGCCCCGACCAAGGATCAATCGACGCAGGCCGCGCCCGCCACCAACCCCTACGACACCTCCTCGGTCGACCCGGCCGCAGCCGGGCCGATCGTGAACCCCACCCAGGGCCCGCAGTTCCCGGCGTTCGACACCGGGCCGAGCAGCTACACGCCGCCGCCGTCGGCCACGCCGACCCCGTCGCCGACCGCCCGGGGAACGGCCCAACCGGCCGGGGCCCGTCGGACCACGCGGTGCACCGACGACCCGACCAAGCAAACCCCGGCGGTGCCGTACGACCCCAATTGCACGGCGCGGGGTCGGCCGGCTGCCAACCCGAGCTCCGCCGCGCCCCGCCCGCACGGTCTGTTGGACGGCGGTTAGCCGCCGGCTGCCCGCCCGCCACGCCTCGCCGGTGGCGGGCGGGGGCCCCGCCATAGGTGACGATGAGCTGTGCAGCCGGGATCGCTTCAACCATCGCGTTCAATCCCGCCCACCCGTGACGACCCGGTGCTGCGTTCCGGCAGCGAGGTGCTGGGCGGGGCCGCCGGATCCCGGATTGCCGGGGCACACCGGTGGTGGACTCCGCTGCGCGTGCTGCTGGCGATCGCCGCCCTGGTGATGGCCCTGGGCGTGGTCGAACACGTCCCCTGCCGGGATCACGGCTGGAGCCGCGCGGACGGCCAGGAATACGCACACGCGTGCTACTCCGACATTCCGCATCTGTATGTCGAGCGCGGGTTTGCCGCGGGGGATCGGCCCTACCTCGACTCCGGCAATCACCAGGCGCTCGAATACCCGGTCCTGACCGGCGGCTTCATGCAGTTCGCCGCGGTGCTCACCCGCCCGCTGGCCACGACCGTCGCCGATCGGGCGGTTCGCTTCTACGACGTCAACGCCGCCCTGCTGGCGCTGGTCGGCTTGGTGGTCGTCGGAGCCGCGGTCGCCCTGGCCGGCAACCGGCCCTGGGACGCCGCGCTCGTTGCCGCCTCGCCGGTGCTGGCGCTTGAGGCCACCATCAACTGGGACCTGTTCGCTGTCGCGCTGGCCGGGCTCGGGCTGGTCGCGTGGGCGAGGGGACGGCCCGGCTGGACGGGGGTCTGGCTGGGGCTGGCGGTCTCGGCGAAGCTCTATCCGGTGGTGCTGTTCGTCCCCCTGGTGTTTCTGTGTCTGCGGACGGGGCAACGACCGGCGATCTGGAGGCTGCTCACCGGCGCCGGGCTGAGCTGGGCCGCGGTGAATCTCCCGATCGCGTTGGCCGCCCCGTCGGCATGGCGCGAGTTCTACGCGTTCAACGCGCACCGCGGTGCCGACTTCGGCTCGGTCTGGTTCGCGCTCGACAAGGCCGGCCATCCGATTCACGGGCTCAATCTCGTCACCGGCATGCTCACCGGGGCGGGTCTGCTCGGTGTCGGTCTGCTGGCCGTGCTCACCCCGAGACGTCCGCGGCTGGCGCAGCTGGCGTTCCTGTCGGTGGCGGTGTTCGTGATCTGCAACAAGGTCTGGTCGCCGCAGTACGCGCTGTGGCTGCTGCCGCTGGCGGCCCTGGCGCGCCCGCGGTGGCGGGACATCCTGATCTGGCAGGCCGGCGAGGTGGCCTACTTTTTCGGCGTGTGGTTGTACCTGTTGGGCGGCTACGACCGGGGCCTGTCCCAGGGCGGCTACGACGCACTCCTGATTCTCAGGCTGGCGTGTCTGCTGTGGTTGATGGGCGTGGTCGTGCGGGACGTGCTGGACCCCCGCTGCGACCCGGTGCGCGCCACCGGCTCGGACGATCCGGCGGGCGGGATACTTGACGGGGTGTCAGATCGGTTGGTGTTGGCCGGGGGAGCAGGTTGAGCCGCGTCGAGGCGTTCATGGCCGGGCCGCATATGTCCCGGCGCTTTCGGCCCGGCGACCTGGCCGCGGTCCGGCTGTGGCTGCTCACCCGGCTGGTCACGTTCGGGTTGGTCAGTGCCGGGGCCTGGTTGTTCGCCAGGGATGGAGAGGCTCGCACACCGGTCGGTTACCTAGCCCGGTGGACGCAGTGGGACACCGTGCATTACGTCACGATCGCCCATTGGGGTTACGGCGGCGATCCGCGAACCGGACCCCAGGTACCGCTGGAGGCGTTCTTCCCCGGCTTCCCGCTCACGTTGCGGGCGATCCATGCGTTGACCGGGGTCGGTTTCGTGGTCGCGGGGCTGAGCGTGTCGTTCGTCGCGGGCGGCATCGCCACCGTGGCGCTGGCGCGGATCGCCGCCGACGAGGCGGGCGGCGGCGCGGCGGGTGATCGGCTGGCCGAGCGCACAGCGCTGCTGTTTCTGCTGGCGCCCTCGGCGATCTTCCTCGCGGCGGCCTACACCGAGGCGTTGTTCCTGGCGTTTGCGTTCCCGGCCTGGCTGGCCGCCCGACGTGGGAACTGGGCGGCCGCGGGTCTGCTCGGGGTCGGCGCCGGCCTGATCCGGATCACCGGCCTGTTCCTGGGCGTCGCACTGGTGGTGGAGTTCCTGACCGCGCGCGACGGCCGCCGCCGCTGGTCGGAGCTGCCCTGGTTGGCGGGTCCCTTCCTCGCGACGTTCGGTTATTTCGCCTACCTGCACCGCCGTACCGGTGACTGGCTGGCCTGGCGGCACGCGGAGGAGCGCGGCTGGTACCGCGAATTCCACTGGCCCTGGGAGTCACTAAAGATCACCTGGCAGAACGCCGCCGACCACCGGCAGACCACCGGATTCGCCTGGATGTTCTTCGCCGAAATCACCGCGGTGGCGATCGGGATCATCCTCATCGGATGGTTGCTCCGGCACCATCGTTGGGCGGAGGCCGTATTCATCGGGCTGCAGTTGTACGCGTTCACCACCGGCACCTGGTTCTTCTCGGTGCCCCGATCCACGCTGCTGTGGTGGCCGCTTTGGACGGCGCTGGCGGCCTGGACCCTGCGCCGACCCGCGGTGCTGCAGGGCTACCTGACTTTGTTCGCCCCGTTCATGGTCGTGTTCACGCTGTTGTTCACGACCGGGCGCTGGGCCGGCTGATCAGCCGAGGGAACATACTGCGGACATGCTGCACAAGGAGTACCTCGACGGGCTCAGGGCCGAGATCGCGACGATGGCCGAGCTGCTCGAGGGAGTCGACACCGCAGCGCCGGTGCCGAGCTGTCCCGGCTGGGACGTCGCCGAATTGATTCGCCACACCGGGCTGGCTCACCGTTGGGTACGCCAGATCGTGGCGACCCGCGCGACCGAGCGGGTGTCGTGGCGGGACGTTCCGCTGGATGCCCCGGACTCCCCCGTCCACCTGGCGGCCTGGCTGGCCGCCGGGGCGGATCCGCTACTCAGTGCGCTGGACACCGATCCGGCGACCGCGGTGTGGAGCTTTGGGATCGGCGGGTGCGTGGGTTGGTGGGCGCGCCGGATGCTGCAGGAGACCACGATCCACCGCGCCGATGCCGAATTGGCCTGCGGCGGACAGCCGAGCATCGCACCCGATGTGGCGGTCGACGGCGTGGAGGAGTTGCTGACGATCATGCTGCCGGTGACCAAGGCCGGGCCGAAACTCATCGATCGCGGACTGACGGGGTCAACGCTGCATCTCCACGCGACCGATGCGCCCGGCGAGTGGACGATCAAGCTGACCGACATCGGCTTCGAGGTTCTGAGGGAGCATCAGAAGGCGACGGTCGCGGTCCGCGGTCGGGCCGCGGATCTGTGTCTGCTGCTGTGGAACCGGCGCAGACCCGACGAGGTCGACCGCTTCGAGGTGTTCGGTGACGAAAAGTTTCTTGCGGTGTGGTTGGCGGACACGGCCCTGTAGATGCCGCGCCGGGATGAGAAGGAGTAACCGATGAAGGGCCCGGGGCAGATCCTCGACGCCGCGGCGTCGCGGTGGCCCGCGAAGACCGCACTGATCACCGCGACGCGCTCGCTGACCTATCGCGAGCTCGACGAGGCCTCCACCAGGTCCGCCGGGGCACTGCTGCGTCGGGGCGTGCGGCCCGGTCAGGTCGTCTCCCTCTACGGGCCCAACAGTTGGCAGTGGATCGTCGCATACCACGGCATCCTCAAGGCCGGGGCGGTGGTCAACCCGATCAACTCAATGCTCACCGCGCCGGAGGTGGCCTACATCCTCGGTGACGCCGGGGCGGTGGCGATCCTCACCGCGGCCGCGCAAGTGGAGACGGTCGCCGGTCTGACCGCGGACCTGCCCGAGCTGCGCCACGTGTTCTCCCTCGACGCCGAGGTGGATGGCCATGAAGCGTTGGCCGACCTGGCCGAGGAGCCGGCCCTGGAGTTGCCGCCGGCCCCGGAACCGACGGCGACCTCGACGATCGGCTACACCAGCGGTACCACCGGGCACCCGAAGGGCGCGGTGCAGACGCAACGGGCGGTTCTGTTCAACTGTGCGCTGACGGCCACCTCCCATTCCCGGGCCTCCGACGACGTCTGCGTAAGTGCGCTGCCCGCGCCGCACGTCTACGGCAACGTGGTCGTGAACGGGACGTTCATGTCCGGCGGGACCGTCGTGCTGCACGAACGATTCGACCCCGAGTTGTTCCTGGACTCGATCGGGCGCTACGGCGCGACGATCCTCGACTGCGTGCCCGCCATGTACGCGGTGATGCTGGCCTCCCCGGCCCTGAGCCGCGCCGACTTCTCCCGGGTGACGCGCAGCGTGTGCGGCGGCCAGACGATCCCGGTGCCGACCATCCAGGCGTGGGAGGAACGCACCGGGGCGAGGTTCCTCGAGCTGTGGGGGATGACCGAGCTGTCCGGGCCGGCCACATCGCAGACGATGTTCATGCCGCCCGTGCCCGGGTCGGTCGGCCAGAGCCTGCCCGGAACCGAGATCCGCATCGCGTCGCTGGACGACGTCAACGCCGACGCCCCGATCGACGAGCCCGGCGAGCTGATGGCCCGCGGTCCGCTGGTGATGACCGGTTACTTCAACAATCCCGACGCCACCAAACTGGCCATCGAGCCCGACGGCTGGCTGCACACCGGCGACATCGCGCGGATGGACTCCGACGGCAACGTCTGGATGGTCGACCGCCGCAACGACATGATCATCACCGGCGGGTACAACGTCTATCCGGCCGAGATCGAACGGGTTGTCGCGGCCCACCCGGCGGTCGCCCTGGTCGCCGTCGGCTCGGTGCCCGACGAGGTCCGCGGCGAGTTGGCCTGCGCCTATGTGGTCTTGCGTGACGGTGCGTCAGCCTCGGCGGCGGAGATCATCGAGCACACCAAGGCCTCGTTGGCGCCGTACAAACGGCCGCGGTTGGTGCGCTTCGTTTCCGATCTGCCGCGCACCTCCACCGGGAAGGTCATGCGCCGCAAGCTCGGCGAGCACGCCGAGAGCGCGGGTGCACCGCCGGCGTTCGACGCGGGCTGACCCGGTGCCCGGGCACGACCCCGGAGCTCCCCCCGGGCTGGCCGTGTGCGTGCTCGGGGCTTTGTGGAGCGCCGAAGCGCCCGGGGTCGGCGGCCCGACCGC
>Ga0157362_1000541_pt1 | contig 13161 bp, 6 predicted proteins | sample AttlaeALBM3_FD_111480 | JGI IMG/M metagenome (GOLD analysis project Ga0157362, IMG submission 111480) | Fungus gardens microbial communities from leaf cutter ant in Ribeirão Preto, State of São Paulo, Brazil - Atta laevigata ALBM3 | ecosystem: Host-associated > Fungi > Mycelium > Unclassified ... | reverse complement strand
GAAAGATGGGACAACCCAGCTTTATTTTAGAAAAGATACAAATTATAAAATCTAAACAAATTATAAAATCTAATTTACTTAACTAAAACTTTGTAAATAAAAAAAAAATCTTATTTTTTGATCAAAGCGAATCTTGATGTTTGATAAACGGATATACGAATTAATTTGCACGCAAATACATTTTTCAGTTCCGTAAACCGCGCGCCAATTCAGTTTGTCGAACTTGAAATACAATTATAAACTGAAGCTAGAAATAACATTGATCAAAATTTAATAATGATATTAATAATCATTTTTAAAACATATTGCAGACAACTACAAAATTGCAATTCTTATAAGCACGTAGCTGTATATGCAAACAAAACGGAGTAGCAGTCGAATGTCTTCCGCATTGAAAAATATGAGACGATGGAGAATATCGTTGGAATGGAACGACTTTATGAAGAAGACAGAAGAGTAACAAAAGTCCTCTATACACATCCATCTTAATCAGGCTGACAAATAAAAAACATACGCGAAAGTTTCTTTTACAAAGAAAAAAGCAATGACAGTGTCTTTATGACCATACCGTTGTAGTTTCGCAGCTTTGCACAAACATATTCTGTTGCGTTAGACGCAACAGTATAGTATTTTCGTATTATTTCTACTGAGAAAAAGCGTAATATAGGTGGAAAAGTATGTTTTTGTGCAGTGGTATATGCGACTGCAGTGGTTTTCTTTTTTGCGCATAAAGATGATTAGTGCATTCATATATATACACATATACGTATATTAAAAAAACTTGCAAGGAACCGTGGCGCATGTTAACGTATATTATACACGCGTTTTCATTTCGATATAGAAACCAGTCGAGCCTTTCGACATTATCGTAAAGACTGCGATTTCCCCTACCCTCAGTGATTGATAAAAAAAAAAGGGAATTATATCATCGAGAATTAACATTTATATCATCAAAATTAACTTCGAATTTTATTCTTGAAATTGACATCAATGCATAGAAAATAGTACAAACAAAAAGAAAATTTAGAGCAAACGCCTACTCAATGATAAAATAAAATGTAAAATAATAAGTTTTTAAATTTCATTTTGTAATCCGTTGTTCAAAAACTGGATTTGATTATCAATTTTGTATAGATAATTATTTCCGATTTTATTTCTCGCAAAGAAAGTAAAGTTCATATTATATGATCAAATAAAATATAAGAAACTTTAAAAATTTCTTTCGTAATCGGTCATTAAGATGCTGGTATATCAACTTCAATTCAATAATCAATTTTCGATAAATAATAATGAATTCTGGTATTATTTCTTAAATATTAATTATTCTTTATTCTTTATACTTAAATGTTATTCTTTAATATTATTCTTAAATTAAAATTAAATATTATTCTTAGAAGCTGTAACTTCGATCTTTTTATATTCGTTTCGTATTTATTTACTTATTTGTTTACTGTTTACTATCATCCATATCGTTAACCGTATCCGGAATATTTGTAACATATTTCACATATTACATGTTGTACGTTATATATCTAGCAGGCTCGCGCATAGAATCTATATTTATAACCTCATGAGAAGCGCGACAAATTCTGATGTATAAATATTTACCTTCGACATCAAACATCTATCGGCCGAAAGGGTTAACGACCTGGAGTCATGGAAGCTACTGAAGTAGCAAAGGGCATATTAACTCGCATGTCAAAGCATCGGGATTCTCAGTATCCTCCGTCCGCGACGATCCAGGATGGCGCGTCGTCGCAACCTACGAAAGTCTTGTTATGCATCGACAAAATCGATATACCGTGCTTTCGAATGCGGGCCACCAACGCGGTGACGTAATTGAACGATATACTCGCGGACTGGGGTCATCGAAAACGCCCGAGTTCTTCCGCGACCATAATGCCATCGGCTTAACACCCGATACCGACTATCCACCTGGCTAACCGTGTAATGCCGTTTTTCCTCGCGGATTTTTTCCCCCGCTCTCTCCCCGCATCCCTTTGCCGTCGCCTCATCTCGCCTCCCTTATGTGCTCCATATTTCCACCTTGCCCCGATGCCCCTACGTTCGCCATCGAGATGCCGCGGTCGACTTCCACTCGATCGAGCGTGATCGAGACTGATCGGCTTGACACAAAAGAGCGGTAACGAACACTCGGTCCAGAGTCCAATAGCAAAAGGGTTAATTATAAAGAGCGAGGCACCGAAATCCGATATCGCGGAGCCACTCGCCGGTGAGATATCGCGTTGTTACTGCTGGTATAATTCCTCTTGGATTAATATCAGTAATGGAATTGCTTCCAGACCGGTCTCTTTTATAACTAGTACTTTATGGACTGCTGGCTGATCTCGCGAGTATTGTGATTTTGTGAAGATTTTTACCGAAAGCTATGAATATTTGCATAGTTTTATAGGATTATTCAAATGAAATTTTCGCATGTATTTAAAAATTGTAATTGTTAATAATAGCAAAAGTAAAGACACATACTAGGATTTTTTTATTTAATTTTTTTCTTCTCTCTTAGATCTTTTTATTATACTTTATAACAAAGTGTAAGCGAAGTATTCTCGAGGTAGACTGAAGACTAAGAAATATTCCTCTAGAATTCTAGATAATAATACCACAAATCGATGTCTTGGGAAATATTTCCGAAGCTGTCAAGTCTATTGATTAAGGAATATCGACAGAATTTCAATGAGTCGAGTTTTTTTTGAGTATCCTATAATATCCTAGCACGAATGATCAGAAATATACGATAAACATAGACGTAATAAGTGTAGTACATATATAGACTGGGCATTCCATGATCTTAGCATTCTATGCTCCATTGAAGAAAGAATTGAACGGTATTTCTTTTCAACTCGATATCTTAGAGAGAGAGAGAGAGAGAGAGAGAGAGAGAGAGAGAGAGAGAGATGTTAATGCTTCAGCACTTCACTCTTTTTAAACCGATAGACAATTTCATAGGAATGGCTGCTTTTATTACATCTTTGATGATAAGCGCACATATGCGAAAGGAATTTTTTCCGATGACATTATAACATCGTGACGCCAGGAGGAACCTTTTATGGCGAAACATACCTGCTTTCGGTAGTTCACGCGTCTTTGCAGGGGAAGTTAATCTCATTATCCCGTAAGAGAAACGAAGTGGATCATAAAGAAGGCAGTGTCTCGCTTGAACGCTCCGTTGCCAGATAAAGCAATTAAATTTTGTACGATTCAAGTACGATATTATCCCATGTGTAACACAATAGTCGAAAATAGTAGAATTTGTTGAAACAGCGAGGGAGTCTATATCTTGTCGCTATGATTTCGCTATGATTGAATGTGAGTGAATGTGTCCTAATTGTAATATACATCCAGACGCAATTAAATAAACATAAATCATAAAACGTTATTGTAAATAATGTAAATTATAGCTAATTATAATTATCAACGAGACCGCAGTAACGAATTGTGTCGCTGTTGAATATTCATTATTCAGTGTTTAATAACAAAATTTATTAATAATATCTCTTCATATACTATCTATTTGTTACATTTGAAACTGTACATTTCTCCAATATTCGAAAATTAGTGTTTAACTTTGGATATCTCTTTTCCTCCCGAAATACATCATTGCGGACAATTTTCTCTTCTCTTTGTTTCCATTAACTGAGACTTTCTTTCCACTTGAGAGATAAATCGAAGATTATGTGACATAAAATATAACAACCGAATGCAACGTCGCCGTTCGATTACATCACGAAAACGTTCCGATGCAGAATTAATTCAGACACGCTCGAATTGTTAAGAAGAGCTAATTAATGCGCTTATAGCTAACGTATTAATAATCGATGTCGGAGATGCGAACGCTCGAGCGTCGCGCGCACTCGCGTTGGACCCGAACGATAACACGATAGTCTTTGCACGTTAACTTTGCAAATTGATCTGCAATAATGGGGGGGTGGATCCCGAAGGAAAGAATCCGTCTATCGTTTCGGTATATCTTTATGGTACATTGTATCTGGCACGTGCTCTGGCAGCGTGCAGTCGAACGATACGCCAAGAATAATCCGCACGATGTCGCATATCATTCTCGTTCTCTCTTTCTCTCTCTCTCTCTCTCTCTCTCTCTCTCTCTCTCTCTCTCTCTCTCTTCAAGATGTAAAACCCCCCCTTCAAATTATTTTCAACCAGTTGCTCGTAAATCGTACGGCATTATGAGCTTGCATTCGTAACCGTTTAATACGCGTTGTATCGCGGATTTATATACGTCATCCGGAAGATTAAAGAGCGTCCGGCATCCGCCCCGGATTTTGCATACTGCAATCTGCGCGTTCATTGCCGATTATCGCAGTCGGTTTTATCGCGCATTGATGGCATTCGCACGATCGGTTAACTTTGGCTCAATTAATTAAGAAGCACGGTTAACGTTCCATTCGATCAATCGAGATTACGAAACTAATTAAGTTTTAAAGTCATCACTCGCTTGAATGCTCACTAATTAAAAGTTTCCGCTGAATTCCTTTCGGGACATTGTTTATCAAAATAGTATTATTGCACGAATGCGCAATGACGTTTTGGGAACAAAAACAATCAACATTGCTCGCAAAAGTTGAGCACAGTAGAAATGTACGTTGTATCGTGTAATTTTTTAGCGAAATAAAACGTGATATCGTGCATATATTATTATCGATAATTACAACAACTCTATTGAATTTCCAAGCAAACTCCAGTCACTGACAATGTATACGTTCATATTATGAGAAAAGATAAATCGGAAGAATTTCTTAGCGGAGCAATAATATTATGATTGGGACACTCTTGAACATACCTACGTCATTCGAATATTCTGCAAATTTTTATTCACATCATATCGATTATGTTAAGTTTAATATGTAAGTAATTAAATAAAGTAAGTCCAAACAAAATTAAAAAATCTAACGAAAGCATCTTGTCGGTTAAGACAAATAAGAAATTTATTTGATAGTTACGGTATAATTAATATTATTTTCTTAATCCTAAATTTCTAAGAATAACACGATAAGAATAATATCGCTAAAAACGTTGTTTTAATGGCGAGAATATGATATAATAAAAGTTGCAATATAAATTTCATATTCTCGAGTAAAGTATAATTATAATTTTAATATTTAATGTAACTTCGATGATCAACAATTCATTTGCGATTTGCAATTCTAGAACGGGGGACTCGGAAATTTGTCTCTACGATTAAATAATTAAGCGGAAGCGGACTTATGTATATCGTTCACTGGGGATCGAAACCTTCTTGCTCATCAATCAATATCAGCAAGCGACAGCAGCGGTCGTAGTAAACCAATTGCAAGGACCGCGATTGTTCGGCTTTATACTGGATTGATTGGTTTGCTTGTGGCTTGGTGCTGTCTTTAATGCCCTAATCTCAGAACCATTAAATTCTCAAATCGGTAGTATCTGTTCCAAATACAAGGCAACTCAAGGTGAAGTACATAAAATTGATTTCGTTGAAGAGACTATTATACGATACACATGCTCCTGCGAACTCATGCCGTATAGTCGACTAGCATCGAGCCAGTTCTTGGGATTAAGACTGAAAGTTTCAATCTCTTATTCTCCGAAGTTTTTCTTCGTCGCAAGCTATTTTTTTACTCTTGAATAATTCATGGATAAAGTTTATTAAGAGCAACAACTTATTTTCCACTTGACCGTACAAATTACGTTAAAAAAAAAACTTTTAATATTATCTATACTTATTTTATATGTTATCTAATACAAAATATATATTTAATTTCTACATATATAATTCTTTGAGAGAAAATGTAATAAAATGTAAGTGTCTATTTTATATAATATAATTATTAATATTTATTTTAATTACGCGCATTACTAATATTGTTACTAATATTAATTTATAAAAGCAGCAAAATCAGAGACAAAAATAAATAATTTCATTTGTGATATTCGCATTAGATGCAGGCTTGATACAGTTAAAAAATATGCCTAAATACGCAAGAAATGTTCGCTACACAATTTAATAAAGTATCTAAAAATTTAGCTGTACAGATTTAAAAACAATTTTATTAGAATCATCAAAAATAGATATATAAGACGCTTTATAATTGAATTTCTAAGATATTAAAATTTTACAGCGCATTGTCATCAACGTTTAAGTGTTCTACATTATTTTGATAGTCTAACAAGATATTTTATTTTAATACTCTAACAAAATTATTTTCAAATCTGTGTGTATCTAATTATAATAAATTTTTAGATACTTCGGCAAAACAGTCTTCTTTCCGTATATTTAAGAAAATTGGTAAACGAACTTTTGCTTACCTTGTAGTCCATGGTAACACCTTGTTGCCCTCCAAACTGATACTTCGCAACTCGTACTTGGTCCTGTATCGCATTGGTGAAGCAGGCACCGCGTTTGTATGAGCGACGTTTTTCATGCTCTTCGTAGTGGGTCCGGATAACGCATGTCTTCGCGTGGACGTGCCCTCCCTCATCGATTGATTGATCGTCCGTCGTAGAGAACTCATTTTCGATATCACTCTATCACGCAAACGTTGTTCACGATCCAGTTACGCGACCGTTCTTCATGTTTTTTAATCGTCGGATGAATTGGAGAGACGTCCTATGCTTTACGGTTAACAGTATCACGTATCCTTGTGATTTTCACGTTCGTGATTAGCGGAAATTTTCCACTGAACAGTCGTGTGTCCCTTTTACAATGAGAAGACTCTCCATTCAACTGGCGTAATCTCTTCCCACGAGGAAATTTATCCTCGCTAAATCCGGTTCTTCATGGCAAGGATCTTCAACGACTTCGCTCAGCGAAGACGGCAGCATCCCCCAGTTCGAGTTTTTCCAACGAACATTTATGGGATAAGCACGGATCTCTCTCAATTACACGCAAGACTCCGAAACTTTTCATTTAAAGGGACTATCCGTTCTCTGTCACGCATAAACGGACGATCTTTCTTCGTTTCTTACGGGAGTGTCTCCGCGGAACTTCCTCGAAAGAGATTAGTTCGTTAATCGAATTCTCTCCGTCTGTCACGGAGAAGGATATCGTTTATCTCGGCCAGTCGTATCCCCGTATTCGCGTTCGATCTCTTCACGATATCTCGTTAAGAGCGGCGCCATCGTCTCGGCGGAATTCTTCCGGTTCTCCGATGCGACCGTTCCGGTATCCTCGTCGAATCTACTTTCCGCGCTCTCTCGACTGATCGCAGGTGCACGACGAGCTTATCCCGTACGACCGTAACTGGCCGCGCCGCTTTTCAACCCCACCATCCACCAGCGTCGTTCGCCACCATAACTCGCGTCGTCCGTTGCCGCTTTGCTCACCATCTAGCCCCACTATCGTTTCTGGGCACCCCACGTAGAGGTGTCGTCATCCCTTGTAGATGTTCTCTTCTCCCTTTGTCTCTTCTCACCACAGTATCCTCTATTCGCGCGCGAATGCGCGGCTATTAAACTATCGCTCGCGCCTCACCGAGTCAATTAACGGCCGTCACAGATAGAGTGGATGCTGCGAACGCTGTCCCACTCCGTATTGCGATTATTGTCACTGAAATGAGAATCTTCCGTGCGTCTCACTTGTTCCTTTTTGAAAGGGAATATCTAACGATAAAGATCGTAACTGTTGAAATTATTAGATTTGCCACAACTTCTTTGACGGTAGATAATAACAGAATAAAAGACAGATGGCCACCTTATTATTGGATCTAAAAGAAAATGATCAGACACTTCGTTGACATATACTAGCATTACATTCACGTTTTCTATTGAAATTATTGATGTCGAGAAGAGAATTTTTACATTGCATTTTATATTAACATTGGAAGCAATCTCTGCCAAAATTATTCGGACCGAAAGAAGATTCTTACTGCGTTTTCCCACTTACGTAATAAATATCAATTTCAAATATTTGAAATAAGAGAAATTTCTCCGTCCCGACAGAGGGAAGAGAGTTGAGATTATAACAGGTTTAATCTCACAAATTATCACAAAGTTATTCTTCGTCCGCAGTCATTTGAAGCCAGTGTCGGACTCGCATAAACAGCGCGACGCGAGTCGTGAACGTAACTTGGAAATTTATTCGCAAGATCTTTCGTGTTTCAGCACGTAGTATCTATGCGTCGTGAAGTTACCCGTGCGTGAACGATTGCCTACCCTTTAAACGAAGTAATCGTGCACCAGCCCTTACAGCGCGTCAGTTATGCACGAGCTCACGTATCTGGGGATTCTCGCAAGAGTCACAAAGTTTGCGCCAAGAAACGATTTTTTTTTTTTTTTTTAATTATTTGTCGCTATTTATTCTTCCGTGAATGTGGAATAATATGTTTAATTAAAGCCCTGCAGAAATACGCGGGATATCGCGGACCTCGCGATGATTGGAACTGCGAAATTTATTAGAATAAATTAGATGATTGATGAATAGATAATTGATACGTCAAATTTGCAGATTGATTCGTTTCTCGGTGAAGATTTCCAAATTGATTCATTTCGCTACGACCTTGCAACACTCGATGATAAACGTCTTGCTAATTAAATTGTGTGTTGACTGTCTAAATGAATTTTAATTGGCGTTACGTAAAAATAGATTGATTATCTGTGATCGTCACTTCACTGACGATGGCAATTAATTGAAACTTTTGATTTAAATATGCAAAATGTCATAAAGTTTAATTAATATTAAAATTTTTACACACTACAGCTTCGACACGAGACATTGTAGCTGTTCAGCGTGTTAAGCTGTTATTGATCGTTAAACTTAGTTTTTGCACGCCTCACGTACGCGTTATAAAGATAATCGTTAACGGTGCGGCCTGATTGCAATCCGCATTTTGCTCCAGCTTAATACGAAAGTAATTCTGTAGGAATATAAGGTCTAATGAACATTTTGTCAAATCTGGAAACATTGGTTTGAACTACTCGTTAAAAAAATTTATTTAACACGCTTTGTGGGTAATTATAGTTCATTAATCACGGGATAACTTTGAATGTAATTACTCGTCGCTGTGAAACTCGGTGTTGCAAGCGAGTTTCCTTGTATGGGATATACCTCATATAAGTTGTAATTAACATGCATGCGCTTTGAACATCTATTCTACATCCTTTTAAATAGTTCAGACGCGGCACCAGTGTCGCGCGACGGTAAAATATCTCGCAACGAGTACATATACTTTGAATAAACGTAACTAGTTTGCAACACGACGAGAAGGTCATTGTGTCGAATTATTTTAACAATAATTCGGATACAACGAAGTGACAGATAGAAATCGCGCTCGTGCGATTTGTGAACGCGCTACACGTTTCGTAACGTGTTTGAATTTTCGATCAATTAAACAGCGTTTTAAATCAGACTGATAATATTAATACGATGACTCATGACTTCGTGAAGGAATAACATTTAACATTGTCTCATCGTGATTTCTCGCTTACCTTTAAGCGGCACGTGTCCCACGGATACGTTGGTGTCGCGCCAACCTCTTCCGGAATCATTTCATTATCGATGTATTTATATATAGGTATATTATATGTATGTGACACCGCAACTTTCAGCGACGCCACCGCTGTCCTCGAGTGTCTCGAGTGAGGCTCGTCGCGCGATCCTCTCGAGGAGGAAAAACGCGCACCCCCGCGGATCGGGAGCAAGCTCGGGAACGACCGTGGAAGACTGCTCGATTCACGGCCAAGATAATCCCGCGAAGGGTACACGAGCGCGCGAGAAAAACGCATGCGTCGATCCGCCCCGCATGGTCGAAGAAGGAAAGTACGTACGTACGTACGTACGTACTCGATTCTCGGACAAGCGAACTTGTTTTCGGAAAAACAAGAGCATATATCGTCACGAGTCAGTGCGAGACCAAGTTGGGTGGAGACCAGCGTGCCTCGTCGTGTCTTTTTCCACTGATGGATCGATCAAGGAAGACATCACGAAGCAATTATAGAGATTCCCTCATGTGATCTATCTCCTTCCCCTTCCCCTCTCTTTCTCTCCCCTCTCTCTCTCTCTCTCTCTCTCTCTCTCTCTCTCTCTCTCTCTTTGTCTCTCTTTGTCATTTTCTTTCAATGTGACCTCAAGATCATTCGCCTTGATCGCCCGAGGCTGCAGCTGTCGATCTTGATGAATCAGCTGCGATCCTCTTTGCGGAATTCTTTCCTCAGTCTATAATTAATTTAGACGTCTCCCTCGATTGTTCCAGTCGAGCAACCAGGAGTTCTTGAGAGCGATGCATTCTGATTATCGTGAAAGATTCTGCGTCTCTCTCGTATTGACATCTCTTCTCTTTCCGCATACTATTCCTTACCTTTTACTTATTTCACGCTATTTCCTTTTCTCTGAGATGAAATGATGAATAGCATTGCGGGAATTTTACATGAGCGTATATGTATTTTAAAAATGTATTGAATAAGTTCAATTTTTCATGTATCGAATACATTCAATTTTAATTAAAAACTACATATTTCCTGTTTTTATTTATATTACATTTTACATTTTACGTACATTCATTGAAATTGAAATTTAGATTACTTTATGATTTTCCACATTTAGACTTTATGATTTTCCGCATAATCTAGCCGTGTGAGTTTATTTAATATTGCTTAAGTAAAATTATAATGCATATATCGCTGAAGAAAGTGTTCTTCTGAAATTGAAACAATAATCCCTTTCGCAAACAAGACGATGCTTTGTACAGATAAACTGGATTTTTCTGATAAAGTGAAAAATGACACTGAGTTTATTCGGCAATAAAAGAAAACAAACCTTTTTTTTAGTAATCAATTTTATTAATAGCCATGCTGTCCGAACTTGCTCAAAGATCATATTACATTTTCCATTTATTCGCGCGGACCTGATTGAACTTGCATCATTTTATCATAACTTCGACAAAACACGTCGAACCCTGTAAATTAATCTCCCACAGAGTAATATGAAGCGACGAGGGTTACATGATTTACAATGCATTCAAACAAATGCGGTTCGTGGACTGTCAGTATTTATTAGGAATTATAATTTAGGAGTTTAGTTCGAACTTGTATATCCTCCGCTTATCGATCAGTGACAACGAATGTATCATCGTCCTTCGCCAGGCAATTCCCTCTGTTCTGCTTCAATCTGATTCCGTTTCATTACGTCCCAGTTCTAGTAGCACTTATTTCACTCGCACTTCCGCAAACTTTCGACTGAAATATTACACGGGCACATCCGCGTCGAGAACGATCGGATGATCCATTACAAAATTCGATATAAAAATATATATAGATAAGAGGCATCTATATAGGAGTTATCAGTTACGTTAATTTCTAACAATATAGCGCGCTATTCCATCCGATAAAAGCTTTCAACGCGTCGCTTTAACACTCCCATTTCACGTTAACTACTCCCGTATTTCCGTAAGTTAAATACAAGCGATTTCATTAATTTCTCTTATCTCAGACAGCCTTTCTCTTTTCTTCGACATCGAATCCTGCTCGCGACAGCGATTCTTTGTTAGAGGACATCCTGAAAACTTGATGTAATCGAGAGACATCGAGATAAAAACTTTGATGTTGATAACACTTGTTGTATGTAATTTCTCGATATGATTTATTACTCCATTATCCGCGCTTAATATTCTTTTCATGCGCACTTTATGTTTTATTCATCGTTCTTTCATGTGCGCTTAACGCCGGTCTCGGTATTCCTTTCGACGTTCAAAATATGCAAACTTTATTATCGATTTTGATTTACAGTTACATGTACATATAAAAAAAAAGCGCCTACAGTGTGATTGTTTTCTTTACGTATATAATGCTCTAGAAAATTCGTAGAAAATCACGCGCTTAATGTAATATCATGCATGTAATATCGATTCCTTTGATCTTGGACGGATTTCGTCACCAAACAATTGCTTCGAGCTTCAACTATCGAATATGCAAAACGTGCTCTTTATTCATGTGTCGATCGCATTGAATTGTGTATGAATAGCAAGTAGTATCAATTGTTTTGCCACTAGTATAGTATTAATTTTGCATTACAATTAAACGTTATAACGTGTATAAATTATAACGCAATCTACAGTTGTTGTAATCGTCGTTCATTTCCTGAAAATAATACAAACGATTCTCTATCGAGAATTTTGAGAATACCACAAGAGACTATATGAATAGATACTGCTATTTGCGATACACATTACTGCATTAAACATTTGCGCAAATATCTCTCTAAAGATAAGCTCGAAGTTTGACGTTCCAATCTTCCTCGCTCATGATTGGCGTCTGATAATTTTAATAAGCATTCGCTTATGATTAGCATTTGATAATTTTAATAAGCAAAGCGAAGGGTAATATGATTACTTGGTGGTAATGTTTCGGAAATGATGATCGCCGAGGCAAACGAGCTAGGAAATTTCGAAGCGATTTACGTATTATTGCGAGAACTGTAATCACGCTGTGATATATTAATGGAACCTGCAAGCTCCAAATTCTTTCTCTCTCTCTCTCTCTCTCTCTCTCTCTCTCTCTCTCTCTCTCTCTCTCTCTCTCTCCTTCTCGTCTTGCAGCTCAAGGATTCGGAAGATTTCACAAGCTTCTAATGACTGCGTTAGGATAGCGTGGAGAAAATTACATACGACGTATGAATATACATTAATATCATAAAAGTACATAATTACAAATATACCTATCTACGTACCCTGTCGGTCGATACGTATCTCGGTACTCCAGACGAAATACCTACATTAAATTGGAAGGGATGTTTGAGGGGTGAGAAGGAGCGAGGACGAGGTTAGGTAAATGTTCTCGAAGAGAGCTTTTCTAGCTATCGTTTGAAGCGTATAACCCAGCACCGTGTATTTCGTTACCTATTTAAGTAGACTATTATCGCAGTTGTATCGCAAAACGGGGGTGTTATAGTCGTGAGAGCTATGTATTGTTCCCTGCGATCTTCAAAAGAGATCTACTGATCTATCGAACGTTTAAAAACTGAGGAACAGGCCGCATCGCGCAGGCGATATGTCCTCTCATATACGATTACACTATATTTATTGTTTTTCCTATCCTGTAATTTTTTTCTTGCATTAGTCCCCTGTGAACATGTTTGCCGATTAAATCCATTGAAGCCCGCTTTTGAAAATTTTCAAGTAATATTCTTGATACGTATTTTGCCATGAAATCTCTAATAAT
>Ga0157362_1000540_pt1 | contig 13164 bp, 9 predicted proteins | sample AttlaeALBM3_FD_111480 | JGI IMG/M metagenome (GOLD analysis project Ga0157362, IMG submission 111480) | Fungus gardens microbial communities from leaf cutter ant in Ribeirão Preto, State of São Paulo, Brazil - Atta laevigata ALBM3 | ecosystem: Host-associated > Fungi > Mycelium > Unclassified ... | reverse complement strand
CGCGCGGCACCCTCCGGGCTGCGCCGCCAGGCGAGCGAGCTGCCGTAGGCGATCGCCGCCCAACGCCGCCGGCTGATCAGCGTGCGCGTCAGGCGTGGTGCACCGAGCAGCAACAACCCGAGGGCGATCGAGACGCCGAGCAGCACGTGGTCGTGCTCGGCGGGCGGGGGCTGCAGCTTGTGCGTGCAGTCGCCGGGGTTCACCGCGCAGGAATCGTTGCCGCCGGCGGACTGGGCCGGGGGCGGCGGCAACGGTTGCGGCTGCTCGAGGGGTTGCTCGTGCTGCTTCTTCGGCTTGGTGGGCGTCTTGTCGGCCGGAGTGAGCCAGTGCAGCGGACGCGGTGCGCTGGAGGCGACCGACGAGGTCGGCTCGAAGCGGGTCCACCCGACCTGCGGCAGGAACAGCTCCGGCCAGGCGTGGGCGTCGTGAGCGGTGACGGTGCGGGCAGCCGGGTCGGCGGTGAACCCACCGGGGGTGAACCCGACCGCCAACCGCGCCGGGATGCCCAACGTGCGGGCCATCACGGCCATCGTCGCGGCGGCCTGTTCCGCATAGCCATGACGGGTCGTCAGATAGGCGAGGATCGCGGGTATGCCGCTGCCGGCGGGGTGCAGGTCGTAGGTGAACCGGGTGGGGTCGCGGAACCATTCCTGGAGCTTGAAACCGGCCTGGACCGCGCTCGGGGCACCGGCGGTGATCCGACGGGCCTCGGCGGCGACCTGCGGCGGCAGCGGGGGCAGCGCGAGATAGCGGGCCAACGCGGGGCCGTTGGGAGCCGCGCCGGTCAGTGCCGCGGGGTCAGGGTCCACGACCAGGCCGGTGGCGGACCAGGATTTGCCCGCGATCTGCCGGCGACCCGCGAAGCTGACCACGTCGCCGCTGATCGGGTCCAGCCGCCACTTCCCGCCGATCTCCAGACGGGTGGCCGGACGCGGCATCGGCACATAGTCCAGCTCGGTGTCCGCCCGCGACCGAACCTTGGCGGCAACCGCGGCGATCGGGATATCCGGCGCGAGCCCGACCGGCGCGGGCAGGGCGGCGGGGATCGTGCCGACGTCGCGTCGCCCGGCCTTCCACTCCGAGCCGTCGAAGGAGTCCAGTGTCACCGATTGCAGGTATTCCTCGGCGGGCCACGGGGAGTCGCTGCGGTGGTCGAACATGGCGACGTCGACCTTGCGCAGCAGGAGTTCGCGCATCACCTGCAACGGATCCAACGTCGTCAGCGGTGTCGGCTCGTGGTGGCCGATCCCGGAGTTGGAGAACAAGCCCGCGGTTATCCCGGGCAGCGCGGCGGGAATCAGGACGGACAGCGCGAGCACGGCGACCCCGGCGCGAGCAGTCAGCCGGCGGGCGCCCGCACTCCCACGCTCCACGACCGTGATGTCCCCCCACCGCTGCGCCCGATCCCCCGTCGAGCCGGCCAGCAGCAGGAGATAACCCAGCGCGGGCAATGCGAACATGGCCCCGCGCCAGCCATTGGGCAGCGTCGCCGCGGGCACCGCGTAGAGCGCGATGATGACCCAGCCGGCCAGGTCCGCACGGCGATAGGTCACGGCGAGCGCATCGATCGTGACCGCCGCGACCGCAGCGGCGATCACGACGACGGTGGTGATCCCGGCCGTGGGGTGGTCCGGCGGAACGAATCGGGTCAGGTCGCCGATTCCGCGGTCCCAGGCCCGACCGAGGTGACGCAGCGCCGCCCAGCCCGGCAGGAAACCTGACGGTGCCTCACGGGAGGCCTGGAACGCGCTGACGACGATCAGGGCCACTGCCGACTGGGCGATCACGATCGGCGGTCGAGGGAGCCGGGCCGCCCGCGCGCACATCCCGAGCGTGAACACGGCGGCAACGACGACGAGCGAGCGCGGCAGCCACGAACCGACCCGCAGCACCGCCGACAACGCCACCACGCTCAGCGTGCAGGCGAGCCATGCCACGAGTGCTCGGCCCATTTGGGGCGCCGGCCCGCGGGTCGAGTGCGGGGCCCGAGTCGGGCTGGGTGCCGGACCAGCCAGGACCGTGCTCATGCCGCGTCCGAGCGAGACCGTACGCGTTGCCAGACTTCCGCGACGTCGTCGCCGGCGCGGGCGTGCGCGACCGACCAGCCGCGATTTCGCAGCACGGCGGCGCGGTCGGCGACAGTTTCCCGCGAGCGCCGCCGGCCGGACTTCTCCCACGCGTCGACGTCCAGCATGATCGCGATCCCGATGCTGCCCGCGCGCCGGCGCGCGGCCAACTCCTCGGCGTCGGCGATCGACAACTCGCCGACCAGCGCCACCAGCAGCCCGTCGCCGCCGAGGCCCGGGAAGCGGCCGGGTTCGATCAACCGGCGCGCGGTCGAGTTCTGCAGCACGGCCAGACCGTCGAGGTAGGGACCCTCGGTCCCCGGGCCTGGTGGCAGCTGCTCCGGAATGCGCCCACCCAGACCGGTTCCGGTCTCGGTGACGGCCCGCAGGGCGAACCGGCGGTTCAACAGGTGCACCCCGATCGAGGCCGCGGCGGAGATCGCCCACTCCACCGACGCGTTCGGGCCCTCGCCGCGGTGAGCGGCGCCGCGCGTGTCCAGCAGCAGGGTGGCCCGGGTCTGGGGTGGGTGTTCCTCCTGACGGACCATCAGCTCCCCGCGACGGGCGGTGACCCGCCAGTTGACCCGGCGCAGGGAGTCGCCGCGGCGGTACTCCCGCACGGACAGGTCGTCGTCACCGGCGGTCGGCGGATGGGTCTTGCGGGTGTCACTGGTTCCGGCGGCCTCCGCGCCGAGCCGAAGTACCGGCAATCGGTGCACCGCCGGGATCACGATCAGCTCGTCGGTCCCGCCGACGGATCGGTCCACCCCGCACATGCCGAACGGGTCGGACAGCCGCAGGGTCAGCGGGCCGACGGCATGGCGACCGCGCAGCAGGCTGCGCACCGTGTACTGCGCCCGGGCCGTCTCCGCCGCCGCCAGCCCGCGCACCGCGAACTGGGTGCGGCCCGTCAGCCCGGCCGGCAGGGTGTCCGCGGCCAGCAGCAGGCCGCAACCGCTGAGCCCGTTGTTCTGCACCACCACATCGACCCGGGCCTCCTCACCCACCTGCAGCCTGCCCGGATCGATCCGTCGGGACGCGCCGATCTCGCGACGGGTGCGGTGCACCAGCGCCAGACACACCAGCGGGAGGAAGAGCAGCAGCACTGCGACGCGGACGAGGATCAACTGGCCGGTGAGGAATCCCGCCGTCGCGGCCGTGGCACCGGCCACGACGGAGACCCGACCGCGCCGGGTCAGTTCGCCCGCGCGCCGCCGCAGAAACTCGCGGGTGCGCTCGCTCACGTCATCTCCGGCAACGGCACCTTGCGCAGGATCTCGGCCACCACGCTCGCCGCGGTCCGGCGCGCGATCTGCGCCTCCGACGTGACCAGCAGCCGGTGGGCCAGGACGGGTTCGACGAGCGGCTGGATGTCGTCGGGAAGCACGTAGTCCCGACCGGCGAGCGCGGCCGCGGCCCGGCCCGTGCGGATCAGATGCAGCGTGGCCCGTGGCGAGGCACCCAGCTGCAGGTCCGGGTGGGCTCGAGTCGCGGCGATGATGTCGACCACGTATTGGGTGATCTCGTCCGAGACGTGGACCTCACGCACTGCCTCGATCATCCGCACCACCGTTTGGGCGTCGGCCACCGGCCGCATGTCATCCAACGGCGAGGTCCGTCCGTGCCCGCGGACCATCGCCACCTCAGCCGCCGCGGCCGGGTAACCCATCGCCAACCGCACGGTGAACCGATCCCGCTGAGCCTCCGGCAGCGCGTAGGTGCCCTCCATCTCCACCGGGTTCTGGGTGGCGACGACGATGAAGGGTGCCCCCAGCTCGTAGGTCGTGCCGTCGACGGTGACCTGACCCTCCTCCATGGACTCCAGCAGTGCCGACTGGGTCTTCGGCGAGGCCCGGTTGATCTCGTCACCGATCACGACGTTCGCGAATACCGCGCCGGGTTGGAACTCGAACTCGCGCAGGTCCATGTTCCAGATCGAGACACCGGTGATGTCCGAGGGCAGCAGGTCCGGGGTGAACTGGATCCGTTTGGCCGAGCAGTCAATCGAGCGGGCCAACGCCTTGCACAACAACGTCTTGCCCACGCCGGGGATGTCCTCGATCAGCAGGTGACCCTCGGCCAGCAGCACGATCAACGCCAATCGCACCGCGTCGGGCTTGCCCATCACGACCCTCTCGACGGCCTCCTGGATGCGTGCCGCGGTTCCGGCTACCTCCCGGACCGAACCCGGGTCGAGGCTGTCCTGGATCGAAGTAATCACCGTTGTCCTCCGTCGAACCCGCGACTGCTCCAGTCCGGACCAGTTTCGCGAGACTAATCCAATTTGGACTGTTCTATCATCGGACGCCGTAGGCGTCGATGACCGTCTGATCCACCCGTGCGCCACTCTTGGACTTGGCGCTCACGCGCAGCGAGACAGTTCCCTGCGCTCCGGGCGCGGGCACAGTCGTGGTCCAGTGCGTGCCCGCACCGGTGACCCTCCCCGCCCGCCAGGTCTTGCCGCCGTCGCGGGACCACTCCAGCGTGACCGCCGCGACGTCACCGAACTCCAGCACCTCCAGGTCGATCCGGGTGGGCGCCGAGCCGACGACTCGGTTGCGTTCGTCCTGACCCGCGGGGCTGATCCGGATCATCCCTGGTTGGACCTGCAGCTTGCGCCGCACGATCGTGTTTGGCGACACCTTGGTCTCCGACGTGCCACCGGCCTGGAAGTACCACGTGGCGGCAACGGTCGTGGACAACGTGCCCTCGTTCTGGCGGGAGGCGCTCAGCTCGGCGGTGTACCAGTGCGGGCTCGAGTCGTCGACCCGGGCGGTCACCGAATCGCCCTCCCCGAGCACCCGACCGTCCCGCAGGAGCCGATAGTGGGCGCCCTGCGGTTGAACCTGACAGTCAGTCAGATGCACGCCGGAGCCGCCGAAGTCACAAATCGGAGCCCCACCGCCGACGTGCAGTGTGCCGTTCTGCACGAAGATCGCCGGGGCGGCCGGGCGCGGCCCCCAGACCCCGTATCCCCAGCTCTCGCGGTAGGTCTTCCCGGCCGCGTAGAGCAGCTTGTGGTCCTTGTGGTCCTCGTCCAGGAAAGCCGTGGAGTGGATGCTGTTCATCGACAGGTGGGTGCCCCACTGCAACCCGGCCGTGCGGTAGTTCACCTGGTGGCCGAGCACCCCAGCGCCGATCGGGGTGCCGACGATCGGGTGCCCGTCGGGTTGTTGTCCGACCAGCCGCAGGAAGGCGCTCTGGTCGGGGTCGAGGGTGGCCACGTCCAGATCCACCCGGGCCATCGCCTTCCGGTTCGTGGTGATCTCCGTGTCCGCGGGCATGCCGGTGAACGAGTGCACGACGTCGTAGCGCGTCGGGCCGTGATCGGTGCCGGGTTTGGTGAGGACCCCGTGCACACCCAGCCGCACACCTTTTGCGCTCGGGTCCGGGAGGACGAAGGTCTGCAGCGGCGGCCATTCGATCCCGTTGTCCGGGACGAAAGCGCGATCCTTCCCGGCCACGCTCACGAACGGCACGACGGCCAGACCGGTCGTCTCCACCGAGGAATCACCGACGTTGAAGGCCACCCGATGGGCCTTTCCGGTGTCGAACACGACGCTGGTCGGCCCCGAGACCTCGACCGAGCGGACCGCAACGGTGAGGGTCGGGTGATCGACTATGTAGGCACCGACCAGGTACCGCCCGGCCGGTACCGCCGTGTCGGATCCGGCGTTGGCCGCCCATGTTCGCCCGGACCGTGGGTCGATGAGTTCGGCGGTGATGTCCTGGTGGCTGCCGGACATGGTGACCTCGGAGACCCGGATGCTCGCCGCACCGGCGGATGCGCTCGCCCCCGGCAGGCCGGCCGACAGCAGAGCCGCCACGGCCAGCGGCCGCAGGAATCCGTTACCGACGAGCACCCTCATCGCGCCCCTTCCGGTCGCAGCAACAGGCCGATCGCCACCTGCACCGCGACCGGGTCCGCGCGGTCACCGGTCACCAGGTCCGTCCAGACGTGGGAATTGGTGGTGCGCACGAGAAGATCGGCCAGCTCGCCCGGGGCCACCGGGTGGGGCAGAGCACCGGCCGCGCGTTCCTGCCGCAACAACTTCTCCACCGCGACGACCATCCGCCGATGCAGCTCGCCGTTGCGGGAGGCCAGCAGTCTCAGTGCCCGCTCCGGATCCCTCGCCACGACCGCGCGGAACTCCGGCGCGCGGTGTGCCCCGGACACCCAACGGCCCAACACGCGAGAGACGTAGGAGGCGCCGGATCCATGGGCCGTCGTCACGCACTCCCGAAACAGCGGCTCGGCCACGGACCAGATCACCTCGACCAGCAATTGGTCCCGGTTGCCGACCCACCGGAACAGCGTCGTCCGGTCCACACCGAGCTCGGCGGACAAGCGGGCCATGTCCAACCGCTCGTCCGCCGCGATCATGCCGCGGGCCCGGGCCACGACGTCCGCGACCGGAGCCGCCCTCGAGCCCTCGCCCGAGTGCGCCGGTTCGGGCCGCGCCCGGGCGGCGGCCGACCGCGGGACGGTGCGGTGGCCGCGCCGCCGGGAGGTCTTTACCGCCATGCGCCCGAATCCGTGGAACCCAGACCGAGGGCCTGGTAGGTGGCGTCGATGAGGCTCTGGGCGCGTCGTCCGACAATTGCCGCCGACGACATGCGATTCATCGTGTATCCGAACGAGAGCCCGTGCGTTGGGTCGGCAAAACCGATCGTGCCGCCGAACCCGCTGTGGCCGAACGCATCCGGCCCGATCAGCAGCGAGTCGCGCTGCCGCGGCGGGCGCCAGCGGTTGTCGACGGCCAGCAGGTAGCCCAACCCGCACCGCATGTTGAGCCGAAGCGTCTGGTCGAATCCCGCCGAGTGGACGGTGGACATCCACGCCACCGCGGCCGAGTCGAAACACACCCCGTGATGGTCCACGCCGGGCAGCGCCAGCGGTTCGTAGAGCCCGGCCAGACCGCGGGCGTTGGTAATCCCGCCGCCGGCCGCTATCTCGGCGGCGTGGCCCTCCCGGGAATTGAAGTTGCGCGGCCCGGGCGTCAGGTAGCCACCGGAGTTGCCGAACAGCAGCCCCGGGATCGATTCCGGGTCGGCGGTGAGCAGGAAGAACTCCGGAGCGGTGACCGGGTCGATCTCGGGCAGCAGCATCGGGGCTATTCGCGGCTCCACCTGCGGTGGGGCTCCGATCCAGAAGTCCAACCCGAGCGGGCCGGCCAGTTCCTCGGCGAAGTACCGTCCCAGGGAGCGGCCATCGGTGCGCCGGATCAGGGCGTCGAGGATGTATCCGAACGTCATGCCCCCATAGCCGTGCTGTTGCCCGGGTGGGAAGAACGGTGGCTCCGCTGCGATCAGGTCGGCCATGAACTCCGCGTCGAAGAACGCCCCCTCGGGCAACGGCGCCCGGATCGCCGATACTCCGGAGCGGTGCGCGAGCACGTCGTGGATGGTTACCTCGTCCTTGCCCTTGCGGCCGAACTCCGGCCAGTACGCCGCCACCGGACGCTCCAGGTCGATCTCGCCCCGACCGGCCAGCAGATGCACGCACGTCGCCGCGGCACCCTTGGTGGCCGAGAAGATCACGCTGACGGTGTCGCGCTCCCAGCGCCGGCCGATGTCCGGATCGGCGAGCCCACCCCAGAGGTCGACCTTCACCTCGCCGCCGACCCGGACGCACACCGACGCCCCGATCTCACGGTGTTCTCCGAAGTTGCGCTCGAACTGATCGCGGACACCTTCGAAACCGGTTGCGCACGCACCGGAGACGAGGACATCTGACGAGGCATTAATCATCTGGTTCCGTCCACGGTCGGAGTCGGTGTGCGCTCGTGCCGCGGCAACGGTATGCCGAAGCGTTGCATTGCACAACGTTTCGGCTTAATGTTGCACCAGGCACAAGCGCACCCGGGAATCACTTCGGAAGCTCCGGATCGGGCGCGGCAAGGTTCTCCGGGGTGGTGAAGGCCAGCATCCGCTCCGCGGCGCCGGAGGACCACTTCTTCGGCCGCGCCTTGATCTCCTCCCTCGCCCATTCACTCCAGTCGACGATCAGTTGGACGTAGTCGTTGATGAACTTGCCGTAGACAAACAGGTTGTGCAGGCGTTCGGCGTCTGCGCCGACTCGCTCCAGGAAGCGCGGGTAGGCCTCCCAACCGGCGGCGAGGATGGCCCGGGCGTGGCCGGCGGCTCGTTCGAGATCGGCGACGGTTTCCTCGCGGGTGCCGAACTCGGCGAAACCGGTCCGCAGCAGCGCCTCGAATTCGTGCGTGGGCGGCGCTGATTCGGAACCGAACCAGCGCGCGAGCTCCTCATGTCCTGCGTCGGTGATCGAGTAGACGGTCCGGCGACGACCGTTGACGGTCTCCTCCTCGGCGGTGGCGAGTCCGCGCGCGACGAGGTTCTTCGGCTCCTGGTAGATGCGTGACTCGGTGCGGCTCCAGGCCAGGCGCACCGCGTCGTTCATCTGCTTGGTCAACTCGTAGGCCGTCCAGGGTCGGAACGCGAGGTAGCCGAGGATCACGTAGGAGGTCGGGGTCAGTCTCGCCACGGCAGCATACTCCATGTTTGAGTATAGGATACTCCTCCATAGAGTATGCGGGAACTGTCGAGAGTGCCCACTGACATGATCCTGCGGTGACCCACGCCGACCCTCACCCCGCGGACAGCCACGACCTGATCCGTGTCCACGGCGCCCGGGTGAACAACCTGAGGGACGTCAGCGTCGAGATCCCCAAGCGGCGGTTGACGGTATTCACCGGCGTCTCGGGTTCCGGCAAGTCATCGCTGGTGTTCGACACCATCGCGGCGGAGTCGCAGCGGCTGATCAACGAGACCTACAGCGCCTTCGTACAGGGCTTCATGCCGACACTGGCGCGGCCCGACGTCGACGTGCTGGACGGGTTGACCACCGCGATCCTGATCGACTCCGAACGGATGGGTGGCGACGTCCGCTCCACGGTCGGCACGGCCACCGACGCCAACGCGATGCTGCGCATCCTGTTCAGCCGGCTGGGCGAGCCGCAGATCGGACCGCCGATTGCCTTCTCGTTCAACGTTCCGACGCGGCGCGCCAGTGGGTCGATGAACGTGGAGCGGGGCCAGGGTGAACGCGTCGTCGTGCGCGACGCGGTCTACCACGGTGGCATGTGTCCGCGGTGCGAGGGTCGCGGCTCGGTAACCGACTTCGACCTGGCGCAGTTGTACGACGTCAGCAAGTCGATCAACGAGGGTGCGATCACGATCCCCGGCTACAGCATGGACGGCTGGTACGGCCGCATCTTCCGCGGCTGCGGCTTCCTCGACCCGGACAAGCCGATCCGCAACTACACCAAGAGGGAGCTGCACGACCTCCTCCACAAGGAGGCGACCAGGATCAGGGTCGACGGCATCAACCTGACCTACGCGGGTCTGATCCCGTCGATCCGGAAGTCGTTCCTGGCCAAGGACATCGACGCGCTGCAACCGCACATCCGCGCGTTCGTGGAGCGGGCCATGACGTTCGCCACCTGCCCCGACTGCGGCGGTACCCGGCTGAACGATGCGGCGCGGTCGTCGAGGATCGACGGGATCAACATCGCCGACGCCGCCGCGATGCAGATCAGTGACCTGGCCGGGTGGGTGCGCGGTTTGGACCAGCCCTCGGTGGCGCCACTGTTGGCGAAGCTGGTGCACACCCTCGGTTCGTTCGTCGAGATCGGGCTGGGCTACCTCAGCCTCGACCGCCCCACCGGCACGCTCTCCGGCGGCGAGGCGCAGCGCACCAAGCTGATCCGACACCTGGGCTCGTCACTGACCGATGTCACCTACGTCTTCGACGAGCCGACCGCGGGGCTGCACCCGCACGACATCGCGCGGATGAACGAGCTTCTGCTGCGGCTGCGCGACGCGGGCAACACCGTGCTGGTCGTGGAGCACGAACCGGAGACGGTCGCGATAGCCGACCACGTCATCGACCTCGGGCCCAGCGCCGGGACCGGCGGCGGCGAGGTCGTGTTCGCCGGCACGGTGGCGGGTCTGCGGGCCGCCGGCACACTCACCGGGCGGCACCTGGATGACCGGGGCGCGCTGAAGCGATCGGTGCGCAAGCCCTCGGGGGTGTTGCAGGTGCGCGGCGCCAAGACCCACAACCTGCGCGACGTCGACGTCGACATCCCGCTCGAGGTGCTGGTCGTCATCACCGGGGTGGCCGGCTCGGGCAAGAGCTCGCTGATCGACGGTTCGGTGTCCGGGCGGGACGGGGTAGTGACGGTGGATCAGACCCCGATCCGCGGCTCACGGCGAAGCAACCCGGCGACCTACACCGCACTGCTCGACCCGATCCGCAAGGCATTCGCCAAGGCCAACGGCGTCAAGCCGGCACTGTTCAGCGCCAACTCCGAGGGCGCCTGCCCAACCTGCAACGGCGTCGGGGTGATCTACACCGACCTGGCCGTGATGGCCGGCGTCACCACGGTGTGCGAGGACTGCGAGGGCAGGCGGTTCGATGCGTCAGTGCTGGAGTTCCGGCTCGGCGGACTCAACATCGCTGAGGTGCTCGATCTGCCCGTCGCGGAAGCGGTCGACTTCTTCGGTGCGGGCGAGGCGCGTACCCCGGCTGCGCACGCGATCGGCCGGCGCCTGGCCGACGTCGGGCTCGGCTACCTCCGCCTCGGCCAGCCCCTAACCACACTGTCGGGCGGGGAACGGCAGCGGCTCAAACTGGCGACGCACCTGGGCGCCGACGGCCGGATCCTTGTCCTGGACGAGCCCACGACCGGCCTGCACCCCGCCGACGTCGAGCAGCTCCTCGGTCTGCTGGACCGGCTGGTCGAGGGCGGCAAGTCGGTTGTGGTGATCGAGCACCACCAGGCGGTGATGGCGCATGCCGACTGGATCATCGACCTCGGGCCCGGCGCCGGCCACGACGGCGGGCGGGTCGTATTCGAGGGCACTCCGGCCGCGCTGGTCGCGGCGCGCTCGACGCTGACCGGGGAGCACCTGGCGGCCTACGTCGGCTGAGCCGATCGGTCGCGTGAGGGGCCCCCGTCGCCTCAGCCGCTCGTCGATATCGGGTGCAGCCGCAGCACCGGGTCGGCTGCGCCGCCGAACCAGGTGTGCAGCACGCCGTCGACGACCCTTGCGCCGGGTTCCGGCATTGTCGACGGCTCGCCCGGCACGACCGGCCACGCGGCCCCGGTCGAGCGGGCAATCGCGTCCTGCACCCCGGACAGCGTCGCGCGCGTCACGCGCTCGAGCAGTGCGTCGGCATCCCCGAGGGCCGGCTCCGCCGGGTCGTCCAGGATCGCCGGCGCACCCGAACCAGCCCACGACACCCCATCGCGCTCGACGTGCAGGTCCGCGCCGACGGCGTGCACGGATACACCGCGCGGCAAATACGGGGACAGGGCGGCCGCTAGCTCGGCGGCCAACCTATGGGATGACACAGCCGTTGGGCACACTGTGCGACTCCCGTCCGTGTGCGTCGACATGCCGCGCCTCGATGCCAAACACCCCACCACGGTTGGCATCCACCGGCGCGACGCTGCCGTGCGGAGCGTAATTCTGCGCAGGCGGCGCCTTCGCATCGACCCAACGGGCGAGCAGCCGGTGGGTGGTGCCCCCGGGATCATCGGCGATAGCGAGGAGGTGCGGTGAGCAACGCGCAGGACGTTGTGCGCGACCACGCGGGCGAGCCACCCGTGGCCGTCGTCACCAGCGGGACCTCCGGGATCGGCCTGGCCACCAGCCAACGACTGCGCGCCGCCGGCTTTCGAGTCGCCGTCTTCGATCTACACACCGGCACGGCGACGGGGGCGGACACCGACCTGCTGACCCTGGAGGTCGACGTCGCCGACGAGAGAGCCGTCGCGCGGGGTTTCGCCGCGGTGACCGCGGAATTGGGGCCCATCCGGGTGCTGGTCAACAACGCGGGCATCGGCGGCGGGCCGGCCGCCGGACGATGTCACGAGACCCCGGTGGATGCGTGGGACCGGGTGCACGCGGTGAACGCCCGCGGGCCGTTCCTCTGCGCTCGTGCCGTGCTTCCCGGCATGATCGAACGCGGCTACGGGCACATCATCACGATCGCCTCGATCAATGGCCTGGTCGCCCTGCCCGGGCGATGCGCCTACACGGCATCGAAGGGCGCGGCCCTCATGCTCGCCCGCTCCCTCGCGGCCGACTACGGCCGCAACGGGATCCGGGCCAACGCCATCTGCCCCGGGGTCGTGCGAACTCCGCTGGTCGAGCAACGACTCGAGGCCGGGGTCTGGGACGTCGAGTCCCTGGTGCCGCTGGGCCGCCCCGGCGAACCCGCGGAGATCGCCGAGGCGGTCCACCTGCTCGCGTCGGGCCAACTCGACTACATGAACGGGGCCGCCTGGGTCATCGACGGCGGCTGGACCGCGATCTAACGCCCACTCACGCGGGGCGCGTCCTCACCGGTTCGATCAGCCCAGCGCCTTCGGGTCCTGCGCGCTGGGCGGAACGAAGAATCGGACCCGGACCACCCAGCCGTCATCCATCCTGACGACGCGCCGGTCCTGCACGCACGGCCCGGTGCCACCGCGACCATGACCACGGCTGAGCCGGCCACAATCGGGCAGCACGCCCGCGAACCCGTCCTCCCGCTCACCAAGCCGGAAGCCGGGCCGGGTGCGGAACCGGTAGGGGGCCTCGAAGCAGATCTGCTGTCGGGCCGCGGCCGCCAGCGCCTCGCGCTGCGGCATCACATCCTTGAGGGTGAAGGTCCCGAGCTTGCGGAAGGCGGCGCCGCTTGCAGGGACCGTGAAGCCGAACTGCACCCAGTCGATGAACGTCGTCTCGTAACCGGGGCAGTGCGGCCGGGTCCCGCCCCCGTTCCGGGTGCCGAACAGGACCGGGGCGTCGCCGGCACCAATCGAGGCCGCGGTGAACGGCGCCCCGCCCTGGGCGGCACTTATGTCCGCCTGGGCGTCGGCCAGCTGGACGGTCACGGTACAGCTGCCACTGCAGATGGCGGTGCTGGTGTTGGCATTCGGATTGGTGTTTTGGTTCGGCTCGTTGCTGCCCTCGCTGCCCGAGCCCGAGTGGTGACCCGGGGGCGGCGGGGGCGGCGGGAGCGGCGGGGGCTGGGGCGGGGGCGGGGGCGTGGGGCATGGTTCCGCCGCCTCGCAATATTGTG
>Ga0157362_1000539_pt1 | contig 13164 bp, 13 predicted proteins | sample AttlaeALBM3_FD_111480 | JGI IMG/M metagenome (GOLD analysis project Ga0157362, IMG submission 111480) | Fungus gardens microbial communities from leaf cutter ant in Ribeirão Preto, State of São Paulo, Brazil - Atta laevigata ALBM3 | ecosystem: Host-associated > Fungi > Mycelium > Unclassified ... | reverse complement strand
TCCCGAACTCCTCGCTCAGCGTCGCGAGCGAAGCCTGCGATCGCTGTATTGCTGCTCGCACGGCGTGCGTGGTCGTGGCGCTGCCATGACGTATCTGTCCCATAAGGCTTCCTTCCACTCGCGGGAAAATAATACCCCATCAAATCCCGGGACTAAATACCTAGACACCAAGCCCGCTCAAGCGCGTAAGCCGCTCCTCAACATCAAAGAAACCGGACCTGTTTATTTTACATCCCCCAATAATAGCAGGAGTGATGGAATCATACAGAGACCGCCAAATTCGCGATTTTTTCGGGCCCTCCACTTCCATTTCGAACCAGACTTCTAAGCGATAAAAGGCCAGGAGTTCATTATCGATCGGATGGCCGCGCGCGATGATCTGGCTGGTATCGGGAAACAGCGATGCGGTTTCGACCATCGGGAACTTTATGATGTGCTGGAGCATAACTAGCGCCCCAGACACAATTCCGATTCCGTGGGGGCAGAGGAAAACCCCTCAGATCAGTCCTTTTGCCCGGATCAGCGTAAAAGCGGCCAGTGAGACCATGCATTTCAGTTCGCCGTCTCGGATCATAGTCTCAAACGCTTCGAGCGTCATGTCGTGGCAGGTGATGTCTTCTTCGGTAGCTTCACGATCCGTTTCACCGCGGGTCAGATTGCAGGCCAGAAAGACATGCCCCTTCTGGTTCGAATAGCCCGCCCCCTGATACATGCTTCCGACATGAATCATCTCGCCGGCGCGCAGTCCGGTTTCCTCCCGCAATTCACCCAGCGCGAGTTCGACCGGATCGACATTCTCTTTCGTCTCCCACATACCCATCGGAAGCTCCCACAGCCGCTCGCCCACAGGATAGCGGAACTGCTGGATCAGCGTGACCTTGCCGTCGGCATGCAGCGGCAGAATCACAACGAACTCGCCACGCTCGACAATGCCATAAAGTCCCTGCTTTCCGTTGGGATGGACGATGATGTCCTCGCGCAGGGCGGTCCAGGGGTTGCTATAGGCCATTCGGGTGGAAATTGTCTGGAAACCGGCGTCCCTACGGGCGTCTTCGATGGTCTTATCGGTGCTCATGGACGGCTCCTGATCTTGTTTCGTTCTTTCGAATCGGCAACACTCGCATCATGGAGCAACGCCGGATCGTGCATATCGACATGGACGCATTTTACGCGTCTGTCGAACAGCGGGACGACCCCTCCCTGCGCGGCCGCCCCCTCGCGGTAGGCCGGGGCGAGGCACGGGGCGTTGTAGCCGCCGCAAGCTACGAGGCTCGACGTTTCGGCGTCCGCTCGGCCATGCCGTCGGTCACGGCCAAACGCCTGTGTCCGGAGCTTGTGTTCGTGCCTGCGCGGTTTGACGTCTATCGCAGCGTCTCGGCCCAAATCCATGACATCTTTTCGCGCTACACGCCCCTGATCCAACCACTGTCGCTGGACGAAGCCTATCTGGATCTGACCGACCATCTTGGCGCCTATGGTTCCGCCACGCTGGTCGCGGACCGCATCCGCGCTGATATCCACGCTGAGACCGGGCTGACCGCCTCGGCCGGTGTGTCCTACAACCGTTTTCTGGCTAAGCTGGCCTCGGATTACCGCAAGCCTGACGGGCTGTTCGTTATCACACCGGCAATGGGGCCGGACTTCGTATCTGCCCTGCCCGTCGATGCCTTTCACGGTATTGGCCCCGCCACAGCACGGAAAATGCGTGCTCTAGGCATTGAGACGGGCGCCGATCTGCGGGAACGAGACGTCGAGACGCTGACCCGGCATTTCGGCAAGGCCGCGGCGTTTTATCATGGGATCTCGCGCGGGATCGATCACCGACCCGTCGTCGTAAACCGGGAACGCAAGTCACTTGGTACCGAACAGACCTATCTTCGGGATCTGACTTCCGAAAGCGATGCATATAATGCTCTTGCGCAAATCGCAGCAAAGCTGTGGACAGGTGCGGAACGTCGCCGTCTTCAGGCACGAACCGTAACCCTGAAGGTCAAATACGCGGATTTCCATCAGATCACCCGCGCCCGAACACTGTCCACGCCAGTTCCGTCCGAAACAGATCTGCTGATCACGGGCCAGAGTCTGATAGCGCCGCTATTTCCATTCATCCCTGGCGTGCGCCTGCTGGGCCTTACGCTATCTGGCTTTCAGCCACCCGACACCCTGCCCGACGATCAGATGGAGCTGCTCTTTTAGAACGACGTCATGACATATCGACACAAATTCTGGCATTCTTTCCACTATTTGATGCGTTGATACTCAACCTGTCCTGATCGGGCCGTCTTTTCATCGCATGGACCAACGCACATGCCCCACGCTATCGAGCAGCGCCCTGCTGACACCTTTCCTGATGATGGCTGGATGCGCATCCAGGATCTCCCTGTCACCTGGCTTCGAGAAAACCCTTTCCTACAACCAACAGGAACGCTCCTCCTCGACGCTTCACAATTCCATGGCATCCCGGCTTCGGTAGACTGTCTCGATGTTCGCTTCAAACAGTATCGCCCGGGATTATGAAGGAAAGACAGGCTCCCCCTCGTGACGGCGTCCTCCATCTGGCCTATGGCATGAGCGAGCTTTTTTACAGACAGGCCTCAGGAGAGCAGATTTCATGACCGCGCAAGATACGCCGGCGGCCTCACCGACAAAACGCGTTCTTGCAGTCGTCCTGTTCAATCTTCTCGTCTATATCGTGATCGGCCTGCCCAACGCCGTCCTGACAATTTTTGTCCATCAGGGCCTGGGCTACAGCACGACCGTCGCGGGTATCACATTCTCGCTCCAGTATTTCGCGACTTTTGCGGCCCGCCCTTCCGCCGGGCGGCTGGTCGATCGGATCGGCCCCAAACCCGTGGTCATCGGCGGGCTCGTCACCTGTCTGCTCTCCGGCCTGTTGGTGATCGGATCGGGGCTATTGGCGGCCACACCGCTACTGTCGCTGGGCGTTCTGCTGTCCAGCCGCCTGTTGCTGGGGTGGGCGGAAAGCTGGGCCGCGACCGGGGTGATCGTCTGGAACATCCGGCGGGCTGGGGCGGAAAATACCGCCATCGCCATTTCCTGGAACGGCATCTGCTCCTATGGCGGGATTGCGCTAGGTGCGCCAATCGGGGCCAAGCTGTCCATGCTGGCCGCACCCTATGGCGGGCTGGTTTCGGTGGGCATACTCTCGGTGGCCCTGCCGCTATTCGGTCTGGCGCTGATCGGCTTCTACCCTGCCGTCAAACCCATTCCCTCGACCAGTCAGCCCATTCCTTTTTCCCGTGCGCTCAGACTCGTTCTTCCGCACGGGTCGGCACTTGCGGCAGGTTCCATTGGATTCGGAGCGATCTCGTCGTTCCTGGCACTATATTATTCGGTCCTGCACTGGGAAGGAGCGGCTACGGCGCTGGCGGTCTTCGGCTTCACTTTCGTCGTCATCCGGTTTTTCTTCGCCTCACAGATCGCGAAGCGTGGGGGCGTATTCGTGGCGATCGTCTCGCTGTTAGTGGAAGCACTCGGCCTCGCCACGCTCTGCATATTCCAGACGCCATCCGCAGCCCTCGTGGGGGCCGCACTGACAGGGGCCGGCTTCTCGCTGCTCTTCCCCGCACTCGGCGTTCTGGCCGTCAACAGTGCGGGTCCGGAGAACCGCGGGGCAGCTCTGGGCGCCTATTCCATTTTCATTGACCTTGCCATCGCGTGCTCGGGGCTGTTTCTTGGACAGGTCATCGAGTTCGCAGGTTACAGGACGATGTTCGCCACCACCGCCATCTGCTGTCTGGGTGGTGTTCTGATCAGCCGTTCCCTGGGCCGCAGGACCGCGTGACGGATCTTCGCTTCAACTGACACGGACCTGACATGACCATTCGTTCCTGCGCCGTCTTCTGTGGCTCCCGCTTCGGCAACTCTCCCGTTTATGCCGAAGGTGCAAAAGAAATCGGAATAGCCCTGGCGCGACACGGAATTACACTGGTCTATGGCGGCGGGCATGTCGGACTGATGGGCACGGTGGCGGATGCGGCCCTTCAGGCGGGCGGCAAGGTCATTGGCGTCATTCCCGAATTCCTCCATGCCCGTGAAGTCATGCACAAGGGTGTGACACAGCTTGAGGTCACACCGGACATGCACACCCGCAAGGCCCGCATGTTCGAGCTGTCTGACGCCTACGCCATTATTCCCGGCGGCCTCGGCACGTTCGACGAACTCATGGAAATCATGACCTGGAAGCAGCTCGGTCTGCATCAGGAAGCGATCTACATCGTCAATATCGGCGGCTGGGCGACGTCTCTGGTCAATACACTCAATGATGCCATCGATCAGGGTTTTGCAGACCCGTCGGCCCGCAAACTGTTCACGGTCGTCGAGGACGTTCCGGCACTGATGCAGCATCTCTCTGTCAGCGTTCCGGCCTGACGTCGAAAAGAGCGGGGCTGGTCCCCGCTCAGTTTTCCAGCGTTGCCACGAACAAACTGACCACCTCTTCCAGACGTACGCGATCTGCGTCGGAAAACCGGTCTCTCACCGGGCTGTCGATATCCAGAACGCCCACGAGCGCCCCTTTAACGACGATCGGCAGCACGATTTCCGATTCTGACGCCGCGTCACAGGCGATATGCCCCGGGAACGCATGCACGTCCGGCACTACCAGCGTCTCGCGGTTCTGGGCGACCGTGCCGCACACACCACGGCCCAGTGGAATCCGCGTGCAGGCCAAACGCCCCTGAAACGGCCCCAGAACAAGCTGTCCGTCCGCCTCTTTCCACAGATAGAACCCGGCCCAATTGATCTGCGGCAGACCCTCGAACAGCAGAGCCGATATATTGGCCATGTTGGCGATCATGTCTGTCTCGGTCTGAAGAACGGACCGGACCATCGGGACAAGCTCGTCCACACTCAGACGATGGATGGGGGCACTCATGCAAAAACAGTCCTGCAAAAACGGTCGATAGGTCCGTCAATCATAAGGCAGATCGGAAAAAACCGGAACAGAGGTTGTCTTTAACGGAAAGTGTTCGTTTTCCGTAATGCTCGCTGCTCCGGGAGAATTATTAGAAATTATTCACAAAATACAAAAACAGTTTCCTCGACGTTGGATACTTCTAAAAGAAGCCGGTCCTTTCGTCTGAAAGATCTTTTCCATGATCCTGACTTCCCAGACCCTGCCCACCCTCCCGGACTCCACCCTGACATCACCCTATGACCGGGATTCGGTGACGGCCGGTATTGTTCATCTCAGCGTCGGTAATTTCCATCGTGCCCATCAGGCCGTCTATACGGACCGCGCGCTGGCACTGCCGGGCCAGACCGGCTGGGGCATTGTCGGGATGGGTCTGATGGACCTTCCGGCGGAAGTGGCGAAGGCCGAAGCCCTGCACGCACAGAACGGGCTTTACAGCCTGCGCGAATGCCCACCGAACCGGCCTGATACGGTCCGGGTTGTGAAGTCTCTGGTCGAATACATCCATGCCCCGGCTGAGCGCAACGTCGCACTCAAGCATCTGACTGATCCTGCCATTCGCATCGTCAGCATGACGGTGACCGAAGGCGGCTATTATATGGATGAAGGAGGGCGCTTCATGACCGAGCATCCCACCATCGCCGAAGACCTGCATCGCCCGGTCCCACACACGGCGTTCGGTATGATGACCGAGGCCCTGCGTCAGCGCCGGGACGCCGGGATTGCACCCTTCACCATCCTGTCCTGCGACAATGTTCCCGCCAATGGCGATGTCGCACGCAATGCCGTGCTGTCTTTCGCACGTCTGCGAGACGCGGAACTTGCGGAATGGATCGAGGCCGAAGTCGCCTTCCCGTCCTGCATGGTCGATCGCATCACCCCCGCCGTCCACCCGGCCGACGTGGCGCGTCTGGATACGCAGAGTGGCATCGAGGACCGCGTTCCGGTTTTCTGCGAAGACTTCATCCAGTGGGTCGTGGAAGATAACTTCCCCGCCGGGCGCCCGGCCTGGGAGCAGGTCGGCGTCCTGTTCACAGACGATGTCGAGCCTTACGAACAGGTCAAGCTACGGATGCTGAACGCATCTCATTCCATGCTGGCGCTGCCCGGTGTGCTTATGGGATACCGACTGGTCGATGAAGCCATGGGCGACGAACATCTGGCCGCCCTGCTGGAACAGTTCCTGCGCCATGATGTCTCACCACAGCTCACCGCCCCTCCGGGGATCAGCCTGCCGGACTATGCAGCCCAGCTTCTGGAGCGGTTCCGCAACCATGCGGTCAGCGACCAGCTGCTGCGCATCACGTCCGACAGTACATCCAAGCTGCCGGTCTTCCTGCGCGCCACGGCGGAAGACGTTCTGAAAAACGCTCAGGATCCGCGCCGGATCGCCTTCGTTCTCGCCTGCTACTGTGCCTATCTGGTGGGCCGCGACGACGTGCAGGCCAGTTTCGCCGTCACCGAACCCCGCCTGAACGCCGACGACCGTGCTCTGGCGCTGGACCCGAACCCGGCCAAGGCGCTGGAGATGAGCGTATTTTCCGGATGGGGTCTTGAAGACTCCGCCGAGTTCCTCACGCGCTTCATCCAGACCCGTGAAGACCTGAAAACACGCGGCACAGCAGCCGTCCTGAAGGATCTGGTAGCAAACGTCTGAAAGTTTTTGGGTTCCGCCTTTTTTCAAAAAGGCGGAGTTCTTTGAAGCTTTTTGAAAAAAGCTTCACCAAAAACTTTTATCGCTGTTAGTCCGAAACGCGGGCGATATCGGCACCGCAGGCGGCGAGCTTGCGGTCCACACCTTCGTAGCCCCGGTCCAGATGGTAGATGCGGCTGAGCTGCGTCTCGCCTTCGGCTGCCAGACCCGCGAGGATCAGCGAGAAGGATGCTCGCAGGTCAGTCGCCATGACCGGCGCACCCGACAGCTTCGACACGCCACGGATAATGGCGGAGCGGCCATGCACGTTCACGCGCGCACCCATGCGGTTGAGTTCGGGAACATGCATGAAGCGGTTCTCGAAAATCGTCTCGGTAATCATGGACGCCCCTTCCGCCACGGACAGCATCGCCATGAACTGCGCCTGCATATCCGTTGGGAAACCGGGATACGGCTCGGTCATAATATCCACGCCCTGAAGTGTGCCGCTGCGACGGACCCGCAGACCACGCGCCTCTTCAACGACCTCGACGCCCGTTTCCTCAAGCGTGCGGATCACGGCACCCAGATCATCGGCCCGTCCGCCCACCAGCAGCAGGTCTCCGCCCGTGATACCGGCCGCGCAGGCATAGGTGCCGCACTCGATGCGGTCCGGCATGACGGCATAATGCGCGCCGTGCAGCTTCTCCACACCGTCAATGACCAGCGTGCCCGAACCTTCACCCGTGATCTGTGCGCCCATGGCGTTAAGGCAGTGCACCAGATCGCTGATTTCAGGCTCACGCGCGGCATTGACGATATGGGTGCGCCCCTTCGCCAGCGTCGCGGCCATCAGCAGGTTCTCGGTCGCGCCCACACTGGCGAACGGCAGAATGATGCGGTCGCCCTTCAATCCGTCCGGTGCGGTCGCATTGATATAGCCGTTCTCCAGACGGATCACGGCCCCCAGCGTCTCAAGCCCCTTGAGATGCATATCCACAGGACGCGTTCCGATGGCACAGCCGCCCGGCAGGGAGACTTTCGCCTCACGAGCACGCGCCAGAAGTGGACCGAGGACCAGAATGGAAGCTCGCATCTTGGAGACGATGTCATACGGCGCCTCAGCGGAGCCGATCTTTCCGCCGATGGACAGCGTGCGTGGCCCGACGTCTTCAACCGCAATGCCTAGCCCCAGCAGCAGGTCGCGCATCGTCTGGATATCCGCGATGCCGGGTACATTGGACAGCACCAGCCGCTCGGACGTCAGCAAGCCCGCGACCATGAGCTTGAGGCCGGAGTTCTTGGCTCCCCCGATCTCGATTTCGCCTGTCAGACGACGGCCACCGCGAATGATGAAACGGTCCATGGTGCGATCCTTGAACTGGGCTTTAGAGGCGAGGCGTGGTGACGCCGGACTGGCGCATGTATTTTCCAGCACGGTCGGCATAACTGACCTCACAAGGGCTGGCACCCTGGAAAAACAGGAACTGGCAGATGCCCTCGTTCGCGTAAATTCGCGCAGGCAGCGGTGTGGTGTTGCTGATCTCGATCGTGACCTGGCCTTCCCATTCCGGCTCAAGCGGCGTGACATTTACGATGATGCCACAACGCGCATAGGTGGACTTGCCGAGGCACACCACCAGCGTGTCACGCGGAATACGGAAATACTCGACCGTATGCGCGAGCGCGAAGCTGTTGGGCGGGATGGTGATGTCCCCGGTGCGGGTCACGAAACTGTTGGACGCAAAATTCTTCGGATCGACGATGGCACTGTCAACATCAGTGAAGATCTTGAAGTCCGACGCCACACGCGCGTCGTAGCCATAGGACGACAAACCGTAGGAAATGACGCCTTCACGCTTCTGGGCTTCGACGAAAGGCTCGATCATGCCTTTATCCCGCGCCATCTGGCGGATCCATGTGTCGGGCATGATAGGCATGAAAGCACTCCTGAACGGGGACGGTAAAATCGCCCTGTACGTCTAATCCACCTGCTCTAGCGAGCGATAGGCGATCACGCAATGTGTCGGATCAGTCATTTTTCGTGAGTGTCTGTTGCGAACGGCCCAGCAGGGCTTCCAGCCATTGCGGACGCAGTTCGCTGGTCAATACGCCACCCACGATCAACATGGCCCCCAGTAACGTCGCCGGTGGCAGACTATCCCCCGCCAGCCAGCCAACAAGGCCGCCCCACACCGGCTCTCCGGCATAGATCACCGCAGCCTTGGTCGGCGCGACGGATTTCTGCGCCCAGTTCATCACCACCTGTACCAGAGCGCTCAGCCCACCCAGCGCCAGCGCGCAACCGAACCAGACCCATGAGAACACCGGAAGCGCCTCCCCCGAAAAGGGGACCATAAACCCCGCAAACAGGCTTCCAGCCAGCAGCTGCATGACCGTCACGCGCAGACTGTCTACACCCTGGGCATAAAGACTGATGAGGACGATCTCAACTGCAATGGCGATCGCCGCAAACAGCGTCAGCAGATCCCCGCGCCCGAAGGACAGCGACAGCGCCGCCGGTCCCGCCAGACAGACCAGACCAGCAAACGCCAACGCAATCCCAAGCCAGCTCATCAGATGTGGCGGCTTGCGCAGAAACGCCCACTGAAAAATCGGCACCAGCGGCACGTAAAGCGCCGTGATGAAGGCGGAACGGCTGCTGGTGATGTCGTGCAGGCCCGCGCTCTGCAATACATAGCCGGTCGCGAGTGCAATCCCGATCAGCGTACCAGCGCGCACTTCGCGCCAGTTGAAATCCAGCAGTTTCCGCCCGGCCAGCAACCCGACGAACACCGCAGCCATCATGAAGCGGACGAAAACGAAAAAGCGTGGCCCGCAATGCTGCATGGCGATATGCAGCACAAGGAATGTCCCGCCCCACAGAACGGTCACGCCTGTCAGCGCCAGTTCCTGCGCCGTGGGAAGGGGAAAACTACGTTTCACAGAAGCTCAGCGCTCATCAGTGGGGGATGAAGCCGCGTCATCCTGCGGCCGGGCACGTTGCTGCTGTTTGCGGCGCATCAGGTTCGCCCGGAGCGCCTTGGCCTCCCGGCTTTCCCGCTCTTCCTTCGCGGCCGCAGCGCGGTCTCGAATGATCTGCTCCGTGGGTTTTCCGTCCTTACTGGTCATGGCTGTGTTCCTCGAATGTAGTCCGCAGACGGGTGCCCAGAAGCTCATCATAAACACCCAGCGTGCGGGCCTGCATCAGCGTCGTCGTATAGTTGGCGATGACATGGACACGGGCCTTTTCCGCCAGCCAGTCCAGAGCATCTTCGCCGGTTTCCAGAACGCTTTTCAGCGCGCCCGCAAGAGCTTCCGCATCATCCGGCGGCACGACCAGCCCCGTCTCGCCGGGCAAGATCGTCTCCCTCATCGCCCCCTGTGCGGTACCAATCACCGGGCAGCCCATCATCTGCGCTTCCACCAGTGTGCGTCCAAACGGCTCAGGCCGGAGCGAGGGCGCCACAACGACGCTTGCCAGCTCACACGCCGCAGGCATGTCGGCGCAGGTTCCGGCGAACCGAACATAGTCTTCAAGCCCGAGTTCCTGCACCCGCTGTTGCAGCCTACGGGAAAACTTCCGGTCGTTCTCCGGGCCTGCCAGAACACAGATCCATCCCGTGTCCATCTTCGAGCGCAGCAGACCCAGCGCCTCAAGCAGAACGCCCTGACCTTTCCATGCCGTCAGCCGCGCGGGCATGAGAATGATTTTTGCGTCCGCAGGCACACGCCAGGCATCAGCCAGTTTCTGCACGCGCTCACCGGAAATCGCACCGGGTGTAAACTCCCGCAGATCCGCACCACGCGGAATGACGCGCAGACGGCTTTCCGGCACGGCGTATTCACTACGCAGACGGCGGCCGATGAACTCGGAAATGGCAATGACCCGCGCGCCGCGCGCCAGCACAGAATTATAGAGCTTTTTGCCCCGCCATTTCGCCTCATGCACGCCGTGCCATGTCGTCACGAGCGGAATGTTTTCACGGCGACAGGCGATCCATGCCGCCCAGGCTGGAATCCGGGAGCGTGCATGGACCAGATCCACACCTTCGTTGCGGATGAGCGTCTGAAGATCCCGCGCCCGACGCAACACGGCGACAGGGGATTTTGTCTTCAGGTCCAGTTCGATATGTCGCCCGCCCGCATGACGCAACTGTACCAGAAGCCGCCCCGGGCGCGAGGCAACAAGTGCCGTACCCCCTCCCTGCGTGATTGCCGCCGCGATCTCTACAGCCCCGCGCTCCAGACCGCCGGTGCCCAGTGCCGGAAGAACCTGAAGAATAACGGGGGAGCGGTCGGTCATGGTGGTTCTTCGGGGCCTGTTCCAGAAAGAGTATTTTCAGACGAAAATAGCCTGTAGCCGGGTCTGCATCCCCTTCCCACCCGAAAAATGGAAAAACCGCTTCCAGAAACAACAAAGGGGTGGCTCCCGTGCCATTTCCGGCACGAAAACCACCCCTCAGGCTGACCAGGGGCCTCAGCCCCCGGTTTCTCAGCCCTTGCGGATCAACCCTTGTGATCGGGCAGAGCGTAAACGACCAACTGATCGCTGACCGGCGTCATCATGAAGTGATGACCGCCAGCCATGATGGCGACGTACTGATGACCATTGGCCTCGTAGGTCATCGGGTTGGCCTGACCGCCGCCCGGCAGGACCGCACTCCAAACCACCTTGCCCGTATGCTCGTCGATGGCACGGATCTGATTATCCGTAGCCGCACCGATGAACACCAGACCGCCAGCCGTCACGACCGAACCACCATTGTTCGGTGTGCCGATTTCCCAAGGCAGACCCGTCGGCAGACCCCACGGACCATTGGCACGGGCCGTTCCGAGCGGATGCTGCCACAGCACCTTCTGACCATGCTTCATGTCGATAGCCGTGATCATGCCATAGGGCGGACGGTTGCACATCATACCCGTGTACTGATCCCAGAACGGAGTTACGACAATGCCATAAGGCGTACCGTCCATCGCGCCATTACCTTCGGCGCCACCGCCACCCGGCTTGTAATGCGGGTCGTCGATCGGCATCAGGCCCAACTGGTCGGCCTTCTTGCGGGTCACGAGCTGGTCATACATCGGGGTGATGTTCCAGTTCGCGATCAGGATGCCGCTATTGGGATCGTAGGACATGGAGCCCCAGTCACTGCCGCCGTTATAGCCGGGATATTCGATCCAGGGTTTGTCGACGCTCGGAGGCGTGAACTCGCCCACATAATTGGCCCGGCGGAACTTGATGCGACAGAAAAGCTGGTCGATGGGGGACATGCCCCACATGTCCTTCTCCTTCAGATCCGGGACCCGAAGGGCAGGCATTCCGGTGGACCAGGGCTGCGTTGGAGAGCGCGGATCACCTGGAATTACACCGGGTGACGGAGCAGGACGCTCTTCCACCGGCAGGATTGGCTTGCCGTCACGACGGTCGAGCACGAAGGTCTGTCCGCGTTTCGTCGGCATGATGAGCGCCGGAACGGTCTGTCCGTCAGGGCCTGGCATATCCATCAGCGTAGCCTGCGAACCGATATCGTAGTCCCAGACATCCTTGTGGGCGGTCTGGAAGACCCAGCGCGGAGAACCCGTCTTGACGTCAAGGGCGACGACCGCCGAGGACACCTTGTTTTCTTCAGGGCTACGCAGAGCACTGTAATAATCCGAAGCCGAGTTGCCGGTCGGGACATAGACGAGGCCCAGCGCATTGTCGCCGGTCATTGCAGCCCAGGAGTTCGGCGTACCGCGGCTGTAGTGGTTGTTGCCGGTTGGCTGACTGTGGTCGTTGGGGCGGTTCACGTCCCATGCCCACAGGAATTTTCCGGTCTCGGCATCGTACCCGCGGATCACACCTGACGGGGCCCAGCGACGTTGGCCGTCGAGAACCTCATGGTTGACCACCGCGACGCCATTCACGATTGGTGGAGGAGTTGTCATGGAGACGAAGCCGGGAACAGATTCGCCCATGCCCTGCATCAGGTTCACCTGACCGTCATGACCGAAAGTCGGGCAGAGATTGCCAGTCGCAGCATCGACCTCGATCAGACGCATGTCGAGCGTACTTTCGAGAATACGGTTGTGGCACGGCTGACCCTCCGGCACCTGCGAAGACGTGAAGTACGTCACGCCTTTGCACGCAGCGGTATAGGGAATCGCCTCATATCGCTCGTGGATGTTGTGACGCCAGATTTCTTTACCCGTTGTCGGGTCGAGCTTCATGATGTCATTCTGGGCCGAACACATATAGAGGCCGTCACCCACCTTGATCGGCGTGGTTTCGGCAGCCCATTTGTTCGTCTGGCCCGGCCGCGGATAGCTGCCGGTATGATAGACAAAGGCAACCTTGAGCTGATCGGCGTTCTGCGGCGTGATCTCTGACAGCGGCGAGTAGCGCATCTGGCTGTCGTCATGGCCGTAGGCGGCCCAGTCTCCCGAGGCAGGGCTGGCGCTCTGCTGCGGGGCCATCTGAGGAACATCGTTCGGATCCATGGACCCGATATCCGGCAGGTTGGCCGCGTTCACACCCGGTGCCTGGGGCGCATAGGGGGACGGACCGGCAAAGCGGCTCTTCGCGGCTGGCGTGTTCTCGGTCGGCTCGAAG
>Ga0157362_1000538_pt1 | contig 13165 bp, 5 predicted proteins | sample AttlaeALBM3_FD_111480 | JGI IMG/M metagenome (GOLD analysis project Ga0157362, IMG submission 111480) | Fungus gardens microbial communities from leaf cutter ant in Ribeirão Preto, State of São Paulo, Brazil - Atta laevigata ALBM3 | ecosystem: Host-associated > Fungi > Mycelium > Unclassified ... | reverse complement strand
ATTTAATTGTTTAAAATATTTGTTATTTTTATGTAATACATACTAGTTGATTTGATGCCACAGATGCTGTTTGCATAGGTGAGTTGGTAGTGATACCGAATATCTGATCAAGAGGGTCTCTCCAAGGAAAACCAGGAGGTGCTGTTATTATATTACCACCCGATTGATTGTTCAGTAAATTTTCAAAAGACGGATTCGACGCTGTAGATGATGCCGTGCCTTCGTTCACAGAAGTCTGACAACAAATTTTTTAATACCTTTGTAATTCTATTTCTATTTTGTATTTCTATATTTCGACTATCTACAGTAGCTATTGTTTATACATTTTTGACAACATTTATTAGTTTAGTAAGTCATTAAAAAATACGATACTCATATCATGATATCTTATGTAGTAGATTATATTCAATGTATGAAATTAGATACTCATCTTATTTCACTAAGCAATAAAGAGAAGCGTGAGTAATTTTTAATTTCCAAATTGTTAACAAATAGAAGCAAGAAAATTTATTAATAAAAAGAAATCCAACATTAAAAAATATCAAATTATCATTCGATTACTTACAGCCACTGAATTTATTCTTACATCAACGACTTTTGGATTGATATCAGGTGCACCATCAATCTGATAATTAATAAATTTATCCTGAAATATTTATGATTGCGCTTTCAAGTTTCTTGTTTGCTTTTGTTTTCTCCTTTAGTAAATAATTACATAAAGTGATTTTGTGTACTACCTGTCCGATATATACAGCGCTGTTTTGCCCAGACGTCACTCTTGTCCGAGAACCTTCGTTTCTTTCGTGATCCTGGATGATCCTTGGAGGGCCTTGTACTTGACTGCTACTTGGCCTCTGATTACCGAATGAGTTCGGCAACGTACCCATTTGAGAATTTAATAAACTATCGCTCTGAAATATTTACATGCCGCATTTAATAATGTTGTTACCAAAACTTTAATATATAGTGAATAGAAATAGAGCTCATAAACTTGTAATAATTTTCAAATATTACGAAAGAAACAAGATGGTGCGATCGTGTCATTTACAATGAAATAAAAATATAAAACTTTTATGCCTTTTAATACTTTTTAGTAAATATTTTCATAATACCTTCAATTTAGTTTTTAATATCATAAAATTTTATTTTATTTAAATACTTAATTATATAAATTTATAATGATATAATAAAGATTTAAAATGTATTTTGTGATTTTTAAGAACAAAGTATTGTTTTTAATAAATTTATCTGAGATTAGAGACAGTAATAAGTTTCGTAATGATAAAAATGTATATTCATCTGTACAATTTATTTTAACGTAAAATATAAAAATATTTGAACACAGAATCTAATTAAAGAAATTCAGGAGAATAATAAAAATAATTTCTTTTTGACCGTGGTATAACACATGTCGTGCTTAGATGACAAAATCTCTAAAATAATAAATTTTTATAAAATATTTTTTATGTACGTATTATGAAATATATCAAATATTTAATACAAGTGAAACATCAGGTTGTATATGTTACATCTAATAAAAGATACAGTGCATAAAAAAATTTTCAAAGTGCAAATGGGTGAACAAGAGTGCTATAAATTGTCACAACTATTTACAAATTTACAACGATACTCTGTGTACAGCCATTGTAGCATTCGATATTTTTGACCTGGAAAAAAGTATTAAATTGCATTTCATTAAAATTACAAAAATGTAAAGCATATATATTATAAGAAAAAAGTCTGTCAAAGAGAAGCTACGAAGACAAGTTATAAAGTTATGCCAAGAAACTGAATTGTTAATCTATCAATATTACATAATAATTATCCAGCGAGAGACAGAAAGAGAGTGTGTTATGAAACTTTACTTTACGTTCAACAATAGGAATAAAAAGAATTAGAAATGCTGATCGTTACATGAATATCCGCATTTCGCTAAGCATGAGATTATTTGCTTTTTATTAATATTAATATAATTTTTCTTATTAATATTAATATAATTTTATATTTAAATACATTTTTTTTAAATTTCAGGTTGTAACCGCAAACTGGATGAATATTTAAATTTTATAAAAATATTTTACAAAATTAACACTTTTAAACAACAGTTCTTAAAAATTGAAGTTAAATTTGCAATTTTTTGAGAAGTATAAAATTGTAAATAAAATTTAGATAGTTATTCTAATAAAATTCTGATTTCTATTAATGTGTTAAACTACTTTAAGTTACTTTCGCGTGGCAACGATTTCTAAATGTCTAAAGAGCCAGGAAATGCGACTCGTTTCTCAATCGCGATTTGATTCTTGATCAAATTAATTGCACGTATAATATGATTTTGATGAAGAGATGAGATAAAGATACCATTTTGTTTGTGCTTGGGACGCTAGCAGGGAGACCAAATGGTCCCGTGAAATTAGGGCTTCCAGAGGTAACGCCAATCGCATTACCAATAAGTCCAAAATCAAAGGATCCAAGGTTCTGGGCGCCTCTCATCAAGTCATCCATGGGTCTACCGTTATTATAGTACACCGGGGCTTGATACTGGTTGTTATAAACGCCTGCTTGGTTAGCCTGGTTATAATATGGCCTGAGTGCTGGTCGGTTAGTAGTAGTGGTAGTTCTAAGTGTGAACACAACCTCGACCGGGTTCCTGGGTGAATCCGGTATTATCGTTCCGTTGGGAAACTTCCGAACTAGTCTGCCGTCCGGAAAGATGCCGAATATCACGTACGGGCTGTCTACATTTCTGCCGTCGATCACATTATCCTCTGGCCGCTTCCGCACAATAGTCTTGTTAGGATAAATACCATAAATCAAGTAGTCACGAACAGGAGCCTTAGAGGAGCTGGGTCTCGGAAGTGGAGTCATTTGACTGCCACCGAAACGTCCCAGATAGGGCCCTGGTTGGAAAGGTGTAGATGTCGGAAATGATGATACTCGATTTAGCATAGTAGTCCGTGCGGTCGTCGACGTGGTTGACGTATTATTTGTGCCATTTGTGGGTGGTGCGGCACTTGTCATCGTTGTTGTTGTAATCGTCGTTTCTTCTCCATCGTTTATTCTCGATATCATGTTCAGATCCTCTGATTCAGTCGGGACGACTGTCGTGCCTCGCATAGTCGAGATATCAGTCGTTGTCTCAGTGGAAACAAGATTATCGTTTATGTCGGCAGTCGTAGTCGTCATTTCAGACGTCAATTCGACAGTGGTAGTGAGCTCGGATCGCGACAACGCTTCCGTTGATGTTGTTTGGAAAGGTGTTGTCGATGTCGTCATCGTCGTCGTGGTCTCCGTTGTCGTGGTTGCTATGGTTGATTCAACTGATGGGATGGTTGATGCGTTGATAGAGGATACGGGGGATATGGTGGAATCGGTTGTTGATGCGGTTGAAGGTGTTGTGATATTAGGAATGGTGGTGGTGATGATGGTTTCGGTCGTTTGCTCGGGTTGGATGATTCTCGAACCAGCCGTCCCTTGGGCGGTTGTTGTTGATGTTGTATCCTGTAAACGGGCAATAAAATTTGGCATCTCGCTTACGAGATCGGTTAGCATTTGAGGGGCGTTTGTTGTTATGTCGTTGAGTTGATTAGTGGTAGTGTCGGTGAAATCTACTAAATTACGAATTGATTCCGTGATGGGAAGTTCTGTATCAAATGGCTGAGTATCACTCGTATCGGATACCATTGGAAGTGTTGTAGTGATATCCGATGCATTTGCTATGAGGGATTGATCGTTTGTAATCTGTAGGTCAGATGCAGACATTATCGTGGTGGGTACTGGTGTTTGATTAGTGGTATCTGTGATATTCATTTGTACAACGTTTATTTCCGTCATAGCTACATTAGTGGTTAATTCTGTTACCATGTCCGACGTCGTGGAATTGTTTACATCAAACAGAGACAGCATTTCCTCTGCATTCGCGGTAACAGAGCTCGCTAAAGGATTATTGGTAGCGAATTCTAATAACCGATTCAACAACTGAGTCTCGTTATTTGAAACTGTCGTAATAGTTTGTTGTTCAGTATTGTTACTGGATGATTCAATTGGATTAGATAATTGTGAGTCAGGCGTATTAGTAATTAGTTCAGAGCTCATGCTGGCCGTAACCGTAGTGATATTTGATATTCCGGTCTTCATCTGCGAAAGGGACATTGTGGTAACATCACCTACATCAGTGGATTGCACGTTAGTTTCCACTAACAAAATATTCGATCCTACAACAGGGCCGCGGGTAGAATTATCTCTTCTTTCATTTCCGAATAAATCAATGAGTGTTGTGACGTCTATAGGTTCGGTAGTGTTTTCTAAAGATTTCGAAAGTTCGGAAGGTGCAGTGGTAGCTTCTGATATGACATTCAACACGAACATGGTTCGATTTCTATCGTTTCCTACCGTGTCGTCAGTTTGACCCAATTGTCGCGTGTCGTTCATCGCTTCCGTGAAGAGAGTCTTCGCGATAGTCATTAGCTCAGCGAGTAACGTATCATTAGATGATCGGGAATCGATCTCCGTAACGGATTCAACGAGTTGCGAGGTCGGTATCATTGTGGTGGTCACAATTTCTCCATCTGTCATTGAAACTCGCGCATCTTGAGTTGTCGTTGTCGATTCGAGATCTGATGCTGTGTTGCGCTCGTTGCCTACAGTACTCGAAAATGTTTGTTCCGTTGCTGTATTCGAATCCAGTGTATTCTGTGCGTTTATCCCTTGGTTAGATTGACTCTGAAGCATAGTATTTACACCTACTGTATTGGTCTCTTCTGATCCGTCCGTCGTGATCGACACGAACTCTACATCGAACGATTCCGTCGTTTCATCGATACCCTGTCCAGCTATCCGTATGGTAGTCGTCTCTTCCGATTGCGCCAGGCTCTCTGTATTTGTTGACGACGAATCCGGTATCGCATTGGACAACTCGGGAAAGACAGTTGTCGTAGCGATAGGTTTTTGGAATGTGTTAATCGTCGTAATCCCCTTTTGTGATAAAAGTGATAGAATATCTTGTGCGTAATCGACTAATCGTGTGCGATATGTAGTTGAGAAAGCGGGTATCACTGTCGTACGAATTTCGATTACGTCATTCGAAATCTCTTCGGTTGTGGTTGGCTCAGCAGTGCTCGTAATTTCCGTTGTTTGAGGCGGATTCATCGTATCAGACTGCTGTATGGTATTTGTTTCTATATTCTCGATTATGGTGGTCGTTTCTATTAGGCGAGGCGTTGTTTCCTCAGATTGTTGCACGGTATTCATCTCAATACTCTCCGACATGTCATTCATCGTGAGTATAGTCGTCGCTTCCGGTGGTAAGCGCATCACGGTAACACTTTTGGTAATTGGGGGTGGTATTGTTGTGTCCGATGTATTTGCAGTTTGCAGATTTTGAGAAGCTGGCATGGATACTCTTGCGTTCACCGTTTCAATGATGGGTAGCGTTACTGCTTCCGTGGGTTTGGTGCTCAGTTCAGTGGATTGAACATCGTTAGGAACAGATTCTGTGGAGGATTCTGCTGCTAAAGTTATATCGGCGGTGCTTATCGACGTGACAGTTTCAGTAGTGATGGTTGGTGATGTATTCGATATCGTGTTAACAGGGACGGTGGTCCCGGGCGTTTCCGAGATGAGGACTGGAGTCGTTTCTCCTCCATTTATGTCCGGATTTGTGGGGGTTTGTACTGTCGTGATGGTTTCCGGGCTACCATCGGTACTATTCTCGGCACCTAATATCAAAGCGAGCGAATTGTTTGCCGACTCTACGGCAGTGGTAGTGTCTACGGTAGTGATATCTGGGGAGGATGTAGTAATAGTAGTCGCGGTGATTGATGGAACGATGGTGTCATTGTTGTTAGCAATATCGTTACTGGCGCCGTTAGGTACAGTAGCGTTAGGGTCTACCTTCGTTACCACGCCAGTTAGTTTTTGCTGCTGAGACACGTCTTCCGCGCCCAAATTTTCATTTCTTATGCTAGCCGACTCTAACGCCTGATAAAAAGTGATGAATCTCGGCTCGCCGGGGCTGTTGATGGCAACGGGTGGTGCCGAACCGGAATTCTGCAATCAGAAATTCGGTGCGTGCGAGTGCTGTACACACTTTGGTGCAATTACGGTGACAAAGTAGACGAGTACAAACGAAAGTCGGTTAACAGAAGGCTTTTTGTAACACGCGTAATCTACATGTCGAGGGCGGTGTTTCAACCCTTAAGCGCGTCTAGCTTTGGCGTGAGCTTAATTCAAGCTAGAAATGCTAATCACAGCATGAATAACAATAGTAGTTTGCGCGTTTAAGAGTTAATACGTTTTAGTTCTATTTACAGATATGCATTTACAAATGTGCACTCAAATGAATACAACGCAATTATTGTAATATATACAATATTTCATATTAGCGATTAGCGTGTTATTTGATGAAAATATTTTTATGGCCTAATATATAGCTAAATATTTTTATGACAAATACATACAATTATACAAATAGACGTTATATGTGGCATCAGTCGCAAATCGATCGCAAACTTTTGACAGCCAATCTAAAGAGTCAATTTAAAAATTGATGCTTATTAGATTAACTATCGCAATAAGCTTGCGACTAATATAGGACCAATTTGAGAAAACACGTGAGCATACACCATCTTTATACAAACTAGTGCAAGAGGAAGGAGAATTGTTGCCGATAAAGTCTTAATGTAATAATTGTGACTTGGAACTTGTTCTTAAAATTAAAGATACTAACAGCGGGGAGACTAGTTTCCTCTCTCGTCTCCGATACTTTTTTCTCTTCTTTAGGATATCTTTAGGATACCGGCTCTTACCTTGTGTCTACAGAGACCTCCACTGACGAACTTTCGCTATTACATTATTACGGAAGTATTGCATTAACAATTTCTCGCACGATTGCCTGATGGAAGCCTCAAAAACAAACGTTCGTGGCACGTGCGAAGTGCTAGAGTTGTCCACGTTGTGAAAATTATCACGTGAAATTAATCCAATTCTGAATAATTGCTTCGATGATTTTAAAATACTTTATAAGAAAAAAAGTTGTGTAAAAATATATATTAAGATATATATTAAAATAGAATAATTCCGAAATAAATTAATAGAAAAGTGAAATATATTGATAATAAAGGATGATTAATGGAGACATATTCTTCTTCCATTTATATTTTGTATCGTTCTTATTTTATTATGTGCTACAATGAGAGATAGAAAATATAGAATGCTCACTATACATATATCTCTATATACATGAATATATATACTTTCACTTCTCGCTGTCCAAGAACGATATTTTTCTTAATGAGATGGAGCATGCAAAATGTCTTTATAGAATCAAGATAGATTGTATGTGCATTCGATGACTCTTGAATTTAGAATACAATAGCGAGATAAAATATTAAATTACGGATAGAGATGCAATATGACAGATGGATGATAAATGTTGAAATAAATAGTGAAACGAATATCTAGATTTATTATAAATACGTTGACAATTCTTTGATTATATAGTAAAGTACAAAAATTTATTTATATTACATTATAAAAAATCAATGTAATCGAAAACAACTGAAGAACCACAGAGATGCATGTATTTTCAATGTTATCAAAAAGTCGAAAGGTGATATGTTTCCGATATTTTATTAAAAATAATAAAAAATATTTTGCACTTTTATAATTTTTTATATATATATATTTATCTAAATAATCCAATTATTATATAAGTTTTCTGATTATAAATAGTTCTTACAGTTCTTGCAGTTATTATTGGAGCCCGTAAATTGTTTACCTTTTTGCATTGTATATATATTTAAACAAATTTATTTTTACATAAATCGATGTAAGTTAAGGAGTGTTATAGAAAAATATCACGTGTGTGCTCAAAACGACTCAACACTACTTTTCTAATTCAGTCACAATTCTCTGTTACGTTTATAAATACATTAACATACGATAAGAATTAAACTAAAAATTAATATATTTATTGTTTTCTTTTTTCTTTAAAAGAAATTTATACTTTTTTCATAACAAATATATATTTGCAGATTTTAACTCTATATGGTTAAGAATAAACAATTGCTAATCGCGTGCAAAAAAATCAATACATTTATTATTAAAAAATATAAAATTGTATGGTACAATATTTGCATATATGTATATAGTGTATGATTCGTGAGTGCTATGAGATAACGTGACATGAATCGATGACCGTGTATTAATCTTCCTCGAAGTTAATAAGTCATCCTTCTAATCTTTCGAGACGAATCCTTCTCCTAAGTGTTAGAACGTGATATTTAATGATCTTTATAAATCGACCTTAATCCCAGTAGATCGTTTATGCAATGATTATGTTTGTGCTAATGTGCTCTTTCGAAACGAAAGAAATGTGCCCTTTTTAGTGCGTTGATATCCACAAATGAACATAAACTAAATCAATTAAGGCTATTGTTAATACAATTTTAAAAAGATGCATTTGTAACTCGTACGACAGTTGTTATACTTCGGCTATTCGCTAAAAGAGATAAAAAAAAATAAAAAGAATGTGACGAATTGAAACGATTTCTTATTATGATCAAAGGATAATCAAATTAACGCAGACTGTTTGCATTGATATGAATAAGTACGAAATTGCTTGATGGGGTTGAGGTGATAGAGTTGGTCCACGACGGCGGTGCAACTGCTTCGGAATCCTCTGGTACCTTCGTAGGGAACACCTTTTAAGCACAGAAAATTACCTCACGTAATTTCTTCTGAAGGGAACCATTAATACGTACGGCTTGCATACTGCCTTACCTGGATCTTTCTTCCGCGATTATTTTTTATATTACGATTATTAAAATTTATTAGATTATATGTGAAAAGTACACTTCACAATAGAGTAGCGTAGCATCCCTAACAACACAGACCTTGGGACGTCCTGAAGACGTCCGTATATTCTTTGAATATCCTAAGAACATCCCCAGGATGTAACCCGGATAAAGTGTGTTATTAGAGATAATATTAGATACATATACACATATACATAAAATATTAGAAGTTTGTCTTGAAATAATAACAAAGTCAAATGTAATATTTAGTCATACATGTATAAAAAACATATAATATATTACTGTAAATTCGCAGTATCGTTATTGTTTAAAAAAGGGTTTTTTTTTCTACAAATATATCATATGTATAACGCGAGATATTCACAAAAAACATGTGTAACACGAAATATTTATGATAAACATATATATATTAACTATAAAATAACAAGAAATACTGTATCATGAAATAAGAATATCGTCGACGCGAATCGGCTATTAAACCGTACAAATTAAAGCTAACAAGTTTATGAATTATCGCTTTCTATTCGACTGAGTACACAACATGTAATTGAAAGGTGATTATACAATGTGCATTAATTAAACAAAAAAAGGTTCGTCTCTCCTCAATGACGTTTCCTTACAAAATTTTTTCCAAAATCCTCAAAAGTCTTACCTCTATTAATGTTGAAGCCGTAGTCGATGACGTTGTGATCGATGGTACCACAGCTTGACCAACGGATGGTTTTCTTACAAGCAATTCTGCTCCTTTGTATCTCGCGCTGAATCTCGGCGGGGAACCGTTAGGTGTTATCCTGGGAGCTGAATTCTATATGTAGAAAAAATTATATATTGTATTGTAATATATTTTTTTCTTAAAGTATAAAAGTTACAACATATTTTCAAAATAAAAAAGAAATATTTCACTAGAAGTGAACACTTTTCTGCTTAAATATATAAAAATATAAGATACATTGAAATTATTTTTTTAATTATAGATAAAATTAAGATCTACGTATTAATTTAATTTTATATCAGACAGAAAATAAAAGATTTTTCGAAAATCATTTAATCACTCACCCCTCTATTCACATTAGAATAGGCTCCGGAGAAGATGGGAGTCTTGTCACCTAAGTTGTTCAAGAGCGGTGCCACGGTACTTCGTAGTTGTTCCAGCAGTGTGGTAGTATTTGCAGTGAGATACGTGCTCCTAGTGGGGTTGAAGATGTTGGAATTGCCACTATTACCATTGCTGCTTCCAGCGATACCGGATACTCGTGAGATGGTATCATTTGAGGTGTCAATCCTCACGCTGACTAATGGATCGGATGAAGATCGTGAAAAGGATAAAGATCGTGTGCTCGGTTCAATTTGAGCGTGATACTTGGTCGGCTTTGGGGTGATAGCTACGCCGGCGGTCGTCTGCTCGACCGTCGTTGGCGACTGAATCACCAGCTGGCTGGTTGGCACCTCGGAATGCCTCCTGTAAGTCGATGTTCGCGGACGGAATTCTCGTCGCTTCGTCTGCGTAAGTGTCACTTCCGTATTGGATGTCTTGGGAATGGAATCGTATGGCGTGAAAACACCGGATTTCTTCCGGATGTACCTACTAGTGGGTCCGATGGTTCTCGATGTCACCATAGAAACTGTTACCTTGTCTGGTTGCTCCTGACTTGTATAACGAGATCGAACGCTGCCCTTATTCGAATCGTTTAGGATTATCGTCTTTTCTTTATCACTTAACAAATCGTTCGCATTCGGAATATAAACGGGATATATTTTTTCTAATGTTGATAATGTGGATGACGAAAGTATATCATTTGCAGTGATAACAGTTGGTGGTAGTGTAACTTCTTGAGGGAATTCCGTGAGGACTTTAGATTCTGTTGATGCATCAGTAACAGCACCTGATGTTGCAGTAATAGTTTCAATGAATGTTTTATCTGACTTCAGCGGTTCGACAGTTGTAATGATGGTATTTTCCTCTATAGCTTCCACCACATTCGTTAACGTTGCCACTTCGTTCTGTGATGCCATGCTGTTCGTCAGGGATCGGACTTTTGTCGTATCAACAGTCGTGGCGGCTGTTCCTTCTATGGGAACGGCACCGCGATGTGAAACCGTAATTAAACGTGGTATAGCGTTAAATTCTGTAACGTTCCTCGACGATGTTTTTTCGATAGACGAAGATGCTCTTTCAGAAGTTACTTGAATTTTTTTAGTTGTACCGGCGGGTGATCTAAGTGAAGATTTGACATTTCGATCTTTTGTTGATTTTCTGGTCTCTAAGATTTTCCATCTGCCTCTTACGGTAGATTTTTCTTTCGGCGCACTCGCAATTGTCGAACTTCCATGTGTGGCACGAGTACCAATGAGCTTACTGGTCGCTTTTGTTGTTTTTTCTATGTTTCTGCTTTCGCTGACCGTCGAAACTTCTTTCGCTTTTGATTTACCGGAATAAGCGGCCGTCGTTACATCGAAATCGTTCTCGTCAACATTCAGTTCGGGTTTGATTAATCTTCTGGCTAACTCCAGTTTCAGCTTGGATCTTTCGGAGAATAGACTCGTCAAGTTTGGTTTTGTAGCCTGAAAAGGTCGTTTAAAGAGCTCCATTTTAAGGACGCGACGAAAATCGCCAAGCGTTCGTAAGCAACCTGCCGAAAGCTCAGAAGTAAATTCTGTTAGTACGGCGATCTCGTACAAGGCGTTCGTCTTCCTCGACTCGAAGCAATGTTCTCAAGACTGTTTGCAAAATTCACTCGTGGAAACGTATTATTCTCTTTTTATATGATTACAAAAAACTAATATATAGATCATCTAAGGAGAGCTACATCCATCCTTTATTTTTTAAAGGAGGAATAGAAGTCTGATGAACTGAAGAAGGAAGACGATCCATGCAACCAGTTGGCTAAAGAACCCGAACCAAGATTTCGTTGGCGTGGACTGAAATTTTAATCGTTCTCGTCAAAACTACAACCTAAATAAGAATATTTTACACCTTGCAAAGCAAGATAACATAATATGTGTAATAAGTAAGCAAAACCATCTACAAAAGTATGCAATAAAAGAAAACATTTGAGACACAAACATACATTAAGCATGAAATTTAGCAAATTATTGATATACTATTGCTATCAACATATCATTTATTTGTAAAACATACTTCTTTACAATGTAATTAAAAATGATATAATTATATAATTTTTTGGAAAAATATAAGCCACCTTTCTACATTATATTTCTATTTGCAAGTCTACTTTATATATACAGTATTTACAAATATTTATATTAAATTAAATCAGATTTTTTTAGCATGTAATTGAAGAAAAAATTTAATTCTATATAATATATAAGTTTATAATGATTTGTATTACAATAAATAACCGATATTTCAAACTGTTATTTATAAGTGAGCAATTGTGCTCTTTCACTTGTCTTTAATTGAATGTATCCTTTTAATAAGCAATTATACTGCAATTATGTATCATTTTTAAACTATTTGCTTCCGTACTTCTAGCAAATAATAGATACACAGTTCATAGGGCACAATCATTAAATTTCCTTTCTAATTCTTTTTTTTTCTATTATCAGTGTATCGGTCTCCTTCACTTTTTTCCATTAGACAGCAAATCAAAATATTCTTATAAAAAGCTGAGTATAAGACAAAGGAGAAAAAGTGTTATATACTGTGACATATTTACAATTTTAATTTTAATTTATAATTTTATTTAGTTGTTAAAGCATTACGACATTGCTTTAAATACTTTTTCATTTTGCAAAAAACAACTGAAGATAACTAGTATTCTATTTAGCATCCTGTTTAGTACTCCAATTAACAAACCTAATAATAAACTTTCACAGCATATCAAGAAGCATCAAATTAAAATCAATTATCTGTTTGAATAATAACATAGTCATTACTTTATTTGCTGCAATGAGCTATCTACAAATATACTTTCTCTCCTCGACAAACTGACAATGTAAAAAGAAAGAGACAGGTTGATTATATCAAAGTCAGTTTGCAAAATCTCGAAACCAATTCATTTATTACTCATCAATAATAGACATCTATTCATCTTTCATTCCCAGTCGTTTCATCAAAGATACTTGAAAGTAAAACTAGGATTGCAATCGAAAAGATCAGCAAAAGATTATAATGAAAGATTTGAGGCTATTCTTTGCGACCGTTTTGCAATTGATATATCTTGAGAGAACTTCTTGTCGAGGATTCGCCACTCCTTGCGTCACGATAGCGTTCAAATCCAGTCTTATTTGGATGTTTATTGTCGCCACGTTTTTAAAGCTTTTGCAAAACGCATCTCAAACGGTTTCCGGCGAAAGCTTTGAAGAGTAGATTCTTCAAAATCGTAACTGTT
>Ga0157362_1000537_pt1 | contig 13172 bp, 15 predicted proteins | sample AttlaeALBM3_FD_111480 | JGI IMG/M metagenome (GOLD analysis project Ga0157362, IMG submission 111480) | Fungus gardens microbial communities from leaf cutter ant in Ribeirão Preto, State of São Paulo, Brazil - Atta laevigata ALBM3 | ecosystem: Host-associated > Fungi > Mycelium > Unclassified ... | reverse complement strand
GTCTCAGTGGTAATACCCAAGCTTGGTACTACACTTCCACCTGCAGTCCCTAACTGACTGCAAAGTCCCCTTAAGCCAAGGGCCCGGCTATGTATGGAGGTGGCTACTGGTCGTGGTGATCAGCGGCCAAGGGTTGATTAAGATGAGAGTTTGAGAGTGAGCAGAGTCCAAGGTGAACGGTGCTCTAGATGTGGTATCGAGTTCTAATGTCAGACTAGCTAACTCCAAAGCCGGAATTAAGCCAACTGCTCCTTTATCAGCGTTTGACAAGGAGAACTCGATAGAGTTCCTGTTAGATTTTCTATACTACTTATACAACTACTACATAGTCTGTACACTATTTTCCCATGCCTATCATGTGACTCATCATGTGACATCATGTGATGTGACACTGTGACTTCCTGTCATGTGACCATGACTATGTGACACTTGTGACGTGATACTTTCCCACACTTCCCTTTGTGTAGTAAGTCCAAGATAAAAGAAAAGAAAAGAAAAAGAAAAAAAATATAGATAATGGCTTAGCCGTTTTGCTAAGTCATGACAATTTAGCACACAATAGTCTTGGACCAACTAGAGCAAACTATCTTTTTTCTTAATAAAGAATACAGGAGCTGCTATGGGGGACTTGAAAGGCTAGATTCATCCAGTACACAGGTTTTCCTTCAGGAAGGCATCCAACTCAGCTTGCTCCAATAGAGACAAGAGGTAGACCTTTGACAACTTAGGCTCTACTCTGGAAATCAGTTTGATAGTGTAATCCCATTTGCAGTACTCTGGCAGTATGTTGAAGTCCTCCTTAGCAAACATGGATTGAAATTCTGCGACATAGGCAGGCAGTGGAGTAGTAGTAGTGAGTGTCTCCTTATTGCGTCTGGCTTCTTCTATGAGATGCTAGGAGGTCATAGCCATAGTTTAGAGATCGACTTGGGTAAGCTCTAGGAAGACATATGTAAGAAACAGTCAGTCTCTGAGCTCCCAATCAGGGTTGTATATTTGTGGAGGTGTTTCTTCAAGATCTAGCTCTTTCTAGAACAGGGGCGCAGGTCCATCATGACACAATTAGAGGGCCTAGAGTTCAATCCTCTTCTGGCAGGTCTGTTTTTTCTGCAGGGCGCGTTCTCCTTTGCACCAGAGTGGACAACAGGTCATTTTAACTTCTCCCTTTTCCCAGTTAATCTTGGGGTTGTGGTCCTTAAGCCAGTTGTAGCCTAGGATCAGACTCTGTTTCCTAAGTCCAGAAACAGCTAAGAGCATCCTTTCAGAGTGAGTTTTATAGTAGAGAAGTACGTCTACAACCTCAGAAATCTGTCCAGCCTCGTTAGGGAAACTGTTGACATTGAAGACTGGGATGTTACATAAGAGAGTCTGAGTGTTTATCTCTTTCAAACAGATGAAGTCTCTGTCGATGAAGCTTCTGGTTGCTCCACTGTCCAAGAGAGTTTTGATGGAGTGGAGTTTGCTTATGTCTGTAGTTTCAATTTCCACTGGCAGGAGTAAAAAAGTTCCTTGTGTGTCCAAGGTGCTGATAGAGAGGAGCTTGGGCAGCCTCCTCTCCCACTTGGGTTTATAGAGCAGATGTTATTACAGAGTCTTGATAACTTAGGGACTACTCGAGATGAGTATTTAGGAAGAACTCAATGGAGTTCTCTGTTGAATTCTACTACCTACTTATACTACTTTACAAGTGGCTATGCGCCTATTATTACACAATCACATGTCCTTCCAGAACATTCTACAATCACATGACAAGGTCATGTGATATGTTTATCTAATCTCCCTTGCTATTTATGTCCTTACTCCATTATACGACTTGATGTTGGAAATTAAATGTGTAAATACATGGGAAACTGCTTCCTTTCTAGGGCTCTTATAACACGGCCCCCCTTTAAGATTCCTCGTCCCGAGGAATTTTTCCATTGGTTCCAATTCTCATCCCATCTTTTTTCTCTTTCCCTTTTGTACCTCCTTTTTTCTCACCTATATAGTAATTTTGCCATGAACTCCCTTGGTAATTCTCGGCTAAATTCCTTCTCTTCTTCTTCTTGTTCCTGTCACCTGAGTTCTTTTGCCTCTTCCCCATACTCCCTTTCAAACTCTTCTACCAACTTTTTTGCATTTCCCAAATTCTCCTTGCTTTTCCACATGTCTTCTTTTGCCATATACCCCTTCTATCATACTAAGAACTTCTCTTTTTCTCATACTATTTTTTTATTTAAGATTTTCTCTACTTCGAATTCTTCCTCTCTCTCGATAATAACTGGTTTTTGCGGTGCCTTCTTCTGCCCCTCTACCTGTGGTTTGTACAGTCGTACTCTACTTACGTTTACTACAGGGTGTATCCTAATTGATTTTGGCAATTTTAGCTCTACTGCATTACTAGAGATGATTCCCTTAATCTTATAGGGGCCTACGAAGCGTTCTGTTAGCTTCTCCGATCTCCTTCCCTTTATCTGCCATTTCAAGTCCTTTGTACTTAACAATACTAAGTCCCCTACTTTATATTCCTTGCCCTTTCCTCGCTTCTTATCCGCATACTTCCTCATTTCCTCTTGTGCTTTTCCTAGTGCAGCTTTTGCCTCTTTCTGGATTTTCTTCATTTTTTCTACAAACTTCCCCGCTACCTCGTACTTTCCCTTCCTTCTTCCCTCAAATCCTATTCTTGGGTTTTGGCCATAATTTACTTTAAATAGTAATGCTTTTGTTGCTGTGTGAATTTTGTTGTTATATGCGAATTCTGCCGTTCCTAGCTAATCTAGCCACTGCTCTTGCCTGTGGTCGATGAAAACCCTTAGATACTGTTCTAGCTCCTGGTTCACTCTTTCCGTCTGCCCATCTGTTTGCGGATAATAAGCTGTTGAAAGTTTTGTTTAGATCCCCAGTAAGCTATTTAACTCCTTCATCATTTCTGCTGCAAAATGCACCTCCCTGTCTGACACAATACTTTCTGGAAGTCCGTGCAACTTCCATACCTGATCCTGAAACAGTCTTGCAAGTCCCTTTGCTGATGTTCTCTCCATAGTTGCTATGAAATGTGCTATTTTACTGAACCTGTCGCATACTACTAAAATCGCATCATATCCCTGAGCTAATGGTAATTTCGTGATGAAGTCTGCAGAAATGTAACTCCATGGTCTCTCTGGGATTGCATTAGGCATCAGTTTCCCTGCTGGTGCTTCGCTTCGGTTCTTGTATCTTTGACAAGCATCGCACCCATCTACATATCTTCCTACTTCTTTCGTCACTCCTGGCCACCAATATCCTGGTAACCAGCTCCGTCGTTTTTCACCTTCCTCCATGCCCTCCTACTGGGGTGTCATGGTGTAACTGTATTATTTCCTCTCTAAGTTCTCCCTCTGGCACGTATATTCTTTCTTCCTTTAGTACTACACCATCTTCTATTTCCCATTCTTCGTCCCTCAGCGTTTTTACTTCTGCTCTTTTTAACTCTTCCACTGCTTTTACCACTCTTTCATTCTCTTTTTGCACCATTTTTATTCTTTCCCTTAGGTTTCCTTCTTCTACTATCATTTCTGTTTCTCTAATCCATTCAGGCTTTATCAGTGTTTGGTCCTCATTATCCTTCTCCACCCCTTTCTGCCAGTCTAGTCTCCTGCTTAGTCCATCTGCCTTTCCCATACTTTTCCCTGGAACATGCTTCAAGGTGAAGTTAAATCGCGAGAGGTATAAAGCCTATCATGCTTGTCTTTGATTCAACTTTTGACTCGTCATGAAGTATTGGAGGTTCTTATGGTCCGTCCAAATTTCGAATTCCAGTTTTGCTCCTTCTAAATAGTGTCTCCATGCTTCGAGACACCTGATGACTGCCAACATCTCTTTATTGTGAATTTTGTAGTTACACTCTGTAGCATTTAGTGATTTAGAGATGAAGGCCACTGGCCTCCATTTTCCGTCCTTGCATTTCATGGACAACACTCCTCCTGTTGCGTAGTCCGAGGCATCTGCCTCCACTCTCATTTCTTCGTCTATTTCTGGTATTGCTAAAACAGGTTCCATTGTGAACGCCTTTTTTAGTTTCCCAAACGCTTCTTCTTGCTCCTTTTCCCATTTCCACTTCTGCTCCTTTCTGACCAGTATGTGTAATGGTGCCGCTATCTTAGCAAAGTCCTTTATGAACCTTCTGTAATAGTTGGCTAGACCCAGGAATTTCTGTACTTCTTTGACGTTTCTAGGTGCTGGCCAATTTAGTACCCCCTCCACCTTTTCCTTTTGCATTTCTACTCTCCTTGGCCCAATTGCTACTTCCAGGAATTCTACTTCTCTTACTTTCCACTTGCATTTCTCCGGTTTCACAAACAGATCATTTTCTTCTAACCTCTTCAACACTTCTTCTACTAACTCGTCGTGCCTCTCCTTTGTATCTGTTGCTACTAGAATATCATCGATGAAGGTTGCCATATCTCCCTGATTTATAAGGTCCCGAAAGAGATCATTCATCATCGTCTGGAAAGTAGCAGGGGAGTTTGTTAACCCAAAGTACATTACCGTGGGTTTGTATGCTCCGATATGCATAGTAAATACTGCTTTCCATTCGTCTCCCTTCTTGATTCGAACATTGTTGTAGCCCCATTTTAGGTCTAACTTTGTAAACACCTTCCTCTTTCCTACTCCATCTAGTATATCTGTAATAAGTGGCAATGGGTATTTGTTTTTCACTGTCCACTGGTTTATATGGCAATAATCTTACACCATCCTTCTTTTACTGTTCTTTTTTGCCACGAAGTGTACTGGCGACGTTTGCGGTGACTTGAAGGGTCAAATGTACCCTTTCCGCAGTTGATCTTCCACAAACGCTTGTACTTCCTCCCTTTCTTCTCTTGATAATGAATATACTTTTCCCTTTCTCGGTGTAAATCTGTCCTTTAACTCTATCGCATGATCCTAGGCCTTTCATACTGGCATTCTTTCTGATTCTTTTTTCCCAAAGACTTTCTTCCACTTCCAAAATTTTTGGGACATCAGCTTCCTCAATGTTTCTTTGTCTTTGTTTTTCTCCATTCTTTTAACCTCCTTTTTCTTTCTTTCCTGCTTCCTTTTCCCACATATGGGTGGACATCTCGTCATTTTTACCTCCCCCTTTTCCCAATCTATCTCCGGATTATGGGCTGCAAGCTACGGTATCTCTAGTATGACCTCTGTCTTCCCCAGGTTACATATGTCCATTCGAACTCTTTCTATGTGCCCTTTGAAAAACATGTTGCACTCAACTTGGTGCGTTATCGCTTCTCCCACATTTTCTGTCCCATCTACGTTCTTGACTCGTAAGGGGTTCCTCATTTTTTCCATTCTGAAACCCTTTTTTCTTGCAAAGGTTGTATCTATGAATAGACCTGTTGCTCCGCTATCTAACAGAGCCTTGACTGTTACCTCTTTATGATTTTCTAGTTTTTTTAATCCCACCTTCATCCACACTTTTCTTAGTGGCCGTAGTGAGTGCCGCATATCTCTGGCTCTCTCAGTAGTATTGGAAAAATCAATTTTATTGCCCAATCTTTCTGGGCACAATATACTGTACAGATTATTGGAGGCCAGCCAAGAGCTCACTGTCTTCCATTTTCTTTTACTGACTCCTGCAGCATATCCACTATCTTCGCCTTATTCCTCTCCCAACAGTTTTGGGCTATGTGGCCAAACTTCCCACAGTGATAACATTTTCTGTCTCCTCCTATTCCTCTATCCACATCCATTGCATTTGGGTCTCTCTGTGGACCCATTTAATATCCCCCTTTGTTAAATATGTTTCCTCCTCCTCCCCTATTTCCTCCTGTCTGCAGAACTCCTGCTTGCCAGGTTATCTGTCCCCCTCTTCCACCATATGACCCCCCTCTTGGCTGTGTATTTCCCCCTAGGCGCGCCACATTTCTCCCCAACATCCTTTCCTCTGCTCTGCTCTGCCTCTGATTTCTGTCTAACCTGACTGCTCTTTCTTGCCACTCTCCTATGGTGGACGGCGGTTCTTCTGCCTCAGCCAGCTTCCTCCTGATGGCTCTATTCAGCCCTCTCTTAAACTCCTCGATGAGGGGTCGCCCCTCGTAGCCGCTCCTCCTGGTGACCTTTTTGAATTCCTGGACATACTCGTCACACGTCCTCCCCCCCTGCTCTATAGTCCGCAACTGCTTTATCTTTCTTTCCTCTTCTGACGTCTCCCCGAAGTCGTTCCTTATTTTGGTGAACAACTGCTCTGCTGACTCTACTTCTGATTCTCCCTTTGCCAGCTTGTCTAGGAGGTTGTCCTTTCATGCCTCTGCTGTTCCTCCTTGCACATATGACAATACCCAGGCCACCTGGGTTGTTGCTGCTTCCTCCATCATCTTTATTCTGATATATATGTGAGCTGCGTTGATGAATGCGCTCATATCCTCCATTCTTCCACTGAAAACTTGAGGCCTTATGACCTCTACTCTGCTCCCCTGTTGTTGGAGGAGCATGGTGTTGACCTGCTGTTGCAGGGTGGTGATCATGGCGAGGAGTTGCTCCTTGCAGAATGGTGGTGGTGGTTGTTGGGCGGGTGCTTGGGAGGGTTCTCCTCTTGGTTGTTGCTGTTGTTGGCACGACATGTCATAGGGTGGTGGTAGTGGTGAGGGTGATAGGGATAGGGATGACGACTCGTATTCTGATAACTCTTGATCCAGGGTTTTCTACTCAAGGCTATTGTCATGACTTAGCAAAACGGCTAAGTCATTATCTATATTTCTTTTCTTTTTCTTTTCTTTTCTTTTATCTTGGACTTACTACACAAAGGGAAGTATGGGAAAGTGTCACGTCACAAGTATCACATAGTCATGGTCATATGACAGAAAGTCACAGCGTCACATCACATGATGTCACATGATAGGCATGGAAAAATAGTGCACAGACTATGTAGTAATTGTATAAGTAGTGTAGAAAATCTAACGGGAACTCTATCGAGTTCTCTTTGTCAAATACTAAACAAAGAGACAGTTGGCTTAATTTCAGTCATCGGACTTTAGCTGCTAACAGCTATGTCTAATAGGGAGCATAATCTTCTTCTGTCTAGACTTCTACTGCCTTACTGACTACTAACCCAATCAAAAGTAAACTATTGCCCCTAAGAAGGGAACCCCTAAGCTAAATGGCCTTCTAGAAGTAACCGCCGATCTCCTGTGTGTACCTGTCACAATGGACGACAGCACGAAGCTTATACAGAGAAAAATGTAACTATCAGGCCCAATTATCAGGTCAGGACTTGAACAAAACACCTGGACTTGATGCTTAGTCTCCTCCCTCAGTCCCTAACTGACTGAGAAGTCCCCTTTACAGCTAGGGCCTACTATCCAAAAAGCTTGTGAGCGCTGTGCTTACTAGCGAGGATGATGAGAGAGTAAGTGGTGGGGGGGTATTTACTTGTGGCGCCGGTATTAAGCCAACTGCGCGTAGAATGAATATGAGCAGAGATCGAGGTGATCAGTGCTTGGGAGTGGTATCGAGTTCTTATGTTATCACAGAGTCTTGACGACTTAGGGACTACTCGAGATGAGTGTTTAGGAAGAACTCAATAGAGTTCTCCATTGAATTCTACTACCTACTTATACTACTTTACAAGTGGCTGTGTGCCTATTATTACATGATCACATGTCCTTCCAGAACATTCTATAATCACATGACCTTGTCACATGATATGTTTATTTAATCTCCCTTGCTATTTATGTCCTTACTCTATTGTATGACTTGATGTTGGAGATTAAATGTGTAAATGCATGGGAAACTCTTTCCTTTCTAGAGCTCTCATAACAGTAGAGCAGGAACCAGGAAGAAGAGAGGTGGTGTGTCTACTAGTTCACTGTCAATTGTATTGGGGTTCTTTATAGTCAATATAGTAAACTTATTTACTGGCGACTGGAGTGCACTTATCACCAGTTGTACTATGCAAAATCCTCCTTCTCCTCCTGGGGACAAGACTCTTCAATCAGAACTACATCCTTCAATACCAACAAATCTTCAAACAGCTCCTCCTGCTGTTCTAAAGTGAGTTGATGGATGTCCATACAGTGAGGACAGTGTTAAGAACATGTGGAGCAGAAGCAGAGTGACCCAGAGTAGAGCAGGGTTACTCTGGAGTGGAAGGCAGTTGACAACAAAAGTAGGGGAATAACCTTGGCCTCAGCTCGTGCGCTGTGCCTCGATCTGCTATCATATGTGTGGTTGTATATTTCAGAAGAATGGAATTGTTGCTAGGAGTTTTGGAGAGAAATAGTATAAATTGATAGAAGTGAGGATAGGACAAGTAGAAGACGTAAATGACTTTAATCTACAAACTAAGGAACTAGGATGTAACTACTAGAGTACTTATACTAAGTCCAGAATAGGAGGAGTACAAGTAACTAGTTTACATTGTGATCCTATAAGAGTAGACAACAGGAGTTTAGGAGCAAAAAATTAGTAATAATATAAAATATAAAAGAAATTATAGTATTAAATAGGTATTTTCCGTCATATGACAGTCAGTCTTAGACCAGATACTTTGTGTCTTTGTATTGGTAACATCCTTGTGGAGGCAAGGACCTTGCTTTTTTAGTTGCGTCAATGTCCATAGAGACTCTCATAGACGGAGTAGGCAGCAGAGGTTTCAGAGTGACTGGAAGAGGTGGAATGGGGGGGCAATCTTGTCATGGACAAAGGTAGGGGTTGGGCGGTGGCGGTTTTGGATGGTACAGAGGGGGCAAAACATGACATGGACTGAAAGACCTCATTGGCAAGGTATGTCTGGTCAATCCTCCATGCTGCTCTGTACTACACATTGGGATCGGTATTGGCTGACTGTCTATATGGCATAGTAGCAATCTGGTTTTGGATGCCTAACCTGAGACCTTGTCAGAACTTCACTATTAGTGTCTGGGGATCCATATAACCTGTGTTGGAGACCAGGGCCTGGAAATTGTCCAGATAGTCATCTACTGTCCGACCTTCTTGGTGGTAGGAGGTGCCTTCCAGAGCATTGATTGCATCCGCTTCCACGTTGACCGGGAAGAAGTGAACCTGAAATTGTTGCTCAAAGTTTTTCCAGGTTTGAATAGAGAAAACACTAGTGTCTGCTTCCTGGTGAAACATGTTCTTAGACCACTTGGCAACACAACCACTTTTGAAGAATGTGAGAGCCCAGAGAATCCTTTTTTCTTTATCATGGAACTGCTCTGGGGCCAAGCAGATGTAGAGGAAGCAGGAGTTCAAGAATGTACGGCTGTTATGATATTCTCCACTGAAGTCCAGAGGACAGGAGAGCTTGGGACACATTTATCTTGCCGTCAGAGCAGAGGGGGGAGACACCAGAGGAGATGGTACAGGTGGGGAAGGTGTGTTTGGTACGGGCAGAGGAGAAGGATTAGCCACTAGCTACATAGTCAGAGTTACTAGTGTGGTGTTGATGTTGTTTTTGGAGACATTTTGTCTCTCCGTCAGCTTGTGGAGATGGTATTGCAGGTACTCTAGACATCAGCTACACCTTGGAGGGTGTCTGGAGGCAACGACATCTAGAAAGTGGAATTCTCAGAAGGCTGGGTATGACAGGAGAGGGCAACCTATTAGGTTGCTATCTACTGGGATAGTCCAAGGCTCTGTTTTTAAAGATCCTAATTTGCTGTAAGAGCGGCTAAGGCACAAGACTCTAGAAGAATTCTCAGAGATTAGGATGAGGCTCCTAAAGAGATCTTCTACATTATATATACTAGATTTACATTCTTTAGTATCAGGGTCAGTGTGATCAGAGCTATACTAGTGTGTTTAAGTATTACTTTAGTAATACTTGAACAGACTTAGGCTGCTCCAGAGTGTTGCTGTGCAGTTTAGGGGTGGAAATAGAGCTGTCCCCTTACAACCACTCAGTTGTAAGATCAGGTCTAGAACACAATGCCTGGGTTTGGTACTGCATCTCCACCATTAATCTCTAACTGATTGACAAGTCCCCTTAAGCCAAGGGCCCAGCTATGTATAGAGCTAGTAGTTGTAGTGACTACCGGTTGTCAGTGACTGACTTAAGACTTTATTCTAGAGTTTAGACCAAGGAGCTCTTCAGAGTTAGAAGAGAACTTGATAGAGTTCTTGCTTGATTCCAGTACACTATATATACACAATCTAGTTATTTTGTCAGCAACTGACTTAAGAACCTAAACTAGAGTCTAGTCCAGGTAACTCTTCAGGGTTAGAAGAAAACTCAATGGAGTTCTTGCTTCGTTCCAGTATACTATATATACATATTTATCCTTGTCTATTTTACAAGTCTCTTTAAGTCCAGAGTTCGAATTCAGTCTATATCATCTTTTCTTAGTTACGGTTGAGGTGACTCATGACATATTTGTTCTTGTTATAATTACAAGTGTTTATCCTTTACCAGTTTGACTCTAGTCTATATAATATTTCTTAATCATACTCGAAGCAACTTATGACACTAGTTGAGAGTTGAATAAGATGAGAATAAGAGTAAGCAAGGTCTAAGACAGACAGTGCTCAGGTAGTGGATATTGAGTTCTGGTATAGTGACTTAGCCTAGATAACTTAATCATCCTCCAAGTCCGAGTTGACAAGAAGAACTCGATAGAGTTCTTTTTTATTTCTTGTATACTACTTATACAACTACTATATGGTCTGTGTACTATTTTCCCATACTTATCATGTGACTTGTCATGTGACATGACCATGTGACTGTGACTAAGTAATACTTGTGATGTGACACTTTTCTGTACTCTTTTTTGTTAAAGAAAAAGAAAAAGAAATAATAACTTAGCTGTTTTGCCAAGTCATAACATATAGACCATGTGTTATGAACATCGAGTGGGACTACAGTTATTATCAGCCTTGGTCTGATAATGAATGGCTGGTAGATGAAATGATAGCAATGCAAGAAGAAACGTTGATGGTACAGAATAAGGACATTACTATGCAGTAATGCATAGAATGTCGAAGCATTTTAGGAGACAATGGACTCATGGTATGGACAGGACTCTTTGGAGAAACCTCGGACTATTTTCCTTCTCTATCTTTGGACTTGTGCTAAATGAGACAACATCAGACTAACCCATTATTAAACACTGACTCATCTTTGACTCACTTGTTATCTTGTCACTGATCTGTCACTTAACTAGTCACTCTTAGTTACAAGTAGTGTTACCACATTGTAACGATTGGTTACATCTCTAGTTAGGATAAATACAGACCAGAAAGAGAAGGGAATAGCAAGTTCTCTCTTTCTGTATTTCTTTTGTAAAATCCTTACTCTGAGGAATCAGTACTCTTACTTGTCTTAGGATAACCTCAAGGGTACTACTCAAAGTCTCGTTGACATCTTTCCTCTGATATAACTTCACTAAAAACCTTAACCGGATCCTCTAGCGAGGAGCGTGAAAATATCAAGTGTTAGATATAAGCTTCAAGTTGAAACGTATATTCAACTGTGAGGTTTAGAGTCTTAACATTATGTAGTAGTTGTATAAGTATCACAAATGATTACTTACTGTTTGTGATGGATGCTTTGATACTCTAAAGAGTTCAAAAATATGAAGTTAGATAAATGACAAAAGATATTGTTAAGTCTGAGGTCTAATCCTTAGACTATGAGTTCTTAAGTACAGAAAAGTGATAGTTGTCATGACTTGGCAAAATGACTAAGTCAATATTTATTATTTCTTTTCTTTTCTTTTCTTTTTCTTTTATCTTGGACTTACTACACAGAAGGGAGTGCGGGAAAGTATTATGTTATAAGTGTCACATAAGTCACAGTGTCATATCACATGATGTCACATAATAGGTCATATGATAGGCATGGGAAAGTAGTGTACAGACCATATAGTAATTGTATAAGTAGTATAAAGAATTTAACGGGAACTCTATTGAGTTTTCTTTGTCAATCACTGAACAAAGAGCAATGTTATGACTTGGCAAAACGGCTAAGTCATTATCTATATTTTTTTTCTTTTCTTTTATCTTGGACTTACTACACAGAAGGAAGTGTGGGAAAGTGTCATGTCACAAGTGTCACATAGTCACAGTCACATGACAGAAAGTCACAGTGTCACATTACATGATGTCATATGATGAGTCACATGATAGGCATAGGAAAATAGTGTACAGACCATGTAGTAGTTGTATAAGTAGCATAGAAAATCTAACAAGAACTCTATCGAGTTCTCCTTGTCAAACACTGATAAAGAAGCAGTTGGCTTAATTCTGGCTTTGGAGTTAGCTAGTCTGACAAGCAGTTGGCTTTATTCTGGCTTGGAGTTTAGCTTTCTTACAATAGTCTGTGTACTAGAACAGATCATTACATGCTACTACCTATTGTTCTACATATGATAGTGCCTTTATGCTTGAAAATGCAATAACTTAACCTTATGGAGGTTGTTCTTTGTTTGAAGAAAAGAACAGATGACTATTGATGGGTAATTAATAAAGTCTATGTGCAAACATTGAGGTCTTCATATCTCCACTAATATTAATTGTCTTGGCATTGTTTTAAACTCATTCTGAGCAGTATAAAGAGGGCTTCTCTAATGCCTAAAAGCAAAGCTTAGATCATGGCGGTTTCTGAGATATTGGCAATTTAATATGTGGTACCATAGTGGTTACCTACTGATTTGCTCAATAGCTCAGCCAATATTGATTGCTTCAAGACATGACTGGTATCAATTGAAAGGTCTTTTCAAGGGCTTTCTGTAGCCATTGAGACCATGAAAATTGTTGAAGAATTGATGGAAATATAGCCAAATGAAGTTTGTGACAATAAGTAGTGTACAAAATTCAATGAAAACTCCATCGAGTTCTCCTTATCAACTCAGACTTGGAGTGGGCTTAAGTCATCTTGGCTAGAGTCTTACACCTCATGTTTGCTATGCACTCTTCTCATTTCTACATAGGTCTGTATTCCCTATACTTTACCAATTGTACCATTTCCTTCCTTTCTTTACTCATAACTCACCCTCAAGTCTTTATTGAGTATTGCAACCTAAGTCACTCCTCAAAGTTGTAATAGAGCTACCCTTACTGACATTTCACCTAGAGATAGAAAAATCAGCCATCTAGAGAACAAGTGGCTTATTCAAATTGATTGATCTCATCTTACTGAGATAGATCACATGGATTAAGCAAATCCAGAGGACCCATGGAATGTAGTTTCAAGAGGAGGATAGCCAGATCTCATAGTG
>Ga0157362_1000536_pt1 | contig 13172 bp, 12 predicted proteins | sample AttlaeALBM3_FD_111480 | JGI IMG/M metagenome (GOLD analysis project Ga0157362, IMG submission 111480) | Fungus gardens microbial communities from leaf cutter ant in Ribeirão Preto, State of São Paulo, Brazil - Atta laevigata ALBM3 | ecosystem: Host-associated > Fungi > Mycelium > Unclassified ... | reverse complement strand
CCGGGCGTCCTCGAAACCGCGCGCGTGCGCGGCGGCATATGCGGTGCGCAGCAGCATGTCGTGGGTGAGCAGCACGCCCTTCGGTCCGCCGGTGGTGCCCGAGGTGTAGATCAAGTCGGCCACCGAGTCCGCGTCAACCCGCGGCAGCGCCACTTCCGGCGGTGCGCCGGCCTCGAGGTCGCCCAGAGAACGTGCACCGCCCGGCAGTGCGCCGCCCCGGGTGTCGAAAACGATCACCTCGCGCAGGCGCGGCAAACCGGTGCCGCCGCCGTGCCGGGCCCAGCCGGGGGCGATCTCGTCCAGCATCGCGAGATAGTCCAGGTCGCGGTGCCGGTCCATCACGATCAGCGCCACGGCGTGCGAGTCGACAAGCAGGTGGGCCAGTTCGTCGCGGCGGTTCAGGAAGTTGATCGGCACGGCCGCGGCGCCGGTACGGGAGATCGCGTACTTGACCGCGACGTAGTCCGGGTAGTTGGCCATGACCATGGCCACGTGCTCACCGGGCCGCACCCCAGCGGTGACCAGGGCGCGGGCGATGCGGATCGAGCGGTCGCGGATCTCGGCGTAGGTCCAAGCGGCCCGGTCGGTGATCACGTAGGGCCGGTTCGGCCATCCTCGGGCTGCCTCGTCCAGTGCGCCGTGCAACGGACGCGGGACCCAGACCGGGTGCCGGGCCTGCAACGCGGCTCGGCGCTCGGCCAGTGGCGGCAGGCGCAACGGGGTGGTGGTCGACATGGGCTCTCAGTCCTTGTCGAACTCGAAGCCGGCGTAGGAATCGGCCACGCACTCGGCCAGGATGCGCCGGTAGTCGCGCAGCCCACCGGTGTAGAGCATGAACACCCGCGGTTTGCCGGGGACCTCGTCGCCCATGTAGTAGGAGCGGGCCTTCGGGTAGAGGGTCTGCTCGGTTCGTGCCAGCAGGTGCGCGCCCCAGTCGCGTTCGGCCGCCTCGGTGGCCTCGACCCGGGTAGCGCCGCGCTCATCCATGTCCGCGAGCAGGTCGGCGATCCAGTCCACGTGCTGTTCGATGCCGACCAGCACGTTGATCAGCAGGCCGGGGCTGCCCGGGCCGGCGATCGTGAACATGTTCGGGAATCCGTGGGTGCCCAGCCCGAGGTAGGTGATCGGGCCTGCCGACCATTTCTGACGCAGGCTCAGTCCGTTGCGTCCGACGATGTCCGGTCGCAGCAGCGAACCGGTGATCGCGTCGAAACCGGTGGCCAGCACCAGCACGTCCAGGGCGTGGGTGGCGCCGGAGGCCAGGACGATCCCGGAGGCGTCGAGTCGGTCGATGGGGTCGGTGCGTATGTCGATGAGGCTGACGTTGTCGCGGTTGAACGTCGCGTAGTAGCCGTCGTCGACGACCGGGCGCTTGGCCCCGAAGGGGTGGTCGCGGGGGGTGAGCAGCTCCCGGGTGGTCGGGTCGGTGACGATCTGCGCGATCTTGTCGCGGATGAACTCCGCCGCCAGGTCGTTGGCGCTCTGGTCGGTGAGCAGGTCCCGGAAGGCCAGGCCGAAGCCGAATCCGGCGCCGTCCCAGGCCTGCTCGAAGATCGCGGTGCGTTCGGCCTCCGGTACCTCGACCGTCGCCTCCCGCCGTGGCCGGAACCCCAGCCCGCTGGGTGAGGCCAGGACACGAGCCCGCCGGGCGGGGTAGTCGGCCCTGACCGCGGCGTCCTCCGCGCCGGAGATCGCCCGGTGTTGGGCCGGGACGCTGAAGTTCGCGGTGCGCTGAAAGACCGTCAGATGTGCTGCGGTTCCGGCCAGGATCGGGATCGACTGCATACCCGAGGAGCCGGTGCCGATCACACCGACCCGCAGGCCGGTGACATCCACGTCCGCGTGCGGCCAACGCGCGGTGTGCAGGATCCGCCCGCGGAAGTCTGCCTGGCCGGGCAACTCGGGTTGCTTCGTGGTGGACAGGTTGCCCACCGCCCAAATCACGAAGGCCGCCGCCCAGTGTTCCCCGCCCTCGGTGGTCAGTTCCCACAGCCCTGCGGCTTCGTCCCACTGCGCCCGGACGACCCGGCGCCCGAGGTGAACGTCGCGGTGCAGGTCGAAGCGGTCGGCGACGTGCTCGATGTAGCGCAGGATCTCCGGTTGGGTGGCGTAGCGCTGGGTCCAGCGCCACTCCTGCTCCAGTTCGGAGGAGAAGGAGTAGGAGTAGTCGTAGCTCTCGATGTCGCAGCGCGCTCCGGGGTAACGGTTGAAGTACCACACTCCGCCGATGCCGTCGCCGGCCTCCAGCACCGCCACCCGACGGCCCGCGGACCGCAGCGTGTGCAGGGCCCGCAGCCCGGCGAATCCCGCACCGATCACGATCACGTCGTGCTGCGGAGGGGCCATCAAGCGTCCAGCACGTACCGGCGGGACGGTTCGTTGCTCCACGGCGCCTCGACCGGAGCCGCGTAGTGCAGCGTGATGTCCCGCTTGCTGAAGGCCCATCGTCCCCCGCGACGCTCGCAGTCGTCGACGTAGGAGGCGGCGAGCATCAACGCCCGGCCTTTGCGATCGGTGGCGGTGACGTCGGCGTCGACGAGCATCCGGGCCCGGTCGCCGTCGAGTTCGACCACGATGTTGGTGGCGTAGTGGTGGATCTCGACGAAGTAGTCCCGCAGGCCGTGGAGGATCGCGCGGATCTGCTCGTGGCCGTAGTGGTTGCCGAACGAGTCCCCGATCAAGTACTCGGCATCGGGGTGGAACACCGACAGCCAGAGGTCCTCGTTGTACTGGTCGACGCCGCGGTTGTACGAGGCGGCAAGTTCGATTACTGCGTTGCGGTCCTCGAGGGCTTGGACCCGTTGCTCGAGCGTCTGCGTGCTCATCACACGCCGGCCGGCACGGCGGCGAAGTCGCGGATCGCCGGCGCGATCTTCTCGCCGAACAGGCGCAGGCTGTTGCGGGCGACGTCGTCCGGCATCCCGGCGTAGGACAGGACCACCAACGGCTCGAACTCGCCCGCGACCCGCCACCGCTCGTGGTACTTCTCGATGATCTGCTCGGGCGTTCCCCAGTTCTGCGCGTTGATGTACGCGGTCCGGGCGCCGTCCAGGCCGGCGGCCTTGATCAGGTCCGCACCCTGCTGGTAGGCCTCGTAGCCCTTGATGTTCTTGAAGTGGTCACCGGCGAAGTCGTAGTGCTCCATGACCGTGCCGAAGTGCACGCCGATGTATTCGTGCGCCAGCCGTTCGGCCTCCTCGGCGTCCTCGTGGCACAGGGTGACGTCGGTCAGCTTCGGCGCCGGCACTGGGCGGTGGGGGTGGTGCGTGGCGAACTCGTCGCGCCACGCCTGGATTCCAGGTACGTGGTTCTCTATGGCGTGCTGGATGAACGTCATCATGGTCGCCCCGCAGCGGGCCGCCGCCATCTGCGAGTCCGGCGACATTGCCACGCAGTAGAGGCTGTCCCGGTAACCCTTGACCGGTCGTGGCCGGATCTCGACCCGAGGCTGCTTGTAGTAGGGGCCGTCGTTCTCGGCGATGCCGGTGTCGAGGCCGCGCAGGATCATCTCGATGGCCTCGTCGAAGCGCTCCCGGGATTCGTTCATGTCCTGGCGCATGCCGCGGTACTCGCACTTGGCCAGTCCTCGGCCCACCCCGAGGGCAACCCGGCCGGGGGCGACGTATTCCAGCATCGCCATCTTCTCGATCACCCGCAGCGGGTCGTTCCACGGCAGGATCACCGCGCCGGGCACCAGGTTGATGGTCGAGGTCTTCCCGGCCAGGTAGGAGAGGTACTGCATGTTGTCCCCGCACATGCCGTAGCGCTCGAAGTGGTGCTCCACACACCACACCGACTCGAAGCCGAGCCGTTCGGCCTCCAGGGCCATCCCGATCTCGTTCTGCCAGGTCTGGAAGTCCGTCAGATCCTTGTGCCAGTTCTGCATGACCTGCAGGAGCCCGAGCTTCATGACCTCTCCTCCGCACGGATGGGCTACGACAATTGCTTGACTGTTAACATGACGTTTGTATTGACAGCTGTCAAGCGACGAGAGCAGAAATTACCTGACGCTTCGTCAGATGAGGAAGGGAATGCCGCGGATCAGGCGAGGTTCAGCGAGCGCAGCCAGGTCTGCGCCAGCACGCCGGCCAGCTCGTCGTCGGAGCGGCCCAGGGGGCTTTGCGGGGCACTGACCGCCAGGTAGACCGCGCGTTCGAATAGGGAGATCAGGATCGGGAACAGCATGTCGTCGCCGGGCTCGGGCTCACGCACGTGGGCGACACGGACCGCCAGTGCCTCGGCGAAGCGGTCCAGAACGGCGTTCCAGACGTCGTGGATCTCCTGATTGTTGTGCCAGCCCTCGATCGTCGCCGACCACAAAGTGGCCTGTTCGCGCCAGCGCGCCAACGTCACCAGGCCCAGCTCGTACAGCTCGGCCTCCTCCACCGGGCCGTCCCCGGCGAAGAAATCCGACCAGTGCTGATAGATCGTCTCGCCCATGTCCTCGACGAGTGCGGCAACCACCGAATACTTCGTCTCGAAGTGCGAGTAGAACGTCTGCCGCGACACCTGGGCCAGCTCCACGATCTCCGCGACCGTGACCTCCTCGAGCCGCCGCACCTTCAACAGCTCGCGCATCGACTCCGTGATCGCCTCACGCGTCGAGGCCGCACGCTGCCGACGGCCACGCGATCGCGGCGGTACGACCAACTCACTGGACACCCGGCCACCGTAACCGACCACCGTCGCGGTGAGTCGCGCCGGCGAGCGCGCCGCGGGAACTCCCTCCAACATCTTGACGATAGTACAGACATGTGTCAAGATACGGATTGTCGAGCGTTTCAGGTCCAGGGTCGGTGCGGGCGATACCACTGCAGCCGGTCCGCTATCTGACGCTTCAGCACATCGGCTGTGCGCAACTCGAATCCACCGCTCCAGCTCTCCGCGAGCAAGCGCGCCGCGAGTTCGGCGGCCAGGTGGCAGAACAGACCAGGGCTCTAGCCGACGACCGCCTAGGTCACGACCTGTCCGGGCCCGAGCCCTTCAGAAACTTCATCGTTGCGCCGGTGCCGGCGACCGTCGGGCCGAACGGTGCGAGCGCGGGCCCGAAGGTGGTCCCGAACTGTGTCGTCGCATCGGACAGTCGGCCGATCACAGGGTTCGCGACGGGGTTGAACTGTGACGCATAGGGAGCCTGCGCGGACTTTCCCTGCCGGACGAGCGCACCCCCTTGTTCGGAGAACGTGGAGCAGCCTTTGTTGATCCCGTCGACGAGGGTGTTCCCCTGTTCGGTGGCGCCGAACTCCTGGAATCCCGAGCCGATGCTCGCCGACCCGGTGTTGCAGAAGACCGGGGCGCCGACAGAGGTGCCGAAGCCGAAAAAGTCCAGCAGGGGCCCGATCACGGCCGTATTACCGCCGCGATCGTCGGCGTGCGCGGGAGAGGCAACCCCGACCACCGGTGCGACCGCCAACATCGACAGCACGGCGGTCGTAACACGAGGGCCAAGCCCGTTCGCGTGGCGGTGCTTGTTTGCGTGAGCGATACCGATCACAGTTCTCACTCTTCCATGATGGCTGGGCATCCTGTCCATCTCAATGCACACAGTGTCTAGCTTCCCTATATGGGTCAGAGCAGATCGACGGTGTACTCAGTGACCCCGTAACCGACCTCACCGCCCCACTCGAAGCGGGTGAAGGCATCCACATAGTGATGGTGGGCCGGGGCTCGGCGATCGATGCCGAGCACCAGCTGAGCCGCGCCGTGGAACGAACATCGCGTGGAACGCAAGATGGCGGCGCGGACGGTCGACTTCGTGCCGTCCTCGCCGACAAGCTCGAACTCGTAGCCGTCATCGGCGTCCTCGAAGCGCCGCGCGATTTGCAGCTCGGACACGGTCGCCTCCTGGCGACCGTTACGGTCGACGGTCAGCGCGTGGACCAACTCCGGCTTCGGCGGAACACCGGTGACCCGCGCGACCATGAAGCACCGACCGCTTTCGGGGAACTGGCCCTGAATCCACGTCGAGGATCCGAGCTTGGTGTAGTCGCGTGGTCCCCAGGAGTGGTCACGCAGTCCGGTGCCGTCGATCTCGAGGATCTGGTCCCCGTAGCGCAGGGTCCCCGTCACCTCGATGTGCTGCTCGTAGTGACCAATGGCCCACGACTGGTCCAGGCGCGGCGTTCCCCAGTCATACGTCGCGCTCATGCCGGTGGCCGTCACCGCGAGTTCCACCGCGACATGCTCGCCGTCCGGCAAGGCGCCCGCCTCGAGCTCCCCGAGCGTGACCAGATGCGCCCCGCCCTGGAAACGCTTCGTCCACCGCTCGAACGGCACATCGCAAGTCCAGCGAATGCCGTTGATCTCGACGCCGTTCACGTCACGCTGCGGGGCCGTCGAACGGGACACCAGCCAGCGGCCGTCGGGCAGCGCCACGTACATGATCTCGTCCCAGCGCGCCAACTCCCCGGGCAAGCGGCAGAGGTGGAAGTAGGCCCCTGCGTTGGTGGCCGGCGACCAGAAATAGGTCAGGTAGTTCTCCGACCAGTTCGTGACCGGTTCTGCCTCGTGCGGCAGTTCGTCCCGGTCCACCAGCCACGAGGCGCGCGGCAGTTGCGTCACAGACGTCATCGGTTCCATTTCTCTGATTGGCCGTCAGTCTGTGAGGACTTGACGGCTGCCAGGCAGGCGATGTTCCGGCCCAGTCCACCCGCAGCGTCCGCGGGATCCGAGACGGCGGGCAGGTAGTCGGCGGGAGCCAGGAAACTGACGCCGACCTCGGCGTATGCCACCAACTTTGCCGCGACCTGTTCGGGCGTGCCCCAGAGATAGCCGGTCTCCGCGTGGGCGCGGGTGGTCTTCGCCAGAACCTCGTCGATCAAGGACGTCGGCGTGGACTTCGGCAGGAAGTCTTTGAAGTACATCCACCCGTCAGGGGTGGGCGCTGGCAGGCCGGCGCTCTCCCACTGGTCTCCGGAGAATCGACCGAAAGTGGCCGCGATCCAGCGCACGATCGGGTTGTCCAGGGCACGGTCGAGAACATTCTCGTCCTCGTGGATGAGCACGGGGCAGAAGATCCCGAACGTGAAGGCTTCGGGATCCCGACCCTTTCGCTCCAGGTCCTTACGCATCCCCTCGATCGCCTCCGCCGCTTCGTCCGGAGTCGCCCAGGAGCAGGGCGCGGCAGAGGAGATCCCGTCGCAGTACGACGTTGCAACGTCAACCATCATCGGGCCGGCGCCCATGGCATGCAGTCGCGGCCGGAAGGGACGCGCGGAGCCCAGGAATGCCTGTGTCATCGTCCAGTGGTTGCCCTCGTGATCGAAGGGGCCTGGCTCCGTGCAGAACTTCTCGAAGATCCGCGCCAGGTCCTCCAGGCTCCGAACACCACGGCTCCGCCTATAGCCGAACGGTGCGGTCTGCTTGACCTCACCGCCCCCCACGTGGACGATCGCGCGACCCTCGGCCATGTGGGCCAGCGTCAGCAACATTTGACTGAGCTGGCCAGGGCCGATCCGCAGACTGTCGGTGAGCAGCGAAATACCCAGTGACGGGGCAGCCGCGTGGGCATAAGCGGTCATCAGGAAGGCGTCCTGCAGCGAGTCCGGGTCCTTCATCAGATCCGCCATCGGAGTGTTCTCCGGCCGCCACAGCTGCGGCGGGATGAACGAACCCATCTGTGTGGACTGGGACATGTAGTCGACCACGCCGCTTTTCGCCAGGGTGGCGGCTTGCTGCGCCACGACCGCGGGCGGGAAGTGTCGGTCGCCCCACAGGAAGACGGAGGTTTCGGGAGGAAGCATCGTCGGCTCCAGACGATCAGCGGGCCAGCGGAACGGTCTGCGGCACGATGGCTCCTGGCGGGATCACCAACGACCCGTCAGGACCGACGTGGATCTCCTTGCCACCACGTGGAATGGCGATGTTGGTGCCGCCGCACGGGTAGGTCGTCCCTTGCCCGCAAAGGCCGTGCGTCATGTAGGAGCGCTCCTGCAAAGACGTCGGCCACTGGTCGATGTGGTGCTGCCACACGTTGACGGGGACGTTGTTGAAGAAGAGGAAGATCAGGTTGAGCGCGCCCGCGATGGCGAAGAACCGTAGCCACTGCTTGCCACGCTCCCCCGTACGGACGCGGTGGAGGCCGCGCTCGACGAAGGTCTGACCGCTGTCGTCGCGGAAGTGGATGAGGCAGATCCAGCCGAGGAACAGCTGGGCTGCCAGCACCGGCTCGTAGACCGGGAAGCGGTAAGGCTTGCCGGCGAACAGGGTGAGCGAGTCGTGGGTCCCGGCATATGCGTACAGGCCGGTGGCGACCCAGAAGAACTCCAACGCGAAGTCGATCGCCATGATCACGAAGAACAGCCCGACCAGAAGCGGACCGGTGCGCAGGTTCGGCCACCGTGCCTGGGCCTTCCGCATGAGCGCCGAGAACCCGAGGCAGCCGACCAGGGACAGGAACACGTAGAACCCGAGATCCCAGATCAACGGCTCTGCGAATTCCTTGCCGTTCGGCGAACCCCAGCCAGGGATCCCCGCCGCCCAGCCACCGAGGTTGAGGAAGTAGGAGTTGTAGGTGAATCCGGTCGTCGTGTAGTTGAACAGCGGGTCCTGCCACCACACCGTGAAGAAGGCGAAGAACAGCAGGCCAGGCAGCCCGAGTCGGCGATGGTGCCGCCACGCACGCAGGACGAACACCCAGAAGCACGCCACGATGCCGAGGCCGAACACGACCTCGTGCGCCCGAACCGAGATCCTCGTGTAGGTCGGCACCTGGGTTACGCCCGTTGCGACGTGATGGGCGTCGCCGCCGAGCAACCACCGACCCTGCACGTACAGCGCGAAACCCGTGAACAGGACGCGCACCGCCGCCCACCAGAGGACGGGCAGGGAATCGGTTCGCTGCGGAAGAACAGTACGGACGGCGACGGCTGACGGCGCCGGCGCGGCCGTGGTCATCAGGGGTGCCCCAATCCGCTCAGAGATCCCACTCGAATTCGAGCCGTTCCGGACGGTGGAAGATCATGCCCGGTTGGACCCGGATCTCCTGGTCGGCAACAACCCGAAGGTTCGGCAAGCGCGTGACGACAGTCTCGATCGCCACTTTCATGTCCAGGCGGGCCAGCGGGGCACCGATGCAGAGATGGGCGCCTGCGCCGAAGTGGATGCTCTTGCGCATCTCGGCGGGCTCACGGTCGATGTCGAACCGGGCCGGACAGGAGAACTGCGACGGGTCGGTGTTCGCGGACTGGACCAGAAGGAACAGGTTGGATCCGGCGGGGATCGTCTGCCCGTGGAACTCGACGTCTTCCTTCACACGGCGGACTATGCCCCGGGCGGGGGTGAGCCGGCGCAGCGATTCCTCGACGACCTTGGGCACGAGGGACAGGTCGTCGCGGACGCGAGCGAGGATGTCCGGGTTCTCCGCGAGCTGGTAGAGCGAGTAGCTGATGCCGCCCGCGCTGGTCTCGAAGCCCGCGATGATGAGCTGGCCGATGATGCCGAGGATCTCCCGGTCGGTGAGGCTGCTCTCGCCTTCTTCCTGTGCCAGGATCAGCTCGCTGATCAGGTCGTCGCCGGGATGCTTGCGCCGGGCCTCGATGGCATCGGTGATGTAGGCGTTGAACTCCACCTGGCCTCGGGCCAGTTCCAGGCGGCGCTGCGGCGTGATCGTCGGTACGAACAGTTCGGTGATGCCGAGGGTCCACTCGCGGAACAGGTTGTGGTGCTCGGCCGGCACCCCGAGGTAGCGGATCAGGACGTGGACCGGCATGGGGGTCGCGAAGGAGTCGACGAGGTCGGCCCGGCCGTCCTTGATGAACGCGTCGATCAGGTCGTTGCAGGATTCCCGGATCGCGTCCTCGCGGCGGACGACCGCCTTGGGGGTCAGCGGGTGGTTCGCGAGTCGGCGGATCCGGGTGTGCTCCGGCGGGTCGGTGTTGACCAGGGCGGGTTGCCAGGGTGCGTACCCGTGCGGCAGCAGGTGCTTGAGTTCGTCCGGTACCTCACCGACGAGGTCGGCGGGCATGCTCCCGAAACGACGGCTGTCCTTGGCGGCCGCGAGGACGTCCTCGTACCGGCTGAGGATCCAGGCATCCAGTTCGGCGACGTACATGACCGGAGCGGCCTCGCGAAGCTGCCCGAACATCGGGCAGGTGTCCCACGTGCTCGCCAGAGCCTGGAGCATGGAAGGTTGCTGGGTCGTCTGGGTCATGCGGATGTCCTTCTGAATTGACGGTGCGTCAGGCGAGGCCGGCTGCGGCCGGCGCCTCGAGGTCGATGGCCATGTCGGCGTAGCGCGCGGCCTGAGCGGCGATGTAGGCGTCGATCTCGGGGACTGATTCGACCTGTGCCGCCAGGCCGACGAACAGGAACGCTCCGTAGAGCGCGCCTTCCCGGTAGGAGCGCCAACAGGCGTCGAGGTCGAAGCCCTTGATCCCGGCGGCAAGCAGACCATCGTGGTAGGCGCTGATCAGGCCCTTCTCCTCGACACGTCTTTCCTCGGTGGAGAAGGTCGAACCGATTAGGTACGCCGCGTCGACGCCGGGCGGGCCGAGGCGGACCGTCTGGAAGTCGATGACCGTGACAACGGGTGCCCCGCGACCGGGGGCGACGAGCAGGTTGTCGCTGCGGAAGTCACCGTGCTGCACGACGGTCGGCGACCGCCAGCCGCGGACCCACTCTCCGGCCCGCGGAAGATACCGTTCGAAAAAATCCACATGCTCGGTGGAGAGCGCAGGGCCGAAACGCTCGATGAATGGGCCCAGCCCCCGGGCCATGGCCTCGAACATGCCGACAGTGCGTTTCGTGTCGGCCAGCCAGTCCAACTTGTCGACCTGCGGTGAGTTCCACAGTGGAGCCTGGAAGCGGACGAGTTCGCCGAGCGCGCACCCGCAGGCAGCTCGCTTGTCATCGACGGTCGAGTCGGGCCCGATCTGCAGCGGTATAGCGGTCGTGCTGAGGTCCTCGAGGACCAGCGTGAACATACTCGTCGCCGGCTCGACGGCCGCCCCGAAACACGATGGAACACGGAAGTCGGGTACCAGGGGAGCCACGTCCCGGTAGAAGTTGACCTCGAGCTCGTACATACCCATCGCCCGGGCCAGACCGAGGCTTCCGGGGTCGTCGGTCGGGTACTTCACGACGACGGAGGCCGGGCCGACGGTCGGACCGTCGTAGGTGATCGAGAGCTTCGCCATGCGGGCGATGACGCCTCTCCCGATGGGATCGACGGCCACTTGCCGGATGGTTGCCTCGTTCAGGACCCCGGCGTCATCCAGCACTCGGGACAGCCACTGCGGCGTCAGTTGATCGGGGGTCGTAACGATCTGCATGGGGTCCTCTGGTTGCCTCTCGGCATTCGGATTGTAGACATAGTGTGCACTAATTTGGACATACTGTCCAGAGGCGATGTGCATCGCTAGGTCGTGAAATACCAGCCCCTGCGGGCGTGCTCTCAGTGCTTGGCGGAGGAGGTGGGGCCGTAAAGCACGTGCCACACCATCGACACGAAGTTGAACTTCAGCGCGGGCACACGCCGGCGGGAGGCCTCGACGATCATCTGCGAAAGGCCGCGTTCCAGCATCCAGATCAACCACGCTGCGGTCTCGGCCGGCAGGAGCGCCGGGTCCACCCACCCTTCGCGTTGGCCCACCTCGATGTGTTGCCGGACGGAGTCGATGGCGACGCGGATCGCGGCGTTGCGGCCTTCGCGCAGTTCGGCGTTCTGGGTCGATTCGTCGGTCACGGCGGTGAGCAGGGCGGCGTGTCGGACGTAACAGCTGACGATGTCGTCGACGGCAGCGCGCAGTTCCGCTTCGGTGGGTCGAGCGGCGATGGCCTTCCATTTCTCGGCGGCGACCGCGAATTCGCGCAGGGTGTCGCCGAACCAGGTCTGCAGCAGGTCGGCCTTGCCGTCGAAGTAGATGTAGAAGGTGGCACGCGATATGCCGGCCACGGCGACGAGGCGCTCAACCGTCACTGTCGAGTAGGTCTCGCCATCGGCGGCCAGCTCCTCGATGGCGACCAGCAGCCGACTGCGGATGTCCTTGCGTCGCGCCACCTTCCGGCGGCCGGGTGCGGCGATCAGCTCCGTCAATGCAGGGCCTTCCACAGCACGTCGACCGCAGCGATGAGCATCCGCTCGGGATCCGCATCCGCGTTGTGGAAGCTGAGTTGGGAAAGCCCCCGCTCGAACATCCAGGTGAGCCAGTCGCCGGCGATGTTGGGGTCGAGGTCAGCGCGCAACACGCCGGCTTTCTGACCGGCCCGGATGTAGTCCTGGACGCCCTTCGCCCCGTTGCGCATGTAGTCCATGAACTCGGTGCGCACCCGCTCGTCGTGGGAGATCGTTTCCGACACCGCGCGCAGCAGGACCGCGTGCGGGGCGTGGATCTCGAACAGATGCTGGAGGGCCACCTGCAACTCGTCCTTGGTGACGTGGGCGGAAAGCATCCACCACACGCGGGCGGCTTCGGTGATGGCGGCCATGACGTCGCCGGTCAGCGTGCGGAGCAGGTCGCTCTTGTCCTCGAAGTAGTTGTAGAAGGTCGACCGGGAGATCTCCGCCTCGGCCGTCATCTGGTCCACGGTGAGGCTGGGGTAGGTCTCGCGGTCGAGCAACCGCTCGACGGCGGGCAGCAGGTACCTCGAGGTCAGCTCTCGCCGTTCGATGTGGCGGCGGTCGAGGGGGGAACTGCGGCGACCGGTCGGAGCGGTGGACGGCGCGGCCATGATGCCCGTCAGCCTAGCGGCGCGGGCGGGCCGAAGGCCCCCGGCCGTACCGGGGGCTTCGGTCTTGACGACGTGTGTCATGACGGCCCGCCGTCTACTTCGGGTTCTCCGCCTTCACGGGCAGGCACTGTGCCTTCCGTGAAGCCGTGTATTGACCGTTCTCGATGGCCACCAGGAAGTAGCACGTACCGATTCCCTTGCGGGGTACTTGGGGGGTGAAAGTCAGCGGAGCCGTGAGCCCACCCAGGGTTTCGTTCTTGAGGGTGTAGAGGCCCTTGATCATGTCGGCGGCCGTCGGGTTGGCGGGTAGGCCTGCCCGCGCGGCGGTCTGGGCGAGCATGCCGGATGCGTACCCCATGGCCGGGCTCGGGCCGCTCAACTGCCGACCCAGGTAGGTCTGCATGTCCTCGGCGAACTTCTTGGTGGCGGGCAGCGAGGTGTCGACCCAGGGGAAGGTGTTCAGCGGCGCGAAGAACTTGTTGTTCAACGCCGGGTAGGAGGTG
>Ga0157362_1000535_pt1 | contig 13184 bp, 15 predicted proteins | sample AttlaeALBM3_FD_111480 | JGI IMG/M metagenome (GOLD analysis project Ga0157362, IMG submission 111480) | Fungus gardens microbial communities from leaf cutter ant in Ribeirão Preto, State of São Paulo, Brazil - Atta laevigata ALBM3 | ecosystem: Host-associated > Fungi > Mycelium > Unclassified ... | reverse complement strand
TAAACACGCACATAGGCACGTGCACGCACACACACCACCCACACACACACACACACACACACACACACACACACACACACACACACACACACACACACACACACACACACCGCGCGCGCGCGGCATTTCTTTTTAACAGTGAATTTTTGCATACATTAATTCATTTCTCTTTAATAAAAGTATGAGTGACGGATACGTGTTTCGACATATCTCCTAAGTGAAAGTTTAATCCGAACACGTTAGAATCTTCGACTTGAGGAAAACTATCTTTAGGATACCACGTATAAATATCGTGAACAGTCAAGTAGGAAAAATACATCGGGTCAATATATCACTGTTGAATAAACTGAATTTTATTTTAATACAGTTGTATCAATTCATAGTAAATCGAATTCAACAATAACCTCCTGCCTTTCCAATTGTGAAGACTATTTTGTCGTGAAAATATTTTTATACAGATGTTTTTTACAGATGTTTTTCATCACAAATATTCACCAAAGATATAAATAACGAGATTATACTGTAAGATTATTATCTTGATAAATAAATACACGCAAGTATCTCGAAACACGTTTCCGCCAATTTATACTTGAACGTGTACAGAGTGTTCTTAAATAAATTGATGAACTTTGACAGTGTGCAGTGTTTTACTCGCTTTGGATGGAGAAAGATTATGCGATCGTAATTGACATACATATCGAAACTACATTTTTCCGAATTACAAACTTTCTATTTACGTAGAATTTTGTAAGAATTTCTCAGAGACTCGTGATTTGTTCGTAAAATGGAGCTTTCTTTTTAAATCGATTATTAAAGCTATCCTTTTGCACACTTTACATTGACTAACTCTTCATCTTTTTCTAGTTCTAAAAATTAATAAAAGATGCAGAAGAGTAGACGTTGAATTGCGATTAAAGTTAATCTACATTGAGAACATAGAAAACAGACAATAGATCCCTTTAATAATATAAGATTAACTTTAATCTCGATTTAATTTTTAGAATTGGAGAAAAACATAAAGAGTAAATTGAGATTAAAATTAATCTTATGCTGACCGAGTCAAGCCTTATAGATTCAAATGCTGATTAGATAAATACGCATCTTTTTGCTCCAACACGGAAAAAAACATAGCTGAAAACTTCACTGATTCAGCAAATCTACAATCATAATGTATACAGACAATCAATTTTTTTGTTTTTAATGTTAAAATAGCAAAGTTGACAGCTGAATAACATTAGCGATTTGTTAAATCATCAAATCTTCTTAGTTATCGATGTTGAATTCGCAATAAATAATAAATTATAGATTTGTTGTATCACTCACAATTAATTTTTTTTCCGTGAACGTATATTATAGATTCGTCACTATTTAGCGCAACGATAGACCAGTTTGTCAAATTGCAATGAGCATCATTATTATAAGATACACTTTATATATTCTTTATGAAATAATACTGCAGGCAAAAGTATCGATGATTCTGGAAAGAAAAATTTTCAGACTAATCATACTAATCATACTGATCGCATGATTTTCTCTTTTCATCCGCGCACGATGCGGGCGAGTAAAGTATAAATATACATTCCAGAACTCAGCGATCCATTTCGAGGGCACCTATACACCCTGTACACGATTCCGAGCGCGCTAGCATGACTTTTTTTTTTCTTTTTTTTTTTCTCTTCCACGCGGAATCGTAATTGTTGCGTGTTCAATTAACCCGAGTGACCTCACGTGCATGATCCGATTGAGAGCTTTCCTATCCTCCTCCCCGCTCCATCAGTATTTGGATAATTACGACGGAGAAAAGAATCCTATCCTCCCATGGATAGTTCTTGACCGACGACCGCAAGATGCGACAAGAGGCACTCGTTTATGTGGATGTGTCGCGCCGCGAGATAGGGGAGCAGCCGGATTTGTAATACAGTCGTAATACACGGGATGGTAATGGGATCGTTAAATCGCTTCCATCGGCTGTGTAATCGGATGTTTAGTTTCTTTGGATTACGCCGATAAGTCCATACTTTTCTATGCTAATAACTGTTCCTCGCATCCTATCCACCACTCACCACTCCGTCTCTCTCGCCAAGTCAGAAATATGGTGTCACAGATTAACGCAGACAATCGTTGTTATATTGTTATGTTAATTTTTCTGTTTTTTTTTTCCTTTTTTTGAGGGGGAGGGAGAGGTGATCGCTTGAATGAAGCTTGTTCACGGTCGAATCGTCCGGATCGTCGTATTAAAAATCGAGTCCCTCCCGATTGCAAACTCACGTCTGTCTTTCTCTGTATCATTCGGCAATCTCGGGGTGACCTGAGAGGGACGCGTTCCTGAGACTGTTGCGTCTCCGTTACTCCCTGTTTCAGAAATCCCGCGGAGATGTCTCACACTTGCCGCGGGACAATTTCCTTACACGGGGCCTTAATACACACGGTGGATGCCTGCACTTTCGTCGTGAGCAACGGCGGCACACAGACCTTCCACATCAAGGCGTCAACCGAGGTGGAGCGACAGCAATGGGTCACGGCTCTCGAGTTAGCAAAAGCCAAGGCTATCCAAGCGATGGAATCTGGTTTGTACGATTGTACAATAGATCGTGCCTGTGTATTGCGTAAACCTGTCGTTTTTTCGGTACATCTAGGTACATCGAAATTTTCTGAATACTTTTTTCCATCTATTTAAAGGGAGCCTAAAGTCGTCTCTTTATATCAATTCAATAAGATCTTCACAAACGTTTGTATTTTCTAATTAACTCTTTTATATTAATTATCTAAATCTAATTCTAGGAACTCGATATTGTTTGTTTACGTAATCCCTAATCTGAATCAAGATTTATTATACATGTTCAAAGTATAGTATATAAAGCAAATATATTGTTTATATGAATCGACGCTAAAAGCCGATTAATTAATTTTCCAACTTTTTTTCATTTTTAATATAAACTCAATTGGTTGGATTACATTATCGTTTATTACTTTAAAAAAGGATTTTCAAATCTGTGTATAAAAGCAGTTCGAAAAATATTTATTTAAAAAATAAACGGTAATATAAAGCGACTTTAGGATTCCCTTAATCCTCCGTCTACAATTTGAACCTTTTTCAGCATAAGCGAAATTGTACTCTCAGATTTCTTTGTCATTTTTATTGAACTTTTAATTTTTATAATGATGATTTTAACATTAGAGTTAAAAAATTTATTTAGTAATGTAGATATATAATAGAGATGTCGAAAAATAACTTTGAAGTTTTTCATATTTTTTTGAAAGCCTAAAACAATGAAAAAAAATTGGATTGGATAAAAAAGACTCAGATTGCAAACGGACGGAGTAAAAATATATGATATATTGCAAACGGAGAGTTAAATTAATAACTGTGGAAGTTAATATCTGCAAATAGTTTTGCTTAAAATACTGTAATTTGATGCATAGAAATTTAAAATGTAATAAAATTTTCATTTTGATTAATTAGAAACTATGATTTTATAAACATTAAAAAAGATTTTATTAAAATCGATGAACAATAACTTGAAAATTTTTGTTAAATAAATTTTAATAAGCTAGTATTTCTCTATCTATATATATAATACTCGTACATCAGCAGTTTAAGAAATAGGGATTTAAAAAAATGTTTTTGTGCGATTAGTAAAATAATTAAATTCAAGCTATTATATTTCCTAAAGAGAGTCAATATATTTATTACGAATAGATTTTAACTTTATTAATTAACATTATGAATTAACCTTCAAGAAAGGCTTATCTTTTTTATTCTTTTTATTTATTAAGTGTTTGAGAGATTGGAAAATATCCTGTATAAAATGTAGAATTCAGAATTAATGTGATTTATATATTTTAGATATTATAAAGTTTACTCGAATTACAAAGTTAATATTAAACTTTGAGATATTTCGAATTTGAATCAACCGTTGCACACAGTATTAATAGAATATTCCGTTGCTATAATTAATTTAATGAACGTTTTTACATCTATTATATAGATTATTGTACTATACTGTGTACGTGTGTGCGTGTATAATTAATGAATTTGATTTGCATCGCAAACGACTGCAATACCGATACGATGATTATACATTTGCATAACTGTCGTGTTGCATCTATCTTTTTCTTATATATTATTGAGCTTTAGTACTTCGGCGACGTTATGCGGCGAAATCTCTTTTAGAAGAAGAGGAGGAGGAGTATCAAGATAACGACAATCAAAACGTAGAAACTGCGTCTGTGATTAAGGATCTAACGCGACGATTGGATGATCTACAAGCATGCAATGACTTGATGCTTAAGCAGGGATCTGGGCTCCAACGAGCTTTATCCGATTTGGAAATGATAGAGCCTCCGTCCCTCGAATTAGCAGCGAAATTCAAGATCGTCAGTGAACGAGCCACACTTTTCCGGATTGCGGCAAATGCTATGATTAGTGTAAGTTCAAATCAAATGATAATCAAAAATGCAAAATTGTACGACGCAAAGTATCAGCGAATGATGTTTTTTTTTCTATATTTTTCTCAATGTCAAGATATCAACAATCATGGCTGTAGTAACTTTTTAGTACAGCAAAATTTGCCGCCAAAATCTTTAAATATATTCTTAAAAAATCAAGTCGAATTAAGGATTTCGCATAATATGGGATCTGAGTAATGCTTTGAAAGATGATAACATTAATTTGCCATTATTTTACTGAACTTACTGAATAGACTCTTGAACTTGTTTTGTGAACATCTCGTAAATCTTACGATATTATATATAGCATGACTGAGCGTGATTCATCCAACGAGTGAAAAGAAAAGAAAATCTCGAGATACAGTCGAGAGTTAGTAATTAACTTTTTATATGAATGATACGTTCAAAGTCTACGTAGAAATTCGCAAGATTTGCAGAGAGCAGAGTTCAATTCTCTTGCCAATCAGAGTTGTCTCATTCACGAAATTGCCCTCGACATTGGCATTCTCTCTATTGATGCGATTTATCACCGATGTGATCTCACACAAAACGCAACTTATGACAACAGATTGAATATGTTGTTGCAGACGAGCAGCGATTACTTGCAACTAGCCCAACAACAAGAGCCTAAGTGGAAAAAGATGCTGCAGCACGAACGTGATCAGAAAGTACGGATAGAGAAAATGGTCGAGCAGTTAGCTAGGCAGCATTCCCATCTGGAGGAAGCTGCGCAACATGCGATTCCTTCAGCGACGCCTGCGGGAGGACACAGACCTTCACGTAAATTAATTGATTTTTATTCTTTTCTATTTCGTTTCGTTAACAATGTTAGCATGCACTTGTCGGCACATTTTTAATACTTTTACTGCTATCATATTATTGCTTAAAAGCACCAAATTTTATTTAATTTTAGAAAACGATGATAATGAAATCTGTTTTAATTTGTTAAACACAATTTCGTTTATTAATACTTAAAAATCACTCTCTGAATATATGCTTCCTAATTATATTATTTAGAATCAATTTTTTTTTAACAAAAATAACAAGTAACAAATCATTATTAACCGATTATTATCGGTTTTCTAATTTTTTTATATGTTTGTATAACTAACCCAAAATTAAAATTCTCTCTCTATAGAAGATATCTTCTCAGCTTATCTGAAGAATAGTTTTATTACTCAAGTTTTAAAAATTGAAATTAATTAAAATATTTTGAAGGGAGAGGGGGAAGAGAGAGAGAGAGAGAGAGAGAGAGAGAGAGAGAGAAAGGACATATATTAAATTTACATACATGCTGCACTACGTGAAGAAATATAATAACTCTGTCGAAATTTTAACTAAATGTAAATTTTTTTCTAGGTAACATTTTTTTTTTACCACCGATTTTTTGTAGTATATTGAAACTAATTAAATATCTCGGCAATTAAATGATGTCCAAAACACAATGATCTCCAGATTATAACTGGAGGTCTTTACAAAAATTTTACTTTTAAATTCATATCTTGCGTTAGCATTTAGCCGAGTTAGCATTTTTTTTATCTTTTTTCTTATATAAAAATATACGATATTCGAGACGTGGAAGCGAAAATTTAAATCTCAGCGGCTATAGTCGCTTGTCCGTGTTCGCGCTAGGTGGCCTCCAGGAGGCATCGCCGCGCCAATGCAACGCATCGCGTTATCACGTGATTACGTCAGCCGTGGTCTACGCAGATCTACGTATGCCTACGTATGCATCGTTCATCCGTAAATTCGTATACGGATTACGATTGGCTATATACATAGAAGAAAATAGAGGGTTTATCCGCGCTGTACTCTCGTCTGACATCTCCCGTCCTGTCTATAGGTAACGTAGTAATTTATGTATATCGTACGTACATCCGCACACGACACGATCGGGTGTGCTGCTTCCGTCTCCTCCGAAAGTTGAAGGCTTAATCGGCGGGAGCTCCCGGAACGGTTGGAGCGGATCTCGCGGAATCATGGTAGTGGAGAATCATTTTTTCTTTCCATTATCCGATAACGCGATATCCCAAATTCCGAGCGATGCGATTGATTTTGGTGCAGATACAGTAGGATGATGATCGGCGTGTCGAAGGTAACAAAAGATATGATAATTGCCCGAGAAAACGAGCACATTCACGGCTTGTGTTGGTGTTTCACAATGATTCTCGCGGTCACCGAGAGTCATGCAGAATTGGCGCGGAATCGAGAGGAGAGCGGAAATCGCGTATAATTCGATTAGAGAGGAATGTATCGTTCGTGAATCGTGTTGGTTGTATCGCCTGTGATGTCCTCCTTTTTTTAACTGTGCGCACCTCGAAGAGAGTGCACTCGGGACGGAGCGGAGCGGAGCGGACGAAACTAAAGCGTTCTTCCGCAACGCCGCACCGCGTCGCGTCGCGTCGCGTCGCGTCAGTTTGATTGAGCGAGCAGTAAGCAGTGAGCGGGTCACAGGCCGGAGCGCTATGCCGCTATCCGACAGCGCGGCGGCACATTCGATTCGATTCGAGGCGACGCGACGGAAACGGAAGTCTGAAAAGGCAAAGGAGGGTGGGCAGAGCCGAACGCACGAAATCGGTTTCTCGGTCGCGCGAAATGAACCCCAACTCTCGAGACGGACCCACGCGGTGGTCTTGCCGCGCGGGGCTCGCGGGACGTCATATCGATTCTTTATTATGCGATACGATCTCGCGAACGCGGGTGACTCGCGTCAACTGGCGTAATTTGATCGCGCATGCCGTCGCGTCGTAATTTATACGCGCCTTTTCCTTCCGAGTTCCGCATCGTTCTCAATGACCAACAACTCGATTCCGTCGCGCTGTGCCGAGATAAATATTTGATTCCTTATCTCAATGCTTATCCAGACGATTTTCATGCGATCAGTGACGACTTTGTACAATATTCCGCGTTCACGTGCTCCGTCCAATTTTTTACTGTTCCAGCTTGGAATTTCTACGCGATATCATACCTCACATTCCGCGTTCGCGTCGCTTGTCGCTTGTCAAATGGAAAATTATCACTTTGCAGATCCCGCAATTACAACGTCACCATCGGAGGATGAAGAAGATAATGCCGAATTTTACGACGCCCAAGAATCAGACACTTTCACAGTAACTATACCCATTGCCACGAGCAATTCCATTTCCCATGCGAGAGATCGCACCGATTCCCAAGGTAGTGACGATGGCTCCAGTTCAGAAGGAGATCCAACGCCCTTGCCTGTCTCTGATTCTACTGGAACCGATTCCTTCCTCATTGTGACCGATTCCACTGCTACGCAGACTCTCTCGGCTGTTAGAATCACCAACGATCTGGATATTGTAAGCATATTACATTCTTTCTCTTCTTTCCTCCTCTCAAATAAAATGACATGTAACGTAGGATGTAGATGTTTTTTTTTTTTTTTTAATATTCTATAACACAGACAAGCTGGCGATCCAATAATGACAGCAGCAGCACCGGGATGACCACCATTTCGAAACGGAAACGAAGGATCAAGGTACCTGACAAACCAAACTATCCTTTGAACCTATGGAGTATAATGAAAAACTGCATTGGCAAAGATTTGTCCAAAATTCCTATGCCGGTCAACTTTTCTGAACCGCTCAGTATGCTTCAACGATTAACAGAAGATTATGAATACGCGAATATTCTTGATAGGTATAGATATTTTTGGTCGCGTCTTATTTATGCAAGTGAAATGATGATTGACGTAATTTTTTTGCTTTTTTATATATAAATAGGGCTGCAGAATGTACAGATAGTTATGAACAGATGGCTTTTGTAGCCGCGTTCACTGTGTCTAGTTACGCTACAACCGCCGCTAGAACGGGAAAGCCTTTCAATCCCCTTTTGGGTGAAACTTACGAATGCGATCGTACAGATGATCTTGGATGGCGCGCGATTTCAGAGCAAGTGTCTCATCACCCGCCTATGCTAGCTCAACATTGCGAAGGAAAGAAATGGCGATGTTGGCAAGAATTTACAATGGCTTCTAAATTTCGTGGAAAATATCTGCAGGTACAATATCTTGATACATCTGAAAAGACATACCGATTATACAATATATATCGCAAATAATCACTCAATTTCGTCGTCAAATCAAATAATTATGCGCATTGTTCTTGAACCATTGTTCTTTCTAAATACAACAGTTTTGAAAATGAAATTCTGTGATTTTGCTTGAATAGGTGATTCCTTTGGGTACTGCTCATTTAGAATTTAATAATGGCCAGCATCATTACACATGGCGAAAAGTCACTACTACGGTACATAATATTATAGTCGGAAGATTGTGGGTCGATCAGAGTGGCGATATGGATATTGTAAATCATAAAGAAGGTATCAAGTGCCATTTGAAGTACATACCGTACTCATATTTCTCGCGAGACAGTCAGCGCAAGGTGAAGGGCGTAGTCATGAATTCCAACAAGGAAGTCAAATGGGTAGTGCAAGGTACATGGGATTCAAAGATCGAAATAGCTCCGGTAATCAGCACGTCTGGCACACTCGATAATCCAGTTTATAAAACAGGTCCTTATATATTAGCTTGGAAACGACGTATGCCTACGTAAGTATATAGCAATAATATCCATGTAAAAATTAAACCCGTTTATTTATTTCATTTTTTAAAGTTGTGTATAAATTTTATATCATTATATATATATCGACGATTTTTTCCAATAGAATTAATTTCCATGTTGAAAAGTATATCTCAAAATAAAAATCGATCGAAAAGATCTTTTATTTGAGAGGAAGGCACAACTTTTTCACGATCGTTCAAGAATCGTTTTATTTCTACACTTATGTAATTTTCTTTGTGAAAACCAAAAATGATGACAGTGATATTATCGCTGAAAGAAAAATTGTTACGTTTACACGAAAGTTTAATTAATAATTTTCTTATTAACATCGTTATGAAATCGCTATCAATTATGCTTCGGTCATTTAAAAATTAATTCTTGAATTAATAATTGTGAATTAGTTTTTAAATTATTCAAATATAATTGACAATTTCAACGTAATTGAATGTAAATGAGGATATTTTAGTCTTTATTTCAGTGTATAAATGTAATAATTTTTTCTTGAGTATAGCGCTCTTATAATTAATTAACAATTTTTGATTAAATAAAATGATCCCCGCACGATCGCAAAATGATAAAAGTTGTATCCTCCTCTTTACGTAATATCTTAAAGTTGTACCCTCCTCTTTACGTAATATCTTAAAAATACATTTGAAATATTTCAATACTTAAATATACTATTGCAGCGAAGACTCTGAGAAATATTATTCATTCACGGAACTAGCGTGTCAATTGAACGAACCAGAAGAAGGTACAGCTCCAACAGATTCTCGATTGAGGCCTGATCAACGATTAATGGAGGATGGACGATGGGACGAAGCCAATGCAGAAAAATTGCGTTTAGAGGAAAAACAAAGAGCTACTAGACGAGCTCGCGAGCATGACTCCGAAAAGGCTATAGCACAAGGTATATTTGTTTGTATGGTTAAATCGTGAAAATTAAGTTCCTCTTTTATGCTATAGAATTTTGTTTTTTATGCTATAGAATTTTGTATTTCTCCACAGGATTATCTTATGAGACGTACGAACCTCTATGGTTTAGAAAGAAGCAGGATCCATACACGGACAGCCGTTGTTTTGTTTATAATGGCGAATATTGGGATCATAAAAGCAAAGGTGACTGGTCACGATGTCCAAACATATTTTAGTTCGTTATATAGATAGATTCGATTGCAATAATTCTGTCACATATATGCAGTGCGTGAAGAAGTTTTGGATCGTTTAAAAGTGACGATAGCCGAGATTAAAAATCGCGATCGCTCGTGGTCGAGATTTAAATGCTTATGAAATAAGTTGACGTGATAATGGGATTGTTACGAAATGTGGTTTAGGAATTAATTCTTCCAATGAAGTGGACGAAACTTGTTGGCAACTCTGACATGTACAATATGCGATTTGTACTTGCATGTCATCGCCTTCGCTATTCTTTTCTACCTCTCTCCCTTTCTTTCTCCCCTTTTTCTTCCCTGCCTTTCCTTTTGTCTCTTTTTTTCGAAGCTAATATCTAATCCCCTCAACATGATATTTTATTAATATGCACTTGCGTGCTATTTTTTTTAAGATTTTGTGCTGAATTAATGAGTAGCCAATTTTGAATTTTTGCGTTTATTACATTAGCTATATGTAGGAATTCATAAAAATATTGAAGCTCGGGCGGCAAGTCGAGAATGAATTCCGAATATATCACTACTTTAGCCTAAAATCAAGATTGCAATAAGACTGTATAAAAAGAGAGGATAAAAAACTTTTGTCATTGAAGAGAAAGGATTTCAAATCAAATTTAATATTTTATTTCATAATATATTCAGTATTTTCAATTTATGTTTAGATAAATATGAATCTAATTTTCTAGAAAGAATTTGAACTAAAGTTACCGAAAAGTCGTGATCGATGTGCTATTATGTGTATATGCAAAAATCCTGTGTGTATTTCATTATTTTTAATTTCCATCGTTGAAAGTATTTGTATAAATACAGAGAAAGATGTGCAACGAAAATTAGAATCGATACACTTGATTTGAATTAATATAAAACAAAATACGATGATTTCTCTCATTTATTTTTACTATACTTATTTATTTTTATAGAGGAAAAGAAAATACATCTCCATGTATTAAAAATCCAATTGATTTTTTAATGCCAGTAATTTTAATTTTTTTTTTATAATTCTCTCATTGCGCACTTTCTACTCGATCTGATGTTACAACAAAAAAGTCTGAAAAGTGTTGTGGAAGTGTTGGAAATAAATCTTGATAGAGAAGAGTATTATGAATATACAAGAAGAACAGTAAAACTACATTGGAAGGTTTATTCGAATGCAGTGATTTCGAATGCACGCGCGCAATGATTAATGTTTTACACACGCAATAAACCGACGACGATGATGCTTCTAAGTTTGGCTAGCGTTTTTCTTTATAAGAAGCGAGAAAGAAAGAGAAAAAAAAGAAATCATGCCATTTCACGTCTGCACAGATTTCAAGCACGCTAGATACGCTCCGAATACTTTACCAAATTGTAACGCAGAGGTGCAATGTGCATTATCATCAAAATGGAACGCCAAAAGCAAAGCGAAGCGCGAATTGAAGACTCTTAAATGCTGCTCCCGATTAAAGAAAATCGAAATCGGGTCTCCGAGTGTAATGATTGTTTCTCGAAATTATCGCTGTAGTATAGAAAGACGCGTGCATCCATAGGCACGTGCGATCGATTTATAGCGAATAATTTGCGTGCGTACATATGTATGTATGTGTTTGTATGTATGTATACCAGTATGTACATAAAGCGATTAATTGATGAAACTTATTGTATATCCTTCTTATTTACGAGTACATAGGCCATTCTATTCGCGATATTATCAGGTATATACAAGTTGCCTTGTACAAGTATATACCTCAATAAACCGAATGGAACGACTAGCTTGCAGCCAATGTCTATAATGGTCATTATGCTAAGTTCTCTGGCTGTATTATAATTTTAATAGTTTATAATAATTGAAATTATTATATATATATATATATATATATATATTATACACGCCTGTATACATATAAATACAAAAATTATAAAAATAAATAATTTAACGAGATACGACGGGGTTGTGTGCGTGCGCATGCGCGCGCGTACGTGTGTGTGTGTGTGTGTGTGTGTGTGTGTGTGTGTTTTGTGATAGAGAGAGAGAGAGAGAGAGAGAGAGAGAGAGAGCCGAGTAATGAAACTGAATCATAGTACTTGTACATTAGCCAATTCGTGTGGGGGGAGAGAGAGAGAAATACAAATATGCTTCGCTACAAAGGGATATTCATTTCGTGGCGTCTCCTTTACAGCCACCTAATCGCGTAAAAGGCCGTAATTGTATTATAAGCGACTCTTGGTTTTGTCGAATAAATTATATTGAATCAATTATATACGAAAAGACTATAAACGCGATATGAATTAATACGGATTAATGCCCGTTCCCACCAATGTAGATTAACTTTAATTTCCATTGGATTTAACATTCTCTTTATCTTTTTTTAATTTTTATGCTCATTTCCACCAATTCTAGAAAAGAATGAAATTAGTTTACATTTCATTCTTTCTCAAAGTCTTAGAATTAGAAAAAGATAAAGAATAAATTAAACTACAATTGAAGTTAATCCACATTGATAGAAATAAACATATAACTCTTTCTAAAATTCTAAGATTAATTAGAAAAAATAAAGAATAAATTGAATCGAAATTAAACTACATTGGTAGAAACAAACAGAAGAAAAAGAAGAATGAGTTAAACTGAGATTAAAGCTGATCTGCTTGGAACTTGTAGAACCAGACAGATCGAGTTTGTTGCAAGGATATTTTATTGATTATACACACTTCTTAGATAGACACGCTTCTTACACATATTTAGATTTATTGATTATGTTTCGTTCCTTTTTGATTCAGGAATTTTTTTGCGATACACGCAGATAAATACACGCGGTAAAAAAAAATGTTTTCTTTTCCGACAGAAATTTTTTAATAAGTTGTAAAATTGATTTTAATATTTGTTCTGTATGTATATAAATGTATATGACGACATAGGACATGGGAAAGAAATTAATTTTTCACTCGTGAGAATTTTTTAGAAATTTTGAAAATGTCCGATCAGTTTAATAGCACAGGGAGAGGAGAAACT
>Ga0157362_1000534_pt1 | contig 13192 bp, 7 predicted proteins | sample AttlaeALBM3_FD_111480 | JGI IMG/M metagenome (GOLD analysis project Ga0157362, IMG submission 111480) | Fungus gardens microbial communities from leaf cutter ant in Ribeirão Preto, State of São Paulo, Brazil - Atta laevigata ALBM3 | ecosystem: Host-associated > Fungi > Mycelium > Unclassified ... | reverse complement strand
ATCAACTTGTTCGAATGAAAGATCATTTTCTTATTTAAGACATTTAAAAAGTTATCTTCGATCGACAATGAAACAAAAATGTTTAAATCATATTGCGACATATTGTACATTTAAAGAGAAAATAAAATCGATAAGTTAAATAAGGAGGAGCTCATTAATAATTTTATTAAAAAAAGTAAAATTAGAGCGGCTACTTTTGCCATAGAAAAGATGTGAAATATATTTATGAGGAAATATATTTATTCCCCCCCCTCCCTCCTCTCCTCTATCTCTCTCAATCTATCTTCAGGAACTCTATACAAACTCTGAAAAATTTTATTTCGCCGCCCTTGAATCGTATTCGCATCCGCCATTTTTAGTCCTTTTCTCACTCTCTTGCTTCTTTCCAATCCCTTACTCTCTCTCCACTCCACCACTAAATTAAGAAAATTGAAGAGAGAAGACAGAAGATTGAAGAGAGAACAAAGAGTGGGGAAAGGATTAAAAATGGCGAATGCGAATACCTATATTATAGTGCGAATATCTATATTATAGTGTTCTAGAATATAACATAGATAAAATGATACATTATGTGTATCGTATGTAAAATGGAACGTCCTTGTATATGCGCATCAAAATATTACAGAAACGCGCTATGATCGATCTTTGGAGATGTGCATACACGATTTCGCTATAATTTTTCGCCGGTTTTTACCAATCTTTCACTGGGAAACTAATGTTCAATTATATTGGCAACGTCAATTACTACCGATCAATCTCGGATACCGATCGATCCATGAATGATTCAAGAAGATTATGAAAGATATCCTAAAAAGAATATTTTACATACAAATTTATGATTTAGTATAGCGATGATTAGTAGATTATTGATGATATTAGTATATGATGATAGTATAGTATTGATTCGATAAAATTACAAAAATTCTCTCCTTGTATGTTTTTTTTTTAGAAAAGCAAATATGTACAATCGTAATCAGTATTAATTGACGTTGCTCTCGGCCCTAACGCTTATAATACTAACGAATCTCTCGCTCTCTTTCTTTCTCTCTCTCTCTCTCTCTCTCTCTCTCTCTCTCTCTCTCTCTCTCTCTCTTTCGCTCGCTATTTTACTGTGCCATTTTTACACAGCATTATGTACAAAAGAATATACTACTTACAGATTATCAACGATGATTTACCGTAAAATTCCTGAACCATCGCAACTCAAAATGGCGTATGCACACGCAGATATATGTATAATTTAACAAGAAAAAAAAAAGAAAGTAAATGCCAATCGTAAGAAAACTAAGAATTATGCCGTTCGTTGGTGCTACACCAAATGCATTTGCCTAACTAAATTATTCCTTGAGAATCAATCTACAGTCATTAGCTAATTCCGATCAACGTATCCCTTATTCTTCCGCTTTCTGGGATATCGTACATACATAAGAAAATACGATGAATCAGAATTAGGACTGAATTGAATTTTAAATAAATTTCGAAGTTCAAGTCTAACGAATCTAGAAACGCGACGAAATCGAACTTGCAGAGATCTCCGCGTTTCTAAATTTATTCGACGGACCAAAGAGATATGTCACGATCCGTGAAATGCAACACCCGACGACTGGATCGGAAGTTCCGTATGGCTTTCTCGATCGAGCCGTCCCGCCGCCTGACGCGCTTCGCGTGTGTTCTGCTGTATATTTGCGATGTTATTCTTTTTCATTTAGTATAAAAAGTCTCATCCGGTGAAACGTCAATTGGTACGTAGGCAAAATCCGAAATTCGATACACATTCGACCTATATCTTAGACTCGACATGCGTACTTTAATGAAGAATCCTTAACGATTAATCCTTACACGCGTATTAATATGTGATGCTTATGAGTTTATGAGCTACCTATACTAAAGGAAAAAACATACACCACTGAAAGATTATATTTTCTTATATCCGCGATCACGCGTTATTAGCTACTCGGATCGCCGCGCAAAGCTACTTTTTTTTTGTTTTTTTTTTATTTTTTTTAAATCTTTTTGCACTGTGCATACGCTTAGTGGAGATGTAATGTTTCGCGGTAAATGGGAGCAAAATTTGAACGATATGCGTCGCTCTACACGTGATAATAAAAATCGCTACACGATTCTGCCTCGTTCACGATTTCTTCATCCCTCTCTTCCCTAAATTCATATAATCTCTTTCTTACGCGCACTCATCTCAGACATCATTACACCACCACCCCATATACAAATAGTGAAGCACATTAAAAACGTAGCGATAAGCTAAGTATTATGTAAGTATTGGAAAACTTCCACTAATTCTATGCAAAGTATAGCTTGTAGAATATCATTCATTAAAACTAGAACTTACATGATAATTGAGAAGAGAAGAATTCTACCTCGCCTGTACCTCGCGGGGCAATATTCCTCTCTCTATTCTCTTTCTTTTTATCCTTCTTTCTGTTGAAGTGCCATTCCGTTCTCCATGCTCGAATACTCCTATCTTTTCCGGGATTCGTGCGCGTAATTCGGAAAAGCTAATTCAATCAACACGTGACGCCACCGTCCCCATCGCGTACAGCGGTCGTGATTTAGGTACTTCATAAATAGCGTGTATCCTTGTATATCATTCCATCCTTGCAGATTCACGCTATAGAATACATTACATCGTAAAATTACAGTTGAGCTCAACTCACTATGCCCTGCCGTGTCGTTCGTATGACGGAAACAAGCCAAAATCATCCTGCTTTTCCACGCTTACAGTAAAATGCATCCTTTAAAATGTTACGTGCCAACATTGGGCGAGAACATTGGCCGTATATCGTGTTTGCGTAAATTTGCCAAAGTATCGTCTGCCCGCTCGGACGATCGCGTCTCTGACTCAGATTGGCTAAAATTTATTTCAAACTGGATCATAAATTGAAATAAGTTTTACCATATCCTTTACAAGTGCGAGTAAGGTAATCTGACAAACTTCGCGTACACGCGAAATATCTGCGAAACGCTCGACACAACGATAAATAATTGGTGACTCGCATCAACTCGTCTCTCTCGGGGTCAACGAATAATTTCTACGTTAAAGAATGGATAAATAGAGACGAGTATCTTACAAACTATCTTACAAACTCTATCCAGCATCCACGAATCATAATATAAGGAAGTGCGACCACATTTGTTCCCAAGTTTCGCGGTGTAGTATCTAAAAAAAAAATCTAAAATAAAGATCCGACGGTGTTACTTGTTGAATCGCGGTGGTCTTCTCAACCGTGTTATCAGCTCCGTTCTGACAGTCCTGGCGTAATTCGGCGTAGCGTACTGATCAGTCACCGCAATTGTACTCTGAAGACTCTGGATAAATATGGATGAGTCCTGTATTTGACCTACACTCGCTGCTGCTGCTGCCGCCGCCTGATACTGGTACTGACTGCTGGTTATGTCAGCGGTTGGATAATGACTTGGTTGCACGAATTGCGGCGGATTCTCGTACTGCGGATATGGAATGGAACTCTCCGCGGAGAACTGCGGGATCACCGGATTGACGTTGACCGGTGTAGTGGGATAACTTCCCGGGTCATAAGTCTGATACTGATTCAGCTGACCAATCTGGGTGGTGTTAAATGGCGGTGACTGTGGAAACTGCGCAGCGGTATCGGAGAATAGCACGTTTGCAACTGTTGGTTGTGGAAAGGGTTCTGGTCTTGGATATGGTGAGATGTTAGCCGTTACCGCACTGCTTAGATTCTGCACGCTTGGTATGCCGGGAGCAATCTGTGAGGTGTCATATCCGTGGAACGTAGTCTGCGAACGACCTGTATGATCGCTTAGATCTTTTATACCACCGCCCTGTAACGAACCGATGATATTAAGCTTGGATTTGCCACCACCGCCAGCGACGCCACCGCCACCGATCGTTTCGTTACCGTGCTTGATACGTGCATCTGTTAATAATGGGTGTCGCACGTTAACGATGCTCTGCGGAGCGCGTAATGGCGGAAAATTGATCGGTGCCATTTTCGGCATCGAGCTCTGCTGTTGTTCCAATGCTTTACGTGCAATCGCAAACGCGCTGTTGTCGTTCCTCTGACAGGAACCAGACTGCGAACTATATGTACTGGACGGTGTGTAGGTCTCTCTGTGTATAACCGGCGTCGCTGTCGATGATTGTTGCATAGCGAATCTTAACGGCAGATTGGCCGTCATTGATCCAGCAATGCTGGTGTTCTTGTAATCTGGACTGATCACAGACATCGATTCCTTATAATCCGATTGAATGGAATAATTCTTGATATTTGAATCAGTTTCATTTGGAAATTTCTTTGGTGCGGTATAATCTCTTGGATTTTTTATCGCGTTTTCGTGCACAGTGTTGCTTATACAGGTACTGACAGGCCGTACGCTACTATATGTGGAACTGCTGGATTGTTTTGCGGCGATCGATTTCGTCGTGTTGTGCGATTCGCTCGAAGACTTCGGAATATCATTATTACCATTATGCTTTTTCATCGACGAGTTAATTTTACCAGACGCAATGGTGTGCAAAGCAGCATTTTTGTTGCCCACTGTGGTGTTCGTTATCTTAACAGATAACTTGGATGTTCTATTTTTATTTCCCATATAATTCTGACCGCTTTTTCCTTTATCGAAAATCTGATTTTTGGCTGATAATACTTTGATGTTTGCATTATTGTTCTGATTATTAGATGCCAGATGGGGCTTGCAGGTGATAGTGACTGGCAGGAGCAAAGCGCTGGCTCACTTCTTGGTCATGATTTTCAGATATTCCAGGGCATTTTGAGCAGCACTGGCTTGAGCATCTTTACTAGTCGCGCCGCAACCATAGCAAACTGCCACTGGCAGGGTAGACAGTTGCACAAGGCACTGGAATTTACCTAGAAAATAGAATATCATAATAGATTAGATTAGATTATTTCTATGTTGCAATGTTCACAAATAATTTTTATTTTTCAACATGCACAATTAAAATTGGGCAATTTTGATCAACATTTGCATCATAATTCATGATAACATGACACCAAGAGATGATAATAAAAAAAAAGACATAGATATCATGTAAGTATTGCTAAACTCAGATAAAATTGTGCTTAATAAAGTTGAACACAGATATACTTAAAAAAAAAAAAATGTTACAATAGTACAAGCAGAAGTGATCAATAAGAGAACAAATAATCTACAATATGGCAGCTTTAACATCAGCTAAGAAAGCTTTGAGACAAGAAATTAAGAATATTCTTAAAAATATTAGTCTAGAAGAAAGAAAGAAACAATCTGTAAATGTATTTAAAAAGGTGAATCTGAGAAAAATAAATATATCGATAATCTCCAAGAACTAGAGGCTCTTGGCTCATTGAAGAGGTTATGTTCTGAGCACGTGCAATGATTTTTGCGCCATATATTTACAATATTATTATTTGCAGCTATGCCAGTTAAAACAATATCAAAATAGCAAGAGAATTTCTTTGTATTTGAGTATTAAAGATGAAATCGACACTTTGCCCATCTTGAAACATATATTTGATATGGAAAAAGAAGTATTTATACCGCAATATCATGGAAAAACTATGGAAATGGTAAAACTAAAGTCGATGGAGGATTATGAAACATTGCCACTAACAAAATGGAACATTAAACAACCAAGCATTACTGAAAGTCAAGAAAACGCATTAGAAACAGGTAAATTCTATGATAAACCAAATAATAATAAAAAAATACATTTTCTGATAAATTTTGTAAAATTCATTGTTTACTAATTTTAATGATATTACTTATTTAACAATATTAATTCTTTATTACAGGTGGATTAGATTTAGTAATTTTACCAGGTGTTGCTTTCACGGTGAATGGTGAGTTTTACTCAATAAATATAACATCATTTTGTAATCCTGCATGCAACTGTATTGTGTTTATTACTGATCAGGAAAACGTTTGGGACATGGAATGGGTTATTATGATAAATACTTAAAAAGATGTTTTCAAAAAGACATAAAGCCATATTTGATTGCGGTAGGATTTAAAGAACAAATACAAGAAGATGTTCCTGTTAATGAGAATGATGTACCTGTTGATATTGTACTTACTGGATAATAAATAATACAATAAAAAAAAATATGTACTTTTATTTTTTCTGTGCAGTTATTTCTAAAACCTCATAAAGCCATAAAGTAATTTATGGATGTATTTATAAAGTAATTTATATATAAATAAAGTCGTTTTCATATTATATACCATTGATAAACTTACCACTGATAGATTTCTCTTCAATATCAACATAAGTTACTTCAAACTGCTGCTCTGACGCAATTTCTTGTAAAAATTGTACCAAATTTACATCCCCATCGTTGAAACAAGTGTTCTGCAATAAAGTTCTGCAATTAGAATAACTTACACGCAATCGATTGCAATTTAAGTCGATATCATAGGAATAAACAAATAATTTCTTTCTGGCTTGATAATAAACAAGAGAACAACAATATACATTCTTCTATTCTTCGACATTTGGATACAAACCTGTAGTTGGAAAAGCTTAACACCTGTGGACGACTTGAGACTCTTGTGAAATTTCGAAACTTGGATACTATGTATTGTTGTCAGTGTTGAAATTTTGCTACCTTTCAGATCGGCATAACGGGCGTTCACATTTGCGTTTCTTTGCACAATCTATAATGGACAATTAATATACATGTAAAATTTCTTGTAAGCACCTACGTTGTAAAAGCTTTAACAGCTACTTCACATTTATATAAAAACTTAAATGAAGTGGATATGATCCAAGCGTAATTATACTCTCAAAAAATAAAATACACAAAGCTATACAAAAGTTACATTGAAATGCGAAATTGTCCAAACAATGGTCCGTTATAGATTTAAACAGATCGGAAAGATAGCTTTTATTACATAAGGCTTGTTCTTTGTCACTGAACTGGTTTGCATTAAAACTTTCAACACGAGAATCTCGTAATAGCGAACCATGAAGTAGCGCGAAAAATCCCTTCTGCGATAAGAATAGCTTGAGTGGGAAATAGCAATAACCACTTCATTATTTTTAAGTAGGGGCAATCTCGTTATAGCATTCACATTCCCAAACTGCACGCTATTACAAAGTTTCAGTGTATTTCATTTTTATTAAATTTCAAATATATATCTATTTCATTTTAAGTAAGAGTATATTCAGCTACAAAGAACAGACCTATAAAGTGGCATTAAAACCAAAATCACTTCCACTTCTCTAAATACACACACTCATCATATGCACATATACGCACATATGCACATACGCATACAAACACATCCAATTTAAAATAAATCATTGATCATTCACACTTCTTAACCCTTGTGATCATGTCTGACAGCCAACAGAAGTTTGCAGAAGTTTTATCCTTCTAATTATGTCTTAGCTGTTTTCTCTTTTTTTTTTCATTTATTTAAAATTTTTCTAGATTTTAAAGGGCAATGAAAGATATTTTTAAAATAATTTTATTCAATGGAGTAAGATAGAATGCAAGAGAGATTGAAATATTCAAATATTAAAATAGTAATGAATAGGGACTAATAATAGATTAAATTATCTATTCTTGCAACGATATATAAGAATAGATAATTTTTATTATTTGATACAATTAACAAAAACGAAAATATTCTTACCTCATCTTCATCTACGCTGGGAGCTTGGTTATTCATTTCGTGTAAAGCTTGCCACATTTTATGAGCGGCATGTCTCTTAGCGACTTTTTTACTTTTGCCTTGACCAACTTCGCGATATTTTAGGATTGAACAAACAATAGTAAATTGTCGCTCATGAGGTAAGCCCTCTTCACCCTCCATCGAATATTTTGGAGGTGGCCAGTGGCGCGACATACACATTTCTTGTAAGGCTCCAATTGGATTGTTTACTATTTTTTCCTCTCCATATGTCTGCAGTTCTTGTAAATTTTGTGAGCTACATAAAAATATACATAAAATTATTTTATCCTGCATATACTCTTACAATTTTAATTCTCCTGTAATCATATTTTTATTTATACTGAGTGTGTGTTTGTGTATTTTAACTCAAATTGTAAAATTTTTATTGAAAATCTTTACTTAAAACAAAACTCAAAATTTAAACAAGGAGAATAAAAATATATAATTTAGCAATAAGGGAACTAGATTTTGCTTTCCTTTATTTCAGAGGAAATTTCACCAATCTCAAAAAAGATTCAGATTGCAGGAAGGATAAATATGATATTAAGCGCAATTCATGCTTACTCGGGTAAACTATTTGGAATTGGCGATTCTACACCATCGGTGTTCACTCCAATTAATTTATCCAATACAGCTTTTGCAGCAGCATGTTTAGCTTCTTTCTTGGACCTGCCGGTCCCCATTGCTGAAACAATTGGGTCTGTTTCTGAATAGTTATGTACTTATCAATCAACAGTACATTGTTATGCATGACAATACATGCACAATGAATTTATACAAACCAACGACGTCGGTAACAGTGACTCTATAACGAAACGTAGGCTCGTGAATAGCTCCCTCGATTTGGACGAGTTCATACTTAGGTATTGTGCCTCTACGGGAAAGCAATTCCTGAAGAACAGAGACAGGTGTTTTGCTGGGTAACGACTTCATTTCCAAACGTGCCGCCTCGTGTAATGGAAGTTTCTCTAACATCATGGCATGTAATGTTACACGAACTCTATTACGACGATTGACATTATTAGAATGATTAGGAACGCCACCCACACCAGGCATCATGTTAGTAGGCCCGACCTGCGGTGGTTGATGCATTTCCTCCATTGTTGTGTTCTGAAAATCACATGTTATGAAACTATAACCTTTCTCCAAAGTCAAAATAACTGATGATACATAAGGCTCAAGTCACGATGTAAAAAATAGAATTTAATAACATTCCCCCTCTCATCATTCTATTTACCTAGCAAGTATGCTTTCCAACAAGCAACACAGTGTGACACAGTGATCATGTCATCTTTGTTTAACATTAGCAAACAACAAGGATATAATGATCCATTGTGTCACACTGTCATTTGTGTCGCTTGTTGAAAAACATATATAATGTCTGTTTCTACCAATGGATTAATTTGAATCTTGATTTAACTGACTTTATATATTTCTCTAATTCTTAGAATTAGAGAGAAAAAAATGAAGAGTTATTGACAGAAACAGGCAACACAAAAATAACATTTAGGAGTTTTAAAACAAAACATATCTCGTGTCCTTACATCTGTATTCATCTTAGCGAACAACGACGATGCATGTAGGAGTCAATTAGCGTCCTCGTGCGCCCTTTACGATTTCGTCCTCTTCTATCTCGCTATAAATATCGAAATCGCGATGATTACTCCGGATTTACTCTGGATTTCCGGTCGCCATGATGTGACAATTAATACATCGTCATTAATTCGCGGTCGGTTATCCCGGCGAATGAAAGAGTCGGCATGCGACGTGCGCGTGTAAAACGTGTCGGAATCACGTCTTATCGATGCGGTCAACGATGTTTCGAGACCGCGAAGGAGACCGGCATGGCCGCCATGATTGTTATAAAACTCATCGATTGACCGTAACGGAAATATGCGTGGGACACGCCGGGGACGGGGTGTCGTCGCGCGTGGTATGCATGTAGAACGTGAACGCGGCGTTGTCTCGCAACTCTCGGTGGCGTTGACGATGGCAAGATTTTCAGAAAAACAGCCGCCGCCGACGCCGACCGGTTGCCACGCGTATGTATGCGTACATATGCATATATACGTTATCGTCCGCTACACCGCGGCGATTCGATCTCGGCGGGCCCAAAGTCACCGGGGGAACAAACTCGCGTCCTTCGCACTTACGATTTTCGGGGAGACGTAGCTTCGTGGAAAAAATGATGTGCCGGCTCCTCGTCAGGCCAATTCCTATGCGAAAAGCGAATCCCGCTTTTTGTGATCGATCCAAGTCTCACAAAAAGCTTGATCCGTTTGACGACAGAAAAATGGTTCACTGGTTAGCGGAGAATCCCTTCCTCGTTCGCAGCTCTACGATATCTGTGGGGGTGCCCATCCATCATGCCCATGACCCATGACCGTGTATGCGTGCATGCGCCGCCGATATATTTCTGAAGCTCATGCGCATCTTCCATATGCGCAGGCGCATACCTGCGTTACCGTTGTTCACTAATACAGTCGCTCGACTCGGTTGGTAAATGTATATCATTTGGACGGTCGATCTCGATTGGTGCATGTCGTAAGGCGATGATTAATCATTCGCCAAGAGGTCTATTTACATTATTTGCACTTTTTGCACTAAAGTCGGAATCAAATTCAGGGGCCCTATTCTTGAGCATATAAATCATTTTCGCATATGAAAATGACAATTTCTCGATTGTGATCGGTCGAATTGTACATGGAATTATTATTTTCATATGCGATATTTGTTCAAGAATAGTGCCCCAGAATCGGTAACGTTTATATTAACTGTAATACGTATTCCGTAATCTGTAAAAATTGACCAATCATTTTCGAATATTCCCTTTTTATCGTCAAATGGGAAACTCGACTGTGATTAATCAATTTTCCCACTTCGACTCAACTGTACTCTTGGAAATTTAGGCTGGCATCCCATGGAGCGGAAATTTAGCGGAACGGAACAGCGCGACCGATCACAACTCTGCAGTCATTACTCTGCTTTCTTTCCTGCGATTGTAATTGGTCTTGCTGTTCCGCTATAAATTTTCCTTCATGGGACGCCGGCCTTAAACTCGATGTTCACGATCTGTCTGGTCTGAGATCTCGAACAAAGAAAAAATTAACAAATCACATTTAAAACAATTTGATCATATGATTATTGCGATTGGTCAATTTTTTCTTCATTTGAAATCTTGGACCGATTTCTAGCATCGTGAACATCGAGCTTAAGACCGGCATCTTATGAACGAAAATTTATAGTGGAATAGCAAGATAGAATAATTACAATCGCAGGAAAGAAAGCAGAGTAATGACTGTAGAGTTGTGATTGATCGCGCTATTCCATTTCGCTATAAATTTCCGCTCCATAGAAGGCCAGCCTAAATTTCCACCAAGCACAGTTGAGTCGAAGTGGAAAAATTGACTAGTCACAATCGAGTATTTCCCTCTCATTTGATGGTAAAAAGAGAATACTCGAAAATGATTGGTCAATTTTTACAGACACAAGATTTTAGGGAATGATTCATTTCACGCTGCAAATGCTTTGAAGCATTCCTTGATGGTCAATTCGAAAAATTTTTTCTTCTAATTGGTCAATGAAGTATTTGCAGCGTTAATCACACTTTTGTCGCACTTTTTTGTCTTTTAATAAGGCGATTTTTACAATGGCGTAAAAAATATTTTTACACCATTGCCCGTATCGTCCAGCTGATTAGTTGCTGCTTGACGCTTGCATGTGAATGTAATCAGTCTGTTTTTTATTTCACGCATCTAATGAAAGCTGGCGTTTTATTTCATTAATTTTCGTAATTTATTGACACAAGATTATAACCGTATAATTTTTAATTGTGAATAAGTATTTGAAATATAATGGCTGATAAATTTTTGACAGAAAATACAAACGAGATAAGTATATTTAAATAAATAATAATATTAATAAAGATATAAAAAATATTTTTATTATGTCATTATTGATGTTTATTATGTTATATTGTATATTTTTTGTAGGAAACTATTAAAATTCTATACTTATATATAGCGTGTGCGAAACAATTTGTTCCCAAAACGATATATTATCATCTTTGTATAGAAGGATATAATAGAATTTATATTGACAAAAATTTTTTTTATCCAGAATGTGATGAGTATTACTAATATTTCTTTATTTTGTAAATAATGTAACGCTAATATTATGTGTAGAAAAAAATATGTAAGGGTTTGATGGATAATACAGAAATTATATGATGGAGACCACTCAAAGAATTCCGAGAGTTCCGTAATGATTGATGAAGTAAAAAAATTACAGAAGAGGAACAACTCATTAAAAAGGTTTGCAAGCGTCCTACGTCATAGAATTTTAAGCTTCCTCTGGCTGAACGAAACTTAAAAGCAAAAAAAGCTGTGAAAAGAAATACTGGCATTATGATAATAACATTCCACTATCTTGTTTGATGTCATCATCATGTAAAAACATTACATCTTTATGGCCAGTACTTATAGATTATTCTTATTTCAAGGCGATTTTGAAACTAGTCTATTGTTCCGTACATAAAACACGGCAACACTTTCCGCATAGCAGAAGTAGACATAGTCAAGAGAGGTTTATTCATTTGAAATCCCTCGAAATCTTTACACTTAGAACAAGATGAATGACTATATTCGGCTATTGAAAAAAGAAAATGTAAAGATACTGAGTACAATGGACATTGCAACTATTTAAAAAAAATGGAAATCGCTATGTGATTCTCATTTAGATGTATAAAAATAAACAAAATCTATCGAGTAGTTCAACGAGGATTTCAAGAAAAAATAACCGAGTGCACTTCGAACAGATGTAGTTCCTTTGTGACATGCAGCTAGAAATCGAGTACGTAAGTATCCAACTGTAGGTAAATGGTGTGAAGATGATTGAGAAAAACAATTTTTCGAACAAACATAATCGGAGAAATAGCTCTGTAGAGAATTTTTCTCGGCTTGTTTTTATCAAATCGCATAAACATAAAGTTTTAATGTGGATCGGCGCGTCTACATCATTGCTACTTTAATGGCGCCACTTTTTTTTTCTCATGCGTCACTCAGCCTCGGATTCGGTTTGGAGTCGCGTTGTCTGACGTTCCGTATGTGAGTTACCGCGGGCCGTTTGTTCTCGAGTGACATTATTTAACAATAAACAAACGAAGTCGTTTTCGAAAAGTGTAAATATGGGCCGCTATAGGAGGTAAGTAACACCGATAGTACGGCATTTGTATACGTGAAATGGAATGAAGGGATTGTTGGGAGCACTATTATATCCGTCGATGGAAACTTTTTGCGGCATCAAAAGCTTATCTTTCTACCAACAAAAATCAAATTTTTTTTTATATTTTTGTAATTTCTCATGTAATACAAACGTTCTGTATAATGATTATGTTTGATATATATAATCTATACATATGAGTTACAAATAAATGTCTTGACTCTTTGATCAAATAAATTTCTCTCACTTTGTATAAAAAAATATATTTTTTAAGGAGGATCCCGTTTGCCTACAATCT
>Ga0157362_1000532_pt1 | contig 13195 bp, 21 predicted proteins | sample AttlaeALBM3_FD_111480 | JGI IMG/M metagenome (GOLD analysis project Ga0157362, IMG submission 111480) | Fungus gardens microbial communities from leaf cutter ant in Ribeirão Preto, State of São Paulo, Brazil - Atta laevigata ALBM3 | ecosystem: Host-associated > Fungi > Mycelium > Unclassified ... | reverse complement strand
TATTATATGCAAACTCTGCTGTTCCCAACCATTCTGGCCACTGTTCTTGCCTATGATCAATGAACATTCTTAAGTACTGTTCTAGTTCCTGATTAACCCTCTCTGTCTGTCCATCTGTCTAAGGGTGGAATGCTGTTGATAATTTACTCTTGATTCCCAATATCTTATTTAACTCCTTCATTAATCCTGCCGTGAACTGGGGTCCTCTGTCCAAAATAATGCTTTCTGGTAACCCATGCAGTTTCCACACATTATCTCTGAATAGCCTTACTAAACCTTCCGCCAAGGTTTTCTCTGTAGTTGGTATGAAATGGACCATCTTGGTTAATTGATCCACTACTACTAGAATACTGTCGTATCCCTGCGCTAGAGGCAACTTGGTAATAAAGTCTGCCAATATATGTGTCTAAGGTCTTTCTGGAATTGAATTCGGTATTAATTTCCCTGCCAGCTGTTCTGTGTGATTTTTATTTCGCTGGCAAGCATCGCACCCCTCCATATATCTCTTCATCTTTTTGGTCACTCCTGGCCACCAAAAGTTTCTAGTTACCAGTTCTACCATCTTCCACTGTCCCCCATGCTCTCCTATTGGTGTATCATAATGTAATCTAATTATATCTGCCCTTAATTTCTCATCTTTTGGTACATAGACTTTTCCTTCTTTATATATGATACCGTCTACCTCTCTCCATTCTTCATCTCTCAACATTTTTACTCCTGCCTGCTTCATTTCTTCTACTGCCTTTACTACTTCATCATCCTTCACTTTTGACTTTCTAACTTCCTCTAGTAGATCTACTCCGTCTACTATAATTTCTACTGCTTCTGTCTTCCTCACTTCTAACCACTCTGGTTTTACCAACATCTCATCCTTGTTATCCTTTTCTACTCCAACTTCCCAGTCTGGTCTCCTGCTGAGACTGTTTGCTTTCCCCATCTTACTTCCTGGAACATGCTTTAACATAAAGTCAAATCTGGATAGGTACAAAGCCCATCATGCTTGCCTTCGATTCAATTTTTGCGCTTTCATGAAGTATCCAAGATTTTTGTGATCCGTCCAAATCTTGAATTTAACTACTGCTCCTTCTAGGAAATGTCTCCACACCTCTAAGCATCTTATGACCACTAGCATTTCTTTATCGTATATCTCATAGTTTTTTTCCATATCACTTAGAGATTTAGAAATAAAAGCAACTGGTTTCCATTTTTTGTCTGAGCACTTCATCGAGAGTACTCCTCCAGTAGTATAATTTGAAGCATCAGCTTCTATCCTAAATTCCTTGTCTAGATCTGGGGCTGCTAATACCAGTTTACTAGTGAAGATCTTTTTCAGCTCATTGAATGCTTTCTGTTACACTTCCTCCCACCGCCACTTCTCATCCTTTCATGTAAGCACGTTCATCGGCCTAGCTACTCGAGCGAAATCCTTAATGAACCTCCTGTAATAATTTGCAAGGCCCAAGAATTTTCTGACGTCTTTCACATTTTTTGGCTATAGCCAACTAAGTACTCTATCTACCTTTTCTGCTTCCATTTCTATCCCATTAGGTCCTATGACAACCCCTAGGAATCCTATTTTCCTTGCCTTCCACACACATTTTTCTGGCTTGATATACAAGTCGTTCTCCTCTAACCTCCTCAATATTTCTTTCACAATTTTATCATGCCCTTCTTTCATCTCTGTTCCTACTGACACATTGTCTACATATGCTGTGACCTTCCCTTCGTTTATTAAGTCCCTCAGGATCTTGTTCATCATCGCCTGGAATATAGCTGGTGAGTTGGTCATCCCAAAGAACATCACTGTTGGTTCGAAGGAACCTATGTACATTGTAAACACTCCCTTCCACTCATCTCCTTCTTTTATTCTTACATTGTTGAACCCCCACCTGAGATCCATCTTGGTGAACACTTTCTTACTCCCCATGTTATCAATTAATTCTATGATTAATGGGAGTGGGTAGTTATTCTTTACTGTTTGATCATTCAGGTTATGGTAGTCCATCACTATCCTCTTGCTACCATCCTTCTTGCCTACAAAAAACACTGGCAATGTTTGAGGTGATTTTAAGGGTCTGATATACCCTTTCCTCAACTGATCTTCCACAAAGTTGAGATCTATTGCATGATCCCAAACCTTTCTCGTTGGCATTCTTTCCAACTTTACCTTCCCAAACACTTTCTTTTACTTTAGAAACTTCTTTGGGACCATTTCTTCAATTTTCCTATGGTCCTTCTCTATTTCTTCCTCTCTTTCCCAATTCTCTTTATTGTCTATCACCCATCTGATGATTTTCTCTTCCTCTTCCGTCACTACTCTTTTGACCTTTTTTCCTTTCTGACCCCTTCCGCCACACAGGGATGGGCATTTCATCATTTTAACCTCTCTTGTTTCCCAATTTATCTCTGGATTATGTGCTGCCAACCATGGCATTCCCAGAATTACTTCTGTCTTCCTTAGATCGCACATATCCATTCTCATTCTTTCTATGTGACCTTTGTAATACACATTGCATTCTACTTGGTGTGTGATGGCCCCTCCACTATTATTTGTTCTGTTCACATTTCTGACAGCTATCAATCTTTCTAATTTCTGCAGCTTAAACCCATGTCTAGCTACTGTCCTTTTATCCATGAACATTTCCATTGTGCCACTGTCCAAGAGCACTTTTACTATTACACCTTTATGTGTGTCTATCTTCTCCATCCCAATATTTAATCATACTTCTCTTAACATTTTGAAAGTCCTCCTGACCTCCTTTCGACTACCCCCCTCTTTTGCTGCGCTTTCCAGTTCTCCTGACCGTGCACCACTTTGCTGCACTTTTACCTCTCTGGGCTGCACCACCTTTCCTTTACATCCACACCATTTCATCCCTTCCAACTTCCTTCTGAAGATTACTCCCTGTCCCCTATTATCTTCCACATAACACCCCTGGTTTTTGCATCTCTTGCAAGCTAGGTATGAAACTACTACCTCTCTTATACACCATCCTAGATCCCACAATTGTGCCTCTTCTAGGACGCTCTTTCCACAGTGCTCCTCCGCTCTTTTCCTTAACTCTTCTACTGAGCCTCTCTTCCACCCTTGCTGTGCTTCTCATAGCTTGGCCACATGCGTCACTTCTTCTTCCTCTGTTCTCCTTAGCCTTTTTTCTTTTTTCTGCGCCTTTCTCTTTACAGGGCACGCCCGCTCCCTCTGTTAGTGCGCCTTTTGCGGCTTTGCCACACATGCCACCCTTTCTCTCCTTTCCCACAATGGACACTCCCTACACTTGTGTCCCTTCTCCCCACACTTAAAGCACTCTACCACTACTACTTCCTGCTTCCAAATTGTCTTCACTTCCACTCCACACTGCATTACTCTACTCTTTAATACTTCAAACTTATTTTCGGGAGTGTTGGTCCCCTTCTCTTCTCCCTCCTTATTCCTGCAGTTGTGGGCCAGGTGCCCGAATTTCTTACAACGCCAACACAATTTTCCTTTCTTTCCTTCTAATTCTGCCCTTAATTTAGTGAAGGCACGCTTTTTTTTGAGCATGGTGCTCATGAGGTTGTTGTATTGTTGTTGAGACATAATGATAATGTCTCAAAGGTACAGAGTTAATAGTTTGATCTTACTTATTGCTACGTCTGTTGGGGCGCAAGATCTTCACCCAACCAGACACCTACTGCCTTACTAACTACTGCCCTAATACTATGGTTAGACTATCACCTCTCAGGGAGGATCCCTAATCTAGACGGCCCTCTAGAGGTAACCATCACTTCTCTACATGTACCAACTCACAATGGAGCGCAGCACAAGATTTATACTAAGAAAAGGACAAGTATACTACTAAACACCACTTGATTGCGAGGTCAGGTCTCAGTAGTAATACCCAAGCTTGGTACTACACTTCCACCTGCAGTCCCTAACTGACTGCAAAGTCCCCTTAAGCCAAGGGCCCGGCTATGTATGGAGGTGGTTACTAATCATGATGATCAGCGGCCGAGAGTTGATAAAGTGAGATGTAAAGATGAGCAGGGTCCAAGGCAAACAGTGCTCGTGATGTGGAATTGAGTTCTAATGTCAGACTAGCTAACTCCAAAGCCGGAATTAAGCCAACTGCTCCTTTATCAGCGTTTGACAAGGAGAACTCAATAGAGTTCCCATTAGATTCTGTATACTATTTATACATGAAGAGTAACCCTAACCCTTCCTTTTATCCTGTACCTCCTTATGAGTCACTTTTCTCTCACACGTCCATCAATAAGAAAAGAAAAGAAAAACAATAATCAAAACTAAAAGAAAATAAAAAGAAAAGAAATATTAAATAATGACTTAGCCATTTTGCCAAGTCATGACACAACTCATCTTGTAGTATGCTTTTTACCAGGTACAAATACCACAACCAGGGAAGACAATCTCACCATTGTAAACAACATTAACTATTGTCTCAAAGAAAATAGAGCCCTAGATAAACTAGCCATCACAGCAATCAAATGGAACTACCAGGGTAACTGTATTATTATCACATGCTTGGATCTAACAGCAGCAGACATTCTCCCACATATAGAGGGCATCACTAACACTATCATCCCAGGAGCAACAGGCATAATCAGAGAAAACAAAAAAATAGTTCAAAATTGAGATCAACAATATATGAACAGGAGCCCAAGATGATAATCTACCAGTCCTTTCTTACAAAACACAAGACACTCTCAATCTTTGGTGTGATAACAAAGACCTGAGGATAGTCAGACAGGTCTCTACTTATCCAATGCAGCAAATGCTGGGAATTTGGTCATAGAACACCTAGATACCAAGTCCCTGAACCACACTGTAGAATTTATGGTAACAAACACCCAGAATTGGAACATCCTAGACCTAACCAACTGTCTACAGCAAATAACATAGTGGCCAACCATGACCTACCCTCTGAGGCAATGTATATCCATTGCAAAAGAGAGAGAAGACAAAGTACAAACTATCCTGCTAACTGGACCCAATACTCTGAACACCAACTTTGAATTGAAAACAACCAAGCAATAGGCCCCTCACAACCCAAACTGACTACTAACCAAATAAAAATTCTACCAAAAAGAACACACATCTCTAGGAAATCACAAAGCACCACAAAGATACTAGTAGAGTCCAATACTATACCTATACCAAATACCCTACCCCCATTCCAAGCAGAGAGCATCACTGATCTAGCCCAAACAGCTGGCATAGACATAACCAACATACTAGAAGCTAAAGTTTATCAAGTCTTTTTTTTTGTTCAAAAATTTATAACACAGTGCTCAATTGCAGTTTGCAGCAAGCTATCTACAACAAGTAGCTTACATGGGCCTCAAGGACCATAATAGTCCTATCACTGGCAAGAGATACTATCAGTATCAAAGAAGAAATCTAACCTAAGAGAGGAGAAAAAACTAAATACAGGTTGCTTGTAACCAACCTTCAAATAACTTGTCTAAGTTCATAGACCTATCATACCTAGAATACAGAGTCAAATGAAACTAAGAGAGATGAGACTAAGAAACTATCTACAGCACACAGAAAAAAGAAACCAAATAAGACACTCATAGAGGCTTAGGAGGCTTGGAAGGTAGGTAATCCTGAGAAGGGAAAGCAAAGGCACTAGGGTGCTTCTTCAGGAACTTAACAAAGTCCTTAATAGTTGGTACTAGGTCAGTCAAGAGAAAATAGGCAACAGTTAACAAAGATATGTTGACGTATTTCCACCTAACAATGGCCACACAGATACTAAGTGTGCTTTGTGTTAGGGAACCACTCAATAGGTGATCACCCTTTAACTAAGTAAGAGTCCTGAAAGCTAGGTTGAGATTCAAGTGAAATAGATCTACGTACACTTGCTAGTATATATACACTACACCAGACAATCACATGCACAGTCACATATACACTTGATCAGTAATCCAAATGTCCTAGAATAGATTAGAAGGCATTGGACCACATGACACAAACAGGAGAGATAAGGAACTGTGGGAATGTGCTACCAAAGAGATAATGAACTCTAGATACAAGCTCACTCGACTTACTAAGTGTTACCCTAGATGTCCCCTTACACTTTGTAGGGAAAAAGTGCTGTCTGAACTCCCCAATAGGAGCATGATTGAGGATAGCTCAAGTTGCTCTGGCACACAATGTGACTGACTTGCCAATGAATGGAAGCCAGCCCCTATCTTTAGCATAAAAGAGCTAGAGGAGGTTTTTGTTACCACCTTTGAGAGAAAGAAAGTGATAACCTTGAGATGAAGGGCAAGCAAAGGATATTCTCCATACATTGTAGCAGGTGGTAGTACTCTTAGATTAAAGAGCATCAAGAGAAGTAGCTGGGTGACGTCTAGCAGTAATCTTGGTATTAGTAGCATCTTCATACACTAAGAAGTAGAGGGACTATTGGGCCTTACTTGGGCAGTCCTAAAAATGAATAGAGCAATCAGGGTACTAGTGAAGAATCTCCTAAGAACATGAACTATAGCAAGAGAATAGGCCTAGTCTGAGTGGATAGAAGCATTGACTGCTCTCCTAACTGCAGTAAGAGAGTCAGTGATGATAACAATGCACTTGATATTAAAGGAAGTAACCTTAACAATACCAAATCAGATAGTAAACAACTCTGTATCTAGAGCTGTGGCTCATTCTATAGGTATCTTGGATGATGACAGTTATTCTTCTAGTCTCCAAAAATGGACAACTGAAATAGCCTACATGTTCCTGGGAGAAATAACACTTGCATTAGAAGCAACTACAAGTGTTAATAGATTAGAGGAGGCCTCATGACAAAGACAATCAAGGGCATCAAAGTAGACTTTGCAAGTGTGCCCATTGAAATGGTCACAGGAATGGAAAGAGACATGATTAGGAAAGTTGTCCAACAACCTATATCCTGGGTGTATCTCAGAATGAAGTGAATTAAAGTATTCTGTAAGGTAAAGAAGTGACACTTTAGTATCAAGAAGAGGGCTCCTCAACCAAGCACTCTGTGTATCAGTAAGAAGAGCAAAGGACTGTGGATGGAGGAGAGCACCCTTGGAGTTGCAAGCACCAAGAAGAATCCAGAGGGTAGCCTTGCACTGTATAGTTGCCAAAAGAGAAACCTGTGCCTTAGTGGGTGCTCTAGAAAAGTACCAGAGACAAAAGCTGTAGGTGACAATAGAAACAACACAGAACTGATAGAACAGTCACTTTTGCAAAGGAAGAAGACCTTGGGTAGAGTTTTCAAGCATGCCCATTGCCTTGACAGTGGTTAGTGCCTTGATAAAATAGAACCAAACATGTTTCTTGAAGGAGAGCCATCAATCAAAATAGAAGCCCAAGTATTGCCAGTAAGTCTTGGGTTTGAGAGTAGGAGCACTGAAGAGGTAATTATGCTAGGGTTTTTTCTTTTCTTTTTATTTAGAATTCTCTGACTACAGTTTAGATAGTGGTAAATATAAGTTTTTTGAATAAGTAAAATGTGTGGTCTTCTAAGAAAGCACCCTAGCTAACACTGTGTTTCAGTACAGTATCCCTTATTATCAGCAACTGACTTAAGATCTTAATCCTGGGTTAGGATCAAGGGAGCTCTTCAGGGTTAGAAGAGAACTCGATAGAGTCCTCACTTCATTCTGCTACACTACTTATACATTCTTGCACTATTTGTCTCTATTTATTCCACAAGTCCCTACCAGTCCAGGATTCAATTCAAGTCCATGTCATATTTCTTAGTCATGGTCGAGGTGACTCATGACAGTACCCCCCTCTTAAGAATTTTTGTCCCAAAAATTTCTTATAGCTTGTCATATGGATCTTCTATCTTTTCCATTTTGTCTTCTTCATTCCACTCTTCTATTCTTTCTTCCTTGATTTCTTCTTCTTCCTCCACTTCTTCATTGATCCTTTCCTTTCCTTTTCCCTTCCATTTGTTCCAATTTCTTTCCAGTCGTCCCCAATATTCTTCATCAAACCTCTTGTCATCCTATCTATATAACATCTTTGCCATGTACCTACCTGGTAATTCTCCTTTTCTATCTTCCTTACTATTTCTTCTTTTCCTTACCCTCCCAATTTCACTGTGTTCTTCCTCGAATTCCTTTACTAAGTCCTCTGTGTTTCCTAAATTTTATTTTGGCTCCCAAGTGTCTTCTTTTGCCATATATCCTTTCCACCGTACTAAATACCAATCTTTCCCTCTGAACTTCTTTTTATTTAATATTTTCTCTACCTCGTATTCTTCTTTCCCTTTGATTATAACTGGTGCTGGCCATTCCTTTTTCTGGCCTTTGACTTGATCTTTATATCTTTGTACTCTACTGATGTTGACTACTGGATATATTCTAATTGTACTTGGTAAATCCAGTTCTATTGCGTTTGTTGAAATGATCCCCTTTACTTGATAAGGGCCTACAAAATGTTCTGTCAATTTTTCTGATCGTTTTCCCTTCATTTGGTATTTAAGATCTTTTGTGCTTAAGAGCACCTAGTCCCCTACTTAGTATTCTTCTGCTTCACTCCTTCTTTTATCAGCATATTTTCTCATCTCCTCCTGACTCTTTTTCAGTGTCGCCTCTGCTTCCTTGTGTACTTCTTTCATCCTTGTTGCAAATTCTTCCACCTTCTCAAATTTTCCCTTCTTCCTCATTTTGAATCCCATGGGCAGGTTCCGTCCATTATTTGCTTTGAATAGCAATACTTTAGTGCTTGTTTGCACTTTGTTGTTGTATATAAACTCTACCATTGCTAACCAATCTGGCCATTGCTCTTGTCAATGATCGATGAACATTCTTAAGTATTGCTCTAAGTCCTGATTCATCCTTTTTGTTTGGCCATTTGTCTGCGGGTGATAGGCTGTCAACAATTTTGTATCTATTTCCAACATTCAATTCAATTCTCTCATCATTCCTACCACAAACTGTGCTCCCCTATTCATAATGATACTTTCTGGTAGTCCATGGAATTTCCAGATATTATCTCGGAATAATCTCATCACTTCTTCCACTGAAGTTTTTTCCGTAGTTGGCACAAAATACGCCATTTTTGTCATCCTATCACATACTACCAGGATGCTGTCATATCCCCGTGCTAGCAGTAGTTTTGTAATGAAATCTGCTGATATATGCGTCCAGGGCTTCTCTGGTACTGCATTCGGTATTAACTTCCCTGTGGGTGCCTCTGTTCTATTCTTATTTCTTTGGCACGTGTCACATCCTTCTATGTATTTCTTAACTTTCTTGGTGACCCTGGACTACCAGAAATTCCTCGTCACCAACTTTGTTGTTTTCCACTGTCCCCCATGCCCCCTTACCGGCGTGTCATGGTGTAGCCAGATTACTTCCGCTCTTAGCTTCTCATCTTTTGGAATATATAATTTTCCATCCCTTAGCATAAGTCCATTTTCTTCTCTCCACTCTTTGTCTCTCAGCATCTTTACTCTTGCCTGTTTCATCTCTTCTACTGCTTTTACCACTTTGTCATCTTTTGCCTTTGACTTTCTTATTTTTTCCAATAAGTCTACTTCCTCTGTTACTACTTCCATTACTTGCATTGCTCTAACTTCTAACCACTCTTTCTTTAACAATGTTCTGTTCTTGTTGTCTTTCTTTACTCCTTTCTGCCAGTCTAGTCGTCTGCTTAAGCTGTTGGCTTTTCCCATACTGGATTCTGGCACATGTTTGAGCGTGAAGTTGAATCTGGACAAGTACAATGCCCATCTTGCTTGTCTACAGTTTAACTTTTGGCTACTCATGAAGTATTCTAAATTCTTGTGGTCACTCCAAATCTCGAATTTACTTTGTGCTCCTTTCAGCAGATGTCTCCATTCGTCTAAGCATCTGATTATTGCTAACATCTCTCTATCGTGAATTTCATAATTTCTTTCTGCCTTGTTTAGCAATTTTGAGATGAAAGCCACTGGTCTCTACTTCTTGTCCCTACACTTTATTAACAATACTCCTTCTGTTGTGTATTCTGATGTGTCTGCCTCTACCCTCATCTCTTTATCTAAATCAGATGCCACTAACACTGGTTGTGTTGTGAATACCTGTTTCAACTGCTCAAATGCCTTCTCCTGCTCTTCTCCCCAGTTCTATTTCTCATCTTTTCTGACCAATTTGTGCATTGGTTTGGCTATTTTAGCAAAATCTTTGACAAATCACCTGTAATAGTTTGCTAGTCCTAAAAACTTCTGCTGTAAGGCTCTAGCCGCGATGACTTAAGTCTACTCCAAGTCAAAGTTGACAAGGAGAACTCGATAGAGTTCCCATTTGATCTTGTACACTACTTATACATTTTACTACTGTGGCTGTGCAACATCCTCCCGTAGTCCTTATATTATTCCTGTCATATAACTACTTCATCACATGCTGTGACCTAATGTGACCAATGTCACATCTTTGTGACTCTGTGATTGTCATGTGATATTTCCCACACTCCACCTTAGTAATAATCTAAAAGAAAAGAAAAGAAAAAGAAAAGAAATATAAATATTGACTTAGCTGTTTTACCAAGTCATGACATCTGCACCTCTTTGACTGTTTTTGGCCTTGGCTATTCCAGGACTCCTGTTACCTTCTCTTCCTACATCTTAATTCCTCCTAACCCCATTACTAGCCCTAGGAAGTCAATTTCTCTTACTTTCCATACACATTTTTCTGGCTTTACATAGAGATCATTCTCCTCCATTTTCCTCAATACTTCTTCCACTATCCCATCATGCCTTTTTTCTTCCTCTGTTCCTACTAGGATATCATCCATAAACACCACTATTTCTCCTGTATTTATGAGGTCTCTCAAAATATTGTTCATCATCACCTGAAAGGTTGCCGACAAGTTTGTAAGACCAAAAAACATAATAGTAGGTTTGTAGACCCCTAAATGCATTGTGAACGCTGCCTTTCACTCATCTCCTTCTTTTACCCACACATTGTTGTAGCCCCATCGTAGGTCCATTTTTGTAAAGACCCTCTTTGTTCCCATGGTGTCAATAAGGTCAGAAATTAGAGGTAAGGAATAATTGTCCTTTATAGTCCCTTTGTTGAGGTACTGATAATCCTATACCATTCTTTTCTTTCCATTTTTCTTTCCCACAAAAGACACTGGTGAGGTTTATGGCAATTTTGAGAGTCTAATGTACCCTTTTCTCAACTGCTCTTCTACAAATTCTCTTACTTTCTCTTTTTCCTGTCTTGACATCAAATATGTCCTTTCTTTCTTTGGGATGAAATCCTCTTTCAGATTAATCACATAGTCCCATGGCTTTCTGGCTGGCATTCTTTCTGACTCTATCTTCCCAAATACTTTTAGCCACTTGTGAAACTTTTGTGGCACCATCGTTTTTACTTTCTCTCTATCTAGCTTGATCTTCTCATCAAACTTTTCTTTCATTGTCCATTCCCATTCATTTCTATCTGCTTTTTCCATGTTCCTTATCCTTTTTCCTATCTTTTTTCTCTGTTCTATATCCTCTTTCACTGCTAGATTTCTTTCACACAAAGGTGGGCATCTTGTCATCTTCACTTCTCTTGTTTCCTAATTTATTTCTGGGTTATGCGCTTGCAGCCAAGGCATCCCCAGTATCACCTCTGTTTTTCCTAGGTTACACACATCCATTCTCATTCTCTCCACATGATTTTTGTAGAAGACATTGACTTCTACCTGGTGCGTGATATTTCCTCTGCTATTTTCTGTCCCATCCACATTTTTCACTTTCAGAGGCCTTTCTAGTTTTGTCATTTTGAAACCATATTTTTTGGCCATTTCTCTATCCATAAACATTCCTGTGACACTACTATCCAAGAGCGCCTTCACCGTTACGCCTTCATGCATATCCACTTTCTTTATTCCTATATCTAACCATACTTCTCTCAAAATTTTGAACATTCTCCTGACATCCTTCTCTTTCTCTTCCCTTTTGGCTGCTCTTTCTGGTTCTCCTGACCGTGTGCCACTTTGCTGCGCTTTTGCCTCTCTGGGCTGCACTGTTTTCTCCTCCTTTCTTTCTTGACATCCACACCACTTCTGTCTGTCTCTGATCACTCCCTGTCCTCTATTCTCCTCCATATGGCATTCTTTTCTTCCACATCTTTCACATTCCACATACGTCGCTATTACTTCTTCCATATACCACCCCATTTCGAATAGGCATGCCCCATTGGGAATATTCTCTCCACAGTGCTATTGCACCTTCCATCGTAAAATATGCAACAGACTTCTCCTCCACTCTCCTCTTTCTTCTTACTATGTTTCTTATGGCTTGGCCACACGCACCACTTCTTCCTCCTTTGTCCTTCTCAACTTTCTTTTTTCTTCCTGCATCTTTCCCTTTACTGGGCATGCTGGCTCCCTCTGTTAGTGTGCCTTTTGTGGTTTTGCCACACGCGCCACCCTTTCCTTCCTCTCCCATAATAGACATTCCCTGCACTTGTGCCCCTCTTCTCCGCACTTATAACATTTCACCCTCTATTCTTGTTTCACCTCTTGCCTTCTTAACTCCACCCCACACCTCATCACTCTACTTGCTAAAATCTCAAATTTATTTTAGAAAGTCAGTTTCTCCTTTTTCTCTTCTTCCTTTTTGCAATGTTGAGCTCAATGTCTGAACCCCCTGCACTTCTAGCATTCTCTCTCTCTCACTTTCCTTCTAACTTTGCCCTTAATGAAGCAAAGGCATGCTTTTCTTTGAGCAGATTGCTCATGAGATGATGGTATTGTTGTTGAGACATTGTGACGATATCTCAGGGTACGGATTGAATATTAAAAACTTGCTATTTACTGCTACATCTACTGGGGCGCAAGATCTTCACCCAGCCAGATGCCTACTGCCTTACTAACTACTGCCCTAATAATATGGTTATACTATCACCTCAACAGGAAGGATCCCTACTCTAGACAGCCTTCTAAAAGTAACTATTGAAAGGGGCAAAACGTAATAAGCTCATTAGTAGAATAGTCAGTAAACCACTCATGGGCCTTACCACACTTAATCAAGCCCTCATCCGCACCCCTACACTAAACCTTATGGGTGTGATACGATCTGAGTCAATGATTAGCCAGGCTTTTCAGGCCTGCTACTCTAAAGAAGGTTGTCTGAGTGACCGCTGCGTCTTGTCTCATGAAAGAGTAGGGTATATGGTAGAAAACATTCACCAACTCAACCTCTCACCAAGATCACCTCTTACACACTCAAGAGAATTGCATTTACAACCT
>Ga0157362_1000531_pt1 | contig 13208 bp, 6 predicted proteins | sample AttlaeALBM3_FD_111480 | JGI IMG/M metagenome (GOLD analysis project Ga0157362, IMG submission 111480) | Fungus gardens microbial communities from leaf cutter ant in Ribeirão Preto, State of São Paulo, Brazil - Atta laevigata ALBM3 | ecosystem: Host-associated > Fungi > Mycelium > Unclassified ... | reverse complement strand
TTGTATGCTATATACTTAAAAATTAAATTCAAACTCATATTTTAAATATACTCATATTTCATGATCGCCATCTTGAATCCATCATTTTGAATTTAGATTTTGATAGTAAATTTGAAATCAATATCTCCAAAGACTTATAAAACCATCTTCATGAAATGTATCTGTTTTGGAAAATCTGAAAATACGAAAGGATTAAAGATGTTTGATTGCACAATATTAGTTAAAAGTATTAGCCAATAAAAAAATCTGCTAATAGTAGCTAAAATGGGCGCAATTATCATAATTTGCAATTTTAGATAAATAATAACTTTTGAATCATTAAGTTAAACTTTTAATCAATAAGTGGATCCAAATAAACTTTTGCACAAATACTAATTAGAATTTTATTAATATCTAGGAAAATTTTTTATTTAATTCGCAACAAATTTGCAAAAAAATACTACAGGACTCGATTTTATATAAGAATAATTAAATTAAAAATAAGGTAAACAAAAAAAAAAGTAAATCACTTTTAAACCAATAAAAAATTATGCTCTTTTATATAAATATTCAGACGCAATAACAGAACTATGAAATTTTTCTTAATGTAATTAATGCTTTGAGTTGACACATATGTCTTTAATATAAACTTCCATTAATAATTATCAAGAAGTCTAAACCTCACGTTAAATTAAGATATTTCCTGCGAATAAATTGGTACTAAATAATATCGAAAGATCCAGCAGATGTTCGAATTTCCTCCATCGATTGCTATGCGCCGTTTATCGGGCGTTGCGTAGGTGTTGTGCTAAAAAGATGACTAGTTACATCCGCGACAGCATTCAGCGTCAGGATTCAGAGTAGTCATCCTGTCGTCCGTGCGAGCCGCAACTTCCATTTATCATCACCGGCATCATCCATCTCTCGCAGCTGGAAATCTCTATTTGCATCCGCGTCTTATCTGGCGTCAGGTTGAATCACATGGACGACAACAACGTGGCGCATCGCGAATCACGCATGCGAATCCTCATAATGCTCTGTCGCATAACGAATCGTTCGGAAATTAACGATCTACCGTGCCTGCTGGTACCGCCCCGTCATCCGGCAATGGTAATGCGGTAATACGCGACTTTCCTTTCTCGTTAAAGTGTGATTTAAGCGTCTCGTCCCAGAGAACGTTATGGATGAACGTGCGACGCGGTGCGCGAATTGCAACTTGTGTTCTTCGATATACAGGCTGATTCCTTCGCGGTAATTTTCTCGCGCGTCCATGCGTAAATAAGCCTCAGCTGAATGCGTGATGCGATCAGGATGACATTCGTCTTGCCATTTGTCAAACGCTAACCATTGCCGAGTTATCGGTCGCGCAAATCAAACTGAAAATTCGATTTCGCACATTTGAAAATTCTTGACGAATTGCAGTAACTACGATTTATTGCGAATAAACTCACTTTCCAATAAATTGTATTTCTTTTTTTCTCAATTATCCTGCTAAAGGTGAGAAGACAGGGTAATTGCATAAGATCTTCCATATATGTGCGGTTATTTCGCGCAGTACGCTTGATTACGTATATGTTGTAGACAGGTACATGCGTCAGGCGCAGAAAGAATCTGAAATTTTTGGACGACCGACACGTGAGCAACCAAATCGTCGACAATTTATGTTATACGACAGTCTTCGTCTTCAAAAGTGATTACATACAGTTCTTGGATTCAAAAGGAACCGGTCGCGCGCGCCAGCGAAAGTTGCCCGTTAATGGTCGCGATCTCGTGATACCGCACGGTAGATTAACTCGTAATTGCATTCATTATCGTAGGATTCGATTCGGGAGTTTGAGGACGGGACTCGTGCTCAGTGTATGCGGAAGGCGTATCTTACATGACATCGAAATTAGCATTAATTAATAAGTACAAGATTATATATTTCTTGTTTCATGAGCGACTTCGACTTATCGACAGAAAAAGACTTTATCTCACGTCAAGTACTTACTTTATCTTGATTTCTTTCGAATAAAATCCAATTATCGGCTATAAAATTCCAATCTCGAAAATGTCAATATCATAAAATTTAACTTATCGTTTATCAGTTCTATTTATAATATTTAAAAAAGGAATTTTTCTTATTTTAAACCTTTCGTTCCAACTAAGCACATGCGTTTTACTTGATAACGTACGATTTATCATGCGACATGTTTATACTACTTCTTTATCGATGGCAATCCGTCGCTGATTATCATGTCCAAGATTAAGTAGAAGGCGTCGAAGCTTTCCACATTAAAACGCAAACAGATTCTTAACACTCGCTTAGTGACGTCTGTTTATCGACTTGCAGTGGTAGAAGTTGACGTTCGATTATAATTCCGAAGGGCGAGGCGCAAGGAAAGTAATTATCTCCTGTCCCTAAGTCAATAATTTCCTTGACAATAAAAGATAACCAGTGACACAACTTGAGGAGGCGATAATTTATAAGGATACCTTCTCTTACGGGAATGATCCTACGTTAATATTAATAGTTACTCCTCGGCCAAGTCAAGATTAATAATAGACGTTCGAGATTGTTCTACTTATATGTTCTAAAAACATGCTAGAGTGCCCGAATACAGAATGCAAAGTAACGACGTCGCGTGTAACTTTGGACGTCGGTGATTTCGAGACAATGATTGACGGGCAGCTGCTTTTTCGGCGTATAACTTCATCGATTATTTGGCAAGGTTGCCGGCCACTCTAACATGATGGTCAGATCTGTGCTGAAGACAGGAAAAAAATTTCGATTTCATAACCAATCCATTGGCGATCGCTTTTAGGAACTTTAATGGTGTAGTACCATTACTCTTTGTCACACTTGCCTTGTGTAATTTAATATAAGTCGATAGAAAGTACCGTATTTATGTAACATAATTCGGAATTAATCTCGACTTTAAAATATATGTACATAAATATACGCATATTAATTTATCTCATTTTATTTTATTCATTTATTTCCTATTCAAAAAATGTGCGAGATTATGTAACATAAAGAGCAATGCTGAATGAATTAAATTCGTGCCAGAATCCTGTATGCAAAAAAAAGATTTTCGAAGACAATGGAGCCCTCACACGTGGACGATTATGTAAAGTTCGCGTATCCGCTTAGTATCTATTCATAGAGTCGCGATGGTCGAAAATAGGATGGCAGAAAAAAGCAGTCATCCACAGGCAGTCGTGGGAATCGATCGAGGCACGTGCCTTGGGTCGATCTCAGGCAACTCTGGGCGAGGATCGAACTATTTCCGCGTGACGAGGAAATTGTTTTCGGGACGTCCCGACGCTGCGGGAGACGGTCCATCGAAGCAGCCCATCCCTTCGCAGCGGGTATGGGTCATCGCGTGAACTCGCATCTCTCCTTCGAATTAAACCTATTGCCGGTCTTTGCAACGTATCTCGGAAGATTTTGAAAAAAGGAAATGTTTTTGGGACAAACGATCAATCCTGTGGACAAGAATCGATACTGACTGAAAATTATTATCGTCATTCATTGTTGTCGACGTTTCTCAGTCTGTAGCTTTTGTATTTTACAAAGGTAATGATAATTTAATAAACCGCAAACCTGTAACAATAATGATTATCGCTATGTCAGAATGTCATTCTTTAAATCATACACACGGAGGGAAATCCGTATAAATGAAAAATATTGCAATACAAATTCCAAGAATGGTGAGAAAAAAATGATTATAGTCACGACTGTCGACTATTTTGATTCTAAGGCGGAAAAGGCGAATAGAAATGAATTGAGATTCTGCATAGATGACACTGAGGAGTCTGCAAAATGTATTGCTGCGGTGCAAAAAAAATCGTGACTATTCCTAGTCCTTGAGGGCTCAGCTAAGAATTCAGACTCATCAGGCGGTCGGCAGGTGTGAGTTTGAGATATTGAAAAAAAGTTCGCTTGCTCGCGAAACTAGGCAGGATTATCGAAAGGACGTTTTAGCAAACTATCAGAATAATAAAGGTACACTAGAATAATTGCGTAATAGCACACTTGACTGCATAATCAAAATGAATGGACCTACGTTGCTTCAAAAATACCTCTGTGATCAATAAAAATATAACATGATAAAATCTAAAAGTGAGTCATCATTTTAAGTGATCGAATGAATAATGTATAACTTGTATCTTGGTTTAAACATCTTGCAATATGTAACATTCTATATATTTATGGAAAATTCTATATATTTATGGAAAACTCCTACTAAAAATAACTCTACTAAAAATAAAATATATTTTTAAATATTATCTGGAGATATAAGATGTTTTTTATTCTTAAATTTACATATGTATTTAATTATATTTATTATTACATATACAGAATGTTTCACGATTTAACGAACAAATTGCGGGAGCATATTCCACAAGTGAGAATAAGAAAAAAACGTTACATGAAATTTGGCTGGAAATGCTTTGTTATAGATTTACAAACAAATATTTATCTGTTAAATTCTGAAACACCCTGTATATGACAATTCTGGAAAAGAAATTTCAGGATTTGATCATTTTATAATAAATGTATCCACACACTGGAGTCAATGATTGTTTAATAGGTTATTTGCTGATATAATACGGCCTGTATCTATTTAAACAGTCAACGCGACAACAGTCAATCACGATAAAGAAATTGTTTTTTCGCTTGTCATCGAAAGTTAAGAAAGTGTAAATAATTTTACAAATCAAAAATGTGATCATAATATCATGATGCAATTCGTTTTAAGACATGTAGTAACTAATATCGTTATCTAATGAAGGAATAAAAAGAAAAGAAATCGAAAGAAACTTGTAAAAAGAGAGAGAGTCGCTAAGAAGAACTTTTTCTCGGTCACGATTATATTATTGAAATATCTTTTCTGATGATGTGGACGATAGTGAAACCCGTTGCATTGCATTACCACGAGATTGCACCGTCACGTTGATTACGCAAAATTAAAAAGATGGCTATCATAATGCGCCCGTAAGAAAAGTGCAAACAGATTGAAAGCGTTTATTCGTCTCGTCGAAGAATACCTTCCAGAAGCCGCGAACTGTCCGTGCGAATAATTGAGATACGAAACAAGCCGGAATAACTAGATTGAGAATTCGTTTGTAATAGGCCATTTGCCACGATAATGTAATTTGTAGCTGAACGTGAAAAGAGATTGCGCCATTATTTTTTTTTTCCTTCATCGCACCCGTAAGAAGACCCGCACAGCGTGTAAATTATTGGTACTAACGCGAGTCTCCTTTAATTCCACAGACCGATTTACTCGCAAAGTATTCATGCGCGGCGATCTGCTCGATAGCAGATGAAAGGTAGGGGAATGTAAGAGGTAAGAACAGCAATTATTCTGACGTGCTTCTTTGTCGTGCTATTACATCGCGATTCTCACAAATGTTTCAGCTATATAGTATCTTTATCTTCTATTATTTGTGCTCAATATCACGAAAATATTTTAGACAATTTCACAGAGACGATTTCAAAGAGAGAAACAGAATTATATAATTAAAAAATAAAGGTAAATTGCTAATGTATCAAATATAGCTAATTCATATATATGTAAAATTTTTGTTGCAAGATAAATCGCATGTTAAAGATCGAAATAGATCGGTCTCTCAACAACCGCGAAGCAATTTGCAGCAAATTAGAACAGCCGCATTATGGTAATTGCCAATTAAGATTTCCCAGCGCAATGTATTCCGTATAATGACACCGGAGCGCGCGTAAAGAGTTAAAATTGGCACCCTGAGGGTCTCGCATAATCCACGAAATCCCCGTCGGGCCTGCTAGAGACGCGGATGCGAAACGTCAAACGGTCGTGGCTGATTCATTTAACGTCGCGCGGACGATCCGCCAATAATGGGGATTGCGAGCGCAAGCACGCAACAACGCGAGTGCAAAACTAGTTTCAAGAATTCTTTAATGGGGCACCTGCCGCTATAATGTAAAGCATTCGCAGTTGAGCGTGTTCCTGCTCTAATTCCACGTGCGAGAGAAATAACAGGGACGATATTTATAACTAGTCTGCATGAGCTCGTAAAACATGCTGATAAAGCAGCAGCGGCACGAATTAACAACGAATGCTCGTGATAATATTTATTTGACGTACGGCACAACGTATTATTTATCTGTCATATATATATAACTATATCGTAACCGACTTCTTTATATCTATTTTTTTTTTAACATAACATAACATATATTTTGATATAAACACGTATGCATTTGATATGCAATGTTTGATGCCTGAAATACGGGCACAAAAAAGGACAAAGACGTTAAAATAAATATAAAAATTACTAGTTTGCCTTTTTGACCACAGCCTCATCTCAATCATTTTCGCGAGAGTTAGCATTTCAATGATTTGCCAAGCCACCCCCATTCTATTCCTCTATTTAACCTATCAAATACCAAAAAAATATATTGATCTGGTCCTGCGGTTTGAACAAAGCTTCGCTAGAAAGAGTCTTGCCGCAAAATTCGTCTCGGTCCGGCGACTACGAATAGCCGAATCCTTTTTCTCCTCTGGCATTTCGCGATATTCCGTTTCACCTGTCGAAAATGGCGCAGATGGGTCGGCGAAGGGTACAGACGTCGGCCGACATCCTAAGATCCTAGGCATTTGCTAGTTTAGGTTTTTACCAGTCTCCAGACCGGCCTGACGAAATCGGTGTATCCGTTAATACCTTCTACGAGCAGGGATCACCTGCCGCTTCCTCATTCGTCCTTGGATAATTGCACCCGTCAAGATACACCATCCGTCGCGTTGGCAGGCAGATCCCACAATGTGGTCAAGATTTATCATACCAGAATGGGTCGAAACACGCAGCAACTTGTGGGTTTACAATTTTCAATAAAGAAACTAAGAAACTTCACTTCTCAACCAAGAAACTCCAACCGCATAACTCAAAATTAAAATTGTTTATATAATTTAAATTTTATTATTATAGTTTCTCGGTTAATCTTTGATTTAAATTAGTTTATATATATTTAATAGTTATAAAAATAGGATATAAAAATAGAAACAATTAAATAGTTTCGAATAAAATCAGAAATTTCGGCAATACTGTACCATCTGGATTGCAATTAAGCACGTGTCCTTAAATCGACGCTGAGCAGCGTAATTCGGCAATTATATTTAATTATCGAGAATGATACGCATAGACGCTTACGTAAGATTGCTAATTAAAAAAAGAAAACGTGCAATTTCTCATAAATTAAACGAAATTTTCGCCGCAGGACATTATATGGCGTGCAACCTGTTCCTCACTTACATTATCACACAAGTATAAAAAAATCTGAAACAGAGATTATTTATTCGCGGTAATTTAACTTAACGAGATCATAAACTCTCCGTTAAGTTTTATTATCTGCGTTTAAAATAGGTAGCAAAGTACTTATTATAAAATTTATCAACGAGATGAGAATTTTGATGATAGAGAAAAGCGTTTGTACATAGTAACATATTTGTTACGTACAATTCCTAAACTATCTCTAAGTGTCAATATTAATCCTACTTGTAATCCACGAAAGTAATCCAATTATCTAGATAATTCACTAGAAAAATACAAAATGTTATCTTTTCAATTTTTCCTCTAATTTTTCTTTCTAATCTTTCTAATCTTTCCGTTTAAAGAAAATTTCAAAATATAGAATATAGGAAAGAATAAAATTTCTATATAGAAAAATTGATTTTGATTAAGTATCTAAAAATTTAATTAGATATAGACCTAAAAATAATTGTATTAAACCATCAAAATAATTACAATTAGGATCAAACATTATAATTAATGCTGCAAAAATTGCATTTTGACATTCTAGCAACCAGCTTGAACATAATTATTCTATCCTACAATATTTTGATAGTCCAACAAAATATTTTCAGATCGGTATCTAATAATTTTCATGTTACTTCAAAACTGTCCTTTTCATGCAGACACCTATCTAAGAAACATATTTATACGCTTTTGTTCAAAGTAATCTTCTCTAACCCAAGATTTTCTCTCGAGATCGTGCAACTTCTTCCGCGAATTCGCCGCAGCGATTAACCGCTGCGCCACTTTTTCACCAGCGTCATGCCGGTCCACCTGCAGATGACAATCTGTTGTGAGGAGGTGCGGCGAAATTCCTCCCTCGTCTCTTTCCGCTTTTGCTGGTCGCCATACGGCGTGCGGTTATACCAAGACAAGATGAAAGGGAGGGGACGGAGAAAGAGAGATTTAAAATCTCGGACGGGCGGTCCGTGCGGTGCGGTGCCGGTACCGTTATTTCGCAGCATGAAGCGCGTGCCCGGCGTCAGCACAATCTCGACTGGGCCTACTCTTAATCCCGGAGGATTGCCGCCTCTCTCACCAAGATTACAAAGGATAAAAGTCTCGGAGCGATGCGGACTCCCGCGTCGAGGGGCAACTGGGAAAGCCGACGCGGGCGTCGCAGCAGCGCTTCGCAAAAGCGAGACCACCTGTTGGGAGAAAGCGCAACGTTTATCGATCACGTTTTCCTGAAACGTGAGTTGCGATATTTTCGGAGGATTTGTGGCGAGCCTGCGTTACGAAACGCACGCAAGACACCTCTCGCGGTTGAGTTGCTGTATTTCACGCAACAACGCCTGAGTAATAAAAGAAAAACATTTGACGCGATGACTAAAAAATTCCGCAGTTTGTAGAAATATCCTTGCAGTCAATAATTTATTCATTGCAATAACGTATTATCTACATTTTTTTTGTCGACGGGGGGAGAATGAGAAAAATGATTATACCCACATCGTATAACAAGAATTCCTTCGCCATCGTATCGTGGAATAAGCGCAAACTTGTTCGCATCGCAAACGTTTCATTATGGGAACGGGCATCGATAATCAAAATATTCGGTACCTTCGACGGGGAAACGATTTGAAAGAAATTACTATCGTCCAGAAACGCCGAGTGAAAGCCGAGGAATCTCGCGATCGAGCCTTGATTTCTGGTCGGTCGATCGCTCCAAGTGCTACGCGCGCGAGTAATGGGCAGGGGTAACAACTCGAGTAATCTGCCTACGCAATTTTACTGGATCAGCTCGAGGCAGCTCTTACTCGCTCCGTTTTGCCGCCTGCCTGGCCTCTTCCTCGCTTTAGCAGGACTTGTGGCGTTCCACGTTTCATTTGCACGAACGCTCGTGGCGACCCCGCAAGTTTGTGCGTGCAAAAGTCAGCGTGAAGTCGTAACGACTGGGTCGCCCCGTGGAGGCTGGACACGCACGTTGTGGCCGCCGGGTTCTCCTACACACATATGCCGTATGCGGGTTCGCGTCCACCGTGGCGTGCAGTAAATTTCTTCGCGAAAAAAAATGTCTCGATCAAGCGTTAACGTCACGGTGTAACGGCAATATATTTTCTGGCCCTTTCCCGCAAGTTATTCGCAATTGATCACTAGCCTCTGATTGTTATTCTATTCTTAATCGGTTGCGATATCGGATGTTTTTGTTTATTCATGCAAAACGGAAAAGGCAATTTATCTCGTATCGACTTAAGATGTTGATATATGTATTCCGATATATTTGCCTTCAAGTGAATAAAAAAAATTGCGCATGAAATTGCGTGGGTAAATGGTGGTAGAACGTGACTTGCCGAGATTAAGATAAGGAGTAAAATATTCTTGAAATTGCGCGTGGCGAAATGAGGACTCGCGTAATCTCCTCGAGGCAGCCGCGCAGAAAAAAAAAACGCGCACATTACAACCAAAACACATAAATATAACGGAGTTTGTTGTTTTGCCGGAATACAGTATTTTCAACGTGGTGCCATAAAATTCCTATATATGTTAAACCGATAGCTGAAAAACACGACCTAATTAATAGTTATAAATTAATCTAAAAAATCATAACATTATTTTATAATAACATTATTTTATAAGTCATCAATGAAAAACTCTGATTAGTTAAAATTGTAAAATAATACGTTCTCACTAATTTAGCAAATGTACAAGTAAACTAAGATATTTTTCTAGAAAATGAATTTCTAATAAACAAAAAATATAAATTTTTACCTCGCATAACAAATAATTTTACCCTAATTATAGGAAAAATTGATTATATCTATAAAATCTCTTCGAAAGATTAAAATCTTTTTTTCTTCTCATAACATGTCCAATTTACAAGTCACAAGTTACCTGTTTTCGGTAGTGTTATGTGTTCGAGCGAAGGCGTGTAAGAATAAAAGTACTGAAAATATTTGCCAAAATCTATAGCGACGGTCATACTACAAAATCTTAACGAATAAAACAGAAGCAGATGTGGCGAAGATAATTCGCCTCTTTCTCTTCGCGGTGAAGACGCAAGGTGGAACCTTGTCGCTAACGAACCGGTAAGACAACGCACCCGTAACACGCATAAAGTCTGATGGAACCGAAGAACGTAAAGTTTCCAACGGACAGGAACGTTAAAATCAAGAGACCGTACATTAGCACAAGGGTAATGAGCGCCTTGCGGCCAAGTGCATTACCGGAAAATAATTCGCCACGATCGAATTAGTTCTCATATCGCATATAAAAATAATTGGTGCATTATAATTAATAAAAAATAGCAGAGCTGATCCAATAAAAAATTGCATATACCACATATAATTTGATTCTTGACTCACCAAAATTGATCAATACTGTCCTCCTAAAGACTTACCTGCAATATAAAAAAGAAAGATTGAGATTACTCTCTAAATCTGAATCAGTGAAATTTAACTGGAAGAGAAAAGGATTGAACATTAAATTAAAATATCGATATTTGCACGTCAGTTTTAATACCATATTAAATTTATACTACAGCAAGGTTAGCTAGGTTAGGGATTTCACGTTTTATTGATTTTTAAAAATGAATTTCACTGTGAATTCACTAATTACCCAATAGCATACTTGAAATTGATATTCTCTAAATCTGAATCAGTGAATAATCACTGATATCAGTGCCAAGTATGCCACTGGTAATCAGTGAATGAAATGTGAGATCTCTAACTAATCTTTATGGTGTGATCTAACTAACCTTGTTTTGCTTAAATTCAATGAATATTGGAAGATTGACGTGAAAATTAACGTGCAAATATCAGTATTTTAGTTATGTAATGCTCGAACATTCTTCCTTTTTTAAGTTGAACTTCACTGATTATCAGTGCAAAGTATACCACTTAGTAATTAGTGACTATCCACTGATTCATCAGATTTAGAGAGCACTTCAGATTTATAAGTATAATAGATAATAGAGATTGAGATTATATTAAAAATATTATATTAAAAATTGCGTATATAATTATAAATATCAGTTACTAAAGGAAATAACAGTATTCCACATATTTGTGACTAATAAGAAACAATTCAGTCTTGTCAAATTGTAAAAAGCCGAAGAAACGAATCTACTTTCATCGATGCGATCACTTGGTTCTTATTGCCAAACAAGGCTATCAAACGAACGGACACTACGAAGATGCCTTAAGGCGCGGGTGGGGATGACGAAGCGTGGCGGAGCGTGTGCCTCGCTCGCCGAGCGTGGACGCCTTCGTCGCCTGAAGCGCGGCGATTATCTTTCATTCGTGGCGCATCAAACGAGAGCCGGTGGCCGCCTCGCCGCCTCGCCACGTCGAACGCGTCTTCCATGTCGCCGTAGCTTTTTCTCCCGAAGGCGCCTGAATCGTCCGCGCCCGTTATTATCCACCTCATCGACGATTCACGGTCAGCACTTGGCCGATTCCGTGCTTGTACACTTGCGCTTGATCGCACGCACGCCGATTTTTCCACGGCCGCATCTCCTTTCGCTTGCAAAGCGTGGAAACGCATCATTACGCGCGGACGCGCATACAACATTTCATTAGAATGTAAGCGTAGAATGCGAACAACGATCGGACCGTTTGAGATGCAGATCGGAATGCACGCGCCACTGTGAGGACGTCTATCTCACTTCGTCTTCTATCTCACTTCCTCCTTCTTTCTCTCGTTCGTGTAACCATCGAGTAGTCTTGTTGATCATTAAAAATAGACGAGACTAGAACTTACAAGTTGTTACCCTTTTTTCTCATCTAAACGATAGCGGTCTAGTTTAAGTATTTGTAAGTTCCACCGCGAGGAATTTTATAATGCATCGATCGGACCGCAAGATGCTGCATCGAATGCGTTTTATATTTGGATGCACAAGAAAGATAGCCTGAGGTATAAACGCATATAAGTGACGTTCTTGCCGAACAAGCGCGGCAATTTTCTCGCTGCAAGGGCAATCTCGGCGTTTATAACGTAAAACATCTTATTATCTCTTCAGTAACTTTTTATTATGTCTAATATAGACGCATAGCGTGTAAATGAACGTACTTAAAGTAATGTCTAAAGCGGCCGCAATGATTCTGATTTGCATTTCGATCAAGAAATTATTGAGAATGACGTCGCGAAATATAATCTTTGTCATTTAAGGTGCTTAAACTCTGCGATCATCGTATGCAATGGCAGACACCGTTTCTTTTCATGGAAATCTGGATGATTACGATGCAGGCCAATGCATTACGGGTATTATTTCGTTCGCCAGAAATTGATACCTCCGGCAAATAGCGGAGCGAAATGAGAGAAACAAGGTTCTATCTGAGGATTTCAACAAGTACGATCACACAATGAGTCAAATCAGTCGTGCGATCAAAAATAAACTAAATATATTCCTCCGTGAGAAATTTTTGTGTGCTCCCTTATACTTTTATTGTAATTTATACATGGAAAGAATAATTGTTGAAAATTTATGTCTAAAAATTTAGCGACGTACAAATCTGAAAATAATTTTGTTGAAAACAAATTTCTCTGAAAACAATTATGTAGAAAGTTCAAGCATGCTAAATAATACTGTACAAAGTTTTGACACTCTAGTAACCAATTTGAGTATTCTATGTAATTATTTGGATTATAGTCCAATAAAATTATTTTCAAATCTGTATCTAAATTTTTAGGTATTTCAATGAAACCGTTCTTTCTGTTTACTTGATTTTTAAAGAAGACTTTTACTTGACTCAAATCCAAAGTCAAAATATTTGACTTACAACTTCGTTGGTAAATGTATGTTCTAATTGTTTGCAAATTATATTTTATCGTCTTATACATTTTATTATCACTAATAACCGTGGAGATTTATATAGGCAATTTATATTATTCATAAATATTGTAAGTTTCGTAAAATTAAAAAATCACTATAATCAACAAAATCAAAACGGTCTGCGTCTTAAGATTGAATTCAA
>Ga0157362_1000530_pt1 | contig 13219 bp, 11 predicted proteins | sample AttlaeALBM3_FD_111480 | JGI IMG/M metagenome (GOLD analysis project Ga0157362, IMG submission 111480) | Fungus gardens microbial communities from leaf cutter ant in Ribeirão Preto, State of São Paulo, Brazil - Atta laevigata ALBM3 | ecosystem: Host-associated > Fungi > Mycelium > Unclassified ... | reverse complement strand
GTTTCATTGGTGAGTGAGGTGCTCAGGGCAGGCATGGCGGGTCTCCCAAGGCCGTGGAGCCTGGCACCGGCCTGGCGCCGGTGCGGCGCTCCAGATGTCTGCGGTCGGAAGCGAAAAATCCGCTTCCGACATCAATACGTTATGGAGCCTTTGCCCTGGGTGCAAGCATTACGTGTCACAATAACTACACGGTCTGGGGTGACTGTTGCAGATTAGCCCTGCGGGCCGCCTTTTTCTTCGGTTGCGAGTTCTTCGACAGCGGCGAGGCGCGATTCGATTGCGGCCAGACGCTGCTCGGCTGCGTCCTGTGCCATGCGCGCACGGGTTGCCATTTCCTGTACCGCGTCAAATTCGTCACGGCGAACGAGGTCGAGGCTGTTGAGGATTTCGTCCACACGGGTGCGGACGATGGCATGAAGTTCCTCGCGGGCGCCGGTCACGGCGGAAAATGCGTTACCGGCGAGGCCAGCGAGGTCGTCGAAAAAGCGGGGTCTGTCAGCCATGATGAAGTTCCTGCTGTTCTGCGGCGTGTCGTGTCGGGCGCGTCGCTTGGATCGTTATCGGGGGCAGACTATACAGGAAGGATGATTATCGTCACCGGCGGGGCCGGATTCATTGGTTCGTGTCTTCATGCCGCCTTGCGTCGCCGGGGCTTGAGGACGGTTGTGGTTGACCGGCTCAGGGACGGGGTGAAGTGGCGCAATCTGGCGTCTCATGCGCCGGATCGCATCATCACGCCTGATGAGCTGGAAGGTTTCCTCGCGACCGAACCGGATGTTGAAGCCGTGTTCCATATGGGGGCGATCAGCGCCACAACGGCGCGGGACGGAGATCTTGTCTGGTCGAGCAATGTGAATCTGTCGCAGACCTTGTGGCGCTGGTGTGCGGCGCGGGGCGTGCGGATGATCTATGCGTCTTCTGCTGCTACCTACGGGGCGGCGGATCAGCCGGAGATGTTCCGTGACGGACTGGAGGGCATTGATGGTCTGAGGCCGCTGAACTTGTATGGCTGGTCCAAGCAGGCGTTCGATCTGTGGGTGAAGCGGGAAATTGAAGCCGGGGCGCCTGTGCCGCCGCAATGGGCCGGGCTCAAGTTCTTCAATGTCTACGGGCCGAACGAATACCATAAGGGATCGATGATCTCTGTCGTGAAGGTCAAATACGACGAGGTGGTGCAGGATCGTGCGGCGAAGCTGTTCCGCTCGGATGTGCCGGGACTGGCCGACGGGCAGCAGCAGCGGGACTTCATCTGGGTCGGGGACGTTGTGAACATCATGCTGTGGCTGTTTGATCATCCGGACGTCAGCGGGTTGTTCAATTGTGGGACCGGTGTGGCGCGGAGCTATCTCGATCTGGCGCATGCGGTCTGTGACGCGGCCAAGCGGGCGAGGGATGTTGAGTTCGTGGACATGCCCGAGAAGCTGCGCGGACAGTACCAGTCCTTTACCTGTGCGGATATGAGCCGCCTTCGCGCTGCGGGCTATGATGCGCCGTTTACGTCTCTTGAAGATGGAATCGGACAGTATGTGCGCGACTATCTTTCCCGTCCCTCCCAAAATCTCTGAGAGCCGAGTCCGTGAGCCATCCCCTGATCTTTCCTGATTTTGATCCGGTTGCCTTTCATGTCGGACCTCTTGCGGTGCGCTGGTATGCGCTCGCTTATATGGTGTCGTTCATCATTGCGCTGCCGATTGCGAAGCGGCTGAACCGTCTGGCGCCGGAAGTAGCGACGAAAGAGCAGGTTGATGACTTCCTGTTTTACGCGATTCTCGGAGTGCTGATTGGGGGACGGCTGGGTTACGTTCTGTTTTACCGGCCGATGGATTATTTTTCGCACCCGTTGGAAATCTTCAAGACATGGGATGGCGGGATGTCGTTCCATGGTGGAGCGCTTGGCGTCATTCTGGCGCTGGCGTATTTCAGCTGGAAGAACCGTCTGAGCTTTCTGGCTTTTGCGGACCGGATTGTGCCGGTCGTGCCGATCGGACTTGGGCTTGGGCGCTGTGCGAATTTCGTGAACGGGGAATTGTGGGGGCGTCCGGCGTCTCCGGATCTGCCTTGGGCGATGATCTTCCCGACGGGCGGTCCGATTCCGCGGCATCCGTCCGAGCTTTACGAAGCCCTGACCGAGGGTGTCCTGCTGCTGTGCGTGATGCTGTTTGCGGCCAGCCGTCCGCAGGTTCGCGAGCGGTTCGGATTCCTGTCGGGGCTGTTCCTGTTCGGCTATGCCTGTGCCCGGAGTTTCTGCGAGTTTTTCCGGCAGCCTGATGCGAATATCGGGTTTTTGTCGGGCGGGACGACGATGGGGCAGTTGCTGTGTATTCCGATGGCGCTCGTGGGGATGGGGCTGATGGTATATGCGATGCGGCGCCCGGCTCAGGTGTCGGCGCATGTCTGAGGCTGTGTTGACGGGCTCGGTTCTCAAGGTTCCGCACGGGTTTTTCACGCGGCTTGGGGGCATTTCGCCGGCACCGTATGACAGTCTGAACTGTTCGCTATCCTCGCAGGATGATCCGGAGAATGTGGCGGAGAACAGAGCTCGGGTGGCACGGGCGATCGGGGTGGAAGCGGATTGTCTGCTGGGTCTGAAGCAGACGCATAGTGACATCACCGTGCCTGTGACGGCCGAAACGTCGCTCTGGGTGGCAGGGAGCGGGCAGGCAGGCGATGCGCTGGTGACGGACCGTCCGGAGATCGGCGTGGGGGTGATTACGGCGGATTGTGGCCCTGTTCTGCTGTCTTCTGATGACGGGCGGATTGTTGGGGCGGCTCATGCGGGCTGGCGCGGAGCTGTGGGTGGGATTCTGGAATCTGTGGTCGCGCAGATGGTGGCGCTGGGTGCCACAGGGATCAGCGCCGTTGTCGGGCCGTGTATTGCGCCGGAGAGCTATGAAGTCGGTCCGGACATGCGCGATGCGGTTCTTGCCAAAGGCGTAGCGGGAGAGAGTTTCTTCCAGCCAGCGCTGCGCGAGGGGCATTTCCTGTTTGATCTGCCGGGCTATTGTGGTTTTCGTCTGGAGCAGGCCGGCGTCCGGACTGTGCAGATCCTTGGTGTGGATACGCTGACGGATCCGCGGTTTTTCAGCCATCGGCGGCGGACGCTCGCGGGTGGTGGGCATATCGGGCATCAGATCTCGGCGATCCGTCCCGTCGGCTGAGGGCGGCGAAGGCCGGATTTTTCGAGCAGCCAGAGATCGGCGGGGCGTGAGAGAAATCGGTCCACGAGGGCGCCAAGACAGAGGGCCAGGCCGAGGGTTGGGATGAACCAGACCCAGCCGAACGTCCAGTTTTCTCCGGTGGCTCTGAACAGATGGACCATCGGCATGACGACGAACATGTGGCTGAGATAGATTTCATAACTCAGCCTGCCCCACTGGCGGGGGCATGTCAGAAACCGGCTTCCGGTCGTCTTGCCCCATCCGTTGTAGAAAGCGAGAAGCAGGGCGGCGTATGAAGCTGTGAAAAATAGCGGTGTGGCGTAGCCGAGGGTCAGCCATACGACATGGCCGTCGATCAGATAGAGACCGACGCCGAGACTTCCGCTCCAGCCGAGCCAGGGTGTGAGTTTTGCAAAGAGGAACGGGGCCATCCGGTGCGCCAGAAGGGCTGCGCAGACGCCCATGGCGATTGCGGAAATGCCTGGTCCGTAGGCTTCATCCTGCCAGATGTCCGAGGCGTTTCGGATCTGCCATTCCGCGAAAGGGCTGGACAGGGCGAGAAGCGCAAAAATGAGGCCAAGCAGTTTGGGGATGCGTCCGCCCAGCAGGCAGAGGATGGGAAAGGCTGCATAGAACAGTTCCTCTACCGAGAGGGACCACAGCACATCCCAGTTGGGGGGAAGATAGTTCGTTCGGGCTTCGTAGAGGTTCAGATGCATGAACAGCGCTGCGAAGATGGCGCCGGGCAGGGTCTGGCTGTCGTGATGGAAAAGGAAGTCGGGAACGCCTGCGAGGTTGAGAGCCGCAAGAATTCCGAGCAGAACCAGCAGGCATGGTAGAATGCGGCAGGCCCTGCGCATTGAGAAAGCGATGGCATTGATGCCGCCCAGACTGTCCCATCGTCGTATCGTGTGATCGGTGATCAGGAAGCCTGAAATGACGAAGAAGATCTTCACGCCCTTTCCGCCATCCCAGTTCAGGGCTTTCAGCAGCATGGCGGGAAAAACGGCCGCGAGCCCGGTCTGCATCAGGGGAATGCGCAGGGCGAGGTGATGGGTGACGACGAGGATGATGGATAATCCTCTGAGCAGGTCGATTCCCGGATTGCGTTGTGCGCCTGATGTTGTCTGCACCCTGAAATCCCATCCTGTAAAATAAGAACGTTTTTGTAATGGAAATCAGGCATGGTTCGGTTCGGAATATGGCGTGGGTAGGGGGCAGATATAAAAAAGGGCCGGAAGAGTATTTCCGGCCCTTTTTCGTCTCAGACAGCGTGGGTTCTGGCTTCCCGGTCCCAGAAGCGCAGTTTGCGACACAGGGTGATGAAGGTCTTGAGGTCGCTGGGGGCCTCAAGCGGGATGATGCCATCATCCATGTCTTCGGGCGTGATGCCGCCTTTGGTGAGAAGCGGTTTGGCGTCCGGGCCGTAACCGATGAACTTCGCATGGGCGAAGGCGTCGGCCACGAAGTCCCGCGCGGTGGCTTCGCCGGTCAGGAGTTTTGCTCCTGCTGCGGACGGAAGGAGGACGACCGCATCATACAGGACCGAAGGTGCGCCGACGATCTTCTGGCCAGCTGGAATGAGCTTGCCATAGGTCGTTTTTACGCCGCCAACCGCTGGGGCAACCAGTTCGACGATCGTGCCTTCCGCTTCCGCAGCCTGCATCAGGGCGGCGAGCATGTCCGCATCGGTGCCATCGGTTACGAGCACACCCAGCTTGCGGCCCTTGAGCGTTTTCGGACCGTTCTTGAGGATGCTGAGCGGGTTCGAAGTTGGCAGGTCCGTCAGCGGTGTGCGGGCAGCCGGGGCGGGAGATGGCATCTTTTCCAGACGCAGACCTTTGGCCACATCTTTGGCGAGCTCTTGATCGACATTCAGCAGATGAGCGACGACGCGGGCACGGATGGCCGGGGTGAGGCACTTGCTGAGCTCGAAGACGAAGGCATTCTTGATATGTGTCTGCTCGGTCTGGGTCTGGCTCGTATAGAATTGGCGGGCCTGACTGTAGTGATCGGCGAATAGCTCGCCACGTTCACGGGTTTTGCGACCGTTCAGTTCTTCCGCATAGGGCTTGTAACCGGTCTGCGGGTTTTCACGTGGTCCCATACCCCAGGAATTGGGTTCATAATTTGCACGCCCTTTGGGGTTGTGCATGGCCATGTGGCCGTCCTGCTGGAAGTTGTGGAACGGGCATTTCGGCGCGTTTATGGGGATATGCGTGAAGTTCGGCCCGCCGAGGCGTTTGGTCTGGGTATCCAGATACGAAAAGTTCCGGCCCTGAAGGAGCGGGTCGTTGGTGAAGGCGATGCCGGGGACGACATTTTGGGTGCAGAAGGCGACCTGCTCGGTTTCGGCGAAGAAGTTGTCCACTGTGCGGTTCAGTACGAGGCGTCCGATACGCCGGACGGGGACGAGTTCTTCCGGGATCAGCTTGGTCGCGTCCAAGATGTCGAAATCGAATTTATCGGCGAAGTCGTCATCGAAGAGCTGCACGCCGAGTTCCCATTCCGGGAAGTCGCCGGAATTGATAGCGTCCCACAGGTCGCGGCGGTGGAAGTCCGGATCGGCTCCGTTGATCTTGACGGCTTCGTTCCACACGACGGACTGCAAACCTTGTTTCGGCTTCCAGTGGAACTTCACATAGGTGGATTTTCCCTCGGCATTGACGAGGCGGAAGGTATGGACGCCGAAGCCTTCCATGAAGCGGAAAGAACGCGGAATGGCGCGGTCGGACATGACCCACATGAGCATGTGGACAGTTTCGGGGGAGAGGGACGCGAAATCCCAGAAATTGTCGTGGGCGGACTGGGCCTGTGGGAAGCCACTGTCGGGCTCTTCCTTCACGGCGTGGACCATGTCCGGAAATTTGATGGCGTCCTGAATGAAGAAGACGGGCATGTTGTTGCCCACGAGGTCCCAGTTGCCTTCTTCGGTATAGAGCTTCACCGCGAAACCGCGCACGTCGCGGGCCACGTCGAAAGAGCCACGGCCGCCGGCGACGGTCGAGAAACGGACGAAGGCTGGAACGCGTTTGCCGATTTTTCCCAGAACGCTGGCGGTCGTGTAATCTGCGAGGGAGTCTGTCAGTTCGAAAAAGCCATGCGCGCCGTAGCCACGGGCGTGGACGACGCGCTCGGGGATGCGCTCGTGATCGAAGTGGAAGATCTTCTCGCGGAAATGGAAGTCTTCCAGAAGGGTAGGCCCGCGGGCACCGGCTTTCTCGGTGTTCTGATCGTCGGAGACGGGGACGCCCTGCTGGGTCGTGAGGGTCGGGGTTTCGCCTGACGCCACCTGATGGGTGCTGCCCTGTGGGCCGCGTTCGAAGGTCTGGTCGCCAATGGTGACGGTTTTGCGTTTGTCCGTGCTCATGAAATGCGCCTCTGCCTGTAGGTCCGAAAAAATACGGGGCTTCGGGAAGTCTGGATGATGAAGCTGCCCTTCCCGTTGGAAAGGCCGTGCTCCTTAAAAGGCGCTGTCTGGGGCAAGTGTTCCTGAAATAAATCCGGGAAATTTTCTGAACCTGTCCGGAAGACGGGCCGTTAAGTGCAGGAACTCTGTCCATGATGATACAGGAGTGTTTCCATGCCTGCTGATCCTCGTACCCGCTATCCGCGTCCGCCATTCCGGGGCCAGACGCAGAAATTTCCGGGTCTTTCAGAAAAGATGATTCCCCGGCCCGATTACGGCGAAGAAACCTATAAGGGTTCCGGAAAGCTCGCGGGGCTTGCGGCCCTCATCACGGGTGGTGATTCGGGGATCGGACGGGCAGTTGCGCTGGCATTTGCGCGTGAAGGTGCGGATGTCGCGATTTCGTATCTGGAAATGGAGGCGGATGATGCACGCGATATCGGGGAACAGATCAAGGCCGAGGGGAGGAACTGTCTTCTCTTGCCCGGAGATATCCGGGATGGCGCGCATTGTCGCGAGATGATTGGCAGGACCGTCGAGACGTTCGGGCGGCTTGATATTCTGGTGAACAATGCCGCCTTTCAGAAGGCGCGGGCTAAGCTGGAAGAGATTTCCGACGAGGAATGGAAGCGTCATTTCTCCACGAATACGGATGCGCTATTTCATCTAACGAAAGCGGCCCTGCCGCATCTTCAGGCCGGGGCGTCCATCATCAATACGTCCTCGGTCAATCTGAAGACGGCTCCGGAACTGCTTGTGCCGTATTCCATGACGAAGGCGGCGATTGCGAACTTTACGTCCAGCATGGCGCAGCAGCTCGCCGGGCGGGGGATCCGGGTCAATGCCGTGATGCCGGGGCCGATCTGGACGCCGTTCATTGCAACCGGAATGCCCGAGGAAGAGCAGGAGCATCTGGGTTCGGATGTGCCGCTGGGCCGTCCGGGACAGCCGGCCGAATTGGCGGGCGCTTATGTCTATTTTGCCGATCCGCTGAACAGCTACACCACGGGTGCGCTTCTGGCGGTCAATGGTGGCGTACCGATGATCTGAGCGCATTTCCCGGATTCAGGACTGAGCGAACGCCTGCTCGCCATCGAGCGGGCGTTTTTCCGTTCTGGGGCCGAAGACCAGCGTAACAGCCGCACCGGACAACAGGATCAGGGTTGTTAGGCCAAAAACACCTGGGAAACCGGCAAGTGGATAGAGCCAGCCGATCAGCGCGGGCGATGCGATGGCGCCCAGGCGGGCGATAGCCGAAGCCAGACCCATGCCGCGGGCACGCAGGGATGTGGGGAAGAGTTCAGGTGTGTAGGCGTAAATGCCGCCGAAAGTGCCGTTCATGAAGAAGGACAGCAGGATGCCGAAAAGCAGGACTTCGGTGGGCGTCTGGCTTGCAGCCATACCGATGGCGCTGACGGCTCCGGCAATCATGAACAGTGCCACCGTTCCGCGTCGTCCCAGACGATCTGTGAGGAGGGCGGCGGAGGCATAGCCGGGAAGCTGGGCAAAATAGATTGAGATGGCGTAGCCGAAGCTGCGGGTGACGGTCATGCCACGTTCGATCATCAGGGTCGGGATCCACGTGAAGAATGCGTAGAAGCTGATGGTGATGGCGAGCCACATGGCCCAGCTCATGAATGTGGAGCGGCGCAGATTGGGGGCGAAGAGATCCCGGACCGGGCGGATGCTTGGGGCACCACGGTCGGTCGTTGTGGTCAGGCCTACGGCAAGGCCTGCGCTTTCTTCGATGTCGCCGACGATGCGGCAGGCTTCGGCTGTTTGGCCGCGCTCGTCGAGCCAGCGCGGGGATTCGGGCAGGGCGCGTCGCCACCATAGAAGCATCAGGACCGGAAAGCCCGTGAGCGCCAAGGCCCAGCGCCAGCCATCCGCTATGGCGGGCACGAGCATGAACCCCATGATGGCGGCGGTGACATAGCCGAAGGAATAGAATCCGGTGAGAGCTGCCGTGAACGCGCCGCGATAGCGGGCGGCCACGAATTCGCTGAGATAGGGTGCGATGATGGTGGCTTCCGCACCCGCGCCGATTCCGGAGAGAAGGCGGCACAGGAAAAAGCCTGCAAACGAGGATGATCCGGCGGAGAGCAGGGAGCCGATGGCGTAGATGGCCAGGGCGCTCATCATGACGCGGCGGCGGCCGGAGCGGTCTCCCCACCAGCCGGAGAGCAGGGCGCCCAGGCCGTAGCCGAGATAGGTCGCACTTCCCAGCAGGCCGAGTTCTGGGCCGCTTAGATGCCATTGGCTTTTTAGCATCGGAAGCGCGAACGCTACGATCGCGGAATCGAGGCCGTCGAATGTGTAGCCGAGACCGCCGAGGAACAGCAGTTTCCAGTGGAAGCGGGTAAAGGGCAGGTGTTCGATGCGGGCGGCGATGCTCATCGGGTGGGGGATCTGCCGGAAACTGTGGAAATGAAACGCAAGCGTAGCGGTCCGCAAAGGGGCCGGTCCAGAGGGGCGGATTCCGAAAATGGTTGTGCCGGTGGCGGTTTTCCGCTACTTCGCGCCTCGCACAGGCACCCCTGGAGGTCTGTGTTGAGTGAAATTCAATACGCAGGAGCGTAACAGTGGCTAATTTGACGACACTTGCTGTCTCGACGCGTGCGAAGGCTGGTAAGGGGGCAGCGCGCGCAACGAGACGTGAGGGCCTCGTGCCGGCCGTGATCTACGGTGGCAAGCAGGAACCCTCCATCATCGCACTTGATCCGCGCGTGATCATGAAGGAACTGCATCGCGGTGGCTGGTCCTCCCGCGTGTATAACCTGGCTGCCGAAGGCGCAGAGCCGGTTGCAGCCCTGATCCGTGACGTGCAGCTGCACCCGGTCACCGATGCCCCGATCCATGTTGACTTCCAGCGCGTTGCTGCCGGCACCAAGGTTCACGTCGAAGTCTCCATCGCATTCGTTGGCGAAGAGAAGTCCCAGGGTATCAAGCGCGGTGGCGTTCTGAACGTGGTGCGTCATTACGTCGACGTGCAGGCTGATCCGGCCAACATTCCGGAGCACTTCACGGCAGACCTGAGCGGTCTGGACATCCACGAAAACGTGCGTTGGACGGACCTCAAGGGCACCGAAGGCGCCGTTCTGGCCAGCGGTCAGGCTGTGGACATGGTCATCGCGTCCATCGCCGCACCGACGATCGATGCCGAAATGGAAGCCGAAGCTGCTGCCAAGGCCGCTGCTGAAGCTGCTGCTACGGCAAAGCCCGGCGCAAAGAAGAAGTAAGTCATGAGGCTCTGGACCGGTCTCGGCAACCCCGAGCCGGGGATGAGCCGTCATCGACACAATATCGGCTTCATGGCGGTCGACGAGATCGCCAGGCGCCACGGTTTTTCGCCGTGGCGCAAGCGTTTCCGGGGGGAGACCTCCGAAGGCGTCATCGGGGGGCAGAAGATCCTGCTCCTCAAGCCGATGACGTATATGAACCTGTCAGGCGACAGTGTTCAGCAGGCCGCGCAGTTCTTCAGGATTGCACAGGATGATATCACCGTATTCCACGACGAACTCGATCTTGCCTTCGGCAAGCTGCGCATCAAGCGTGGCGGTGGTGCCGCCGGGCATAATGGCCTGCGTTCCATGGATAAATGTCTGCCGGGGCCGGATTACTGGCGTGTACGGATGGGGATCGGTCATCCGGGCCACAAGGACCGTGTGACTGGTCATGTTCTGGGCAATTTCGCCAAGGCGGAAGAGCCGGAGCTGGAGCGCTGGCTTGTGGCCATCTCTGATGCGGCACCCCTTCTGGCGAAGAAAGAACACGAAGCTTTCATGACGAAGGTCGCACTGCTGGCTGCTTGAGGGGCTTGCGGTTGAGTGGCTTCTCAGGACCGGTCGGATGAACAGGGCAATGACATCCATCAGGACGTCAGATCCCATTAGCCAGATCAGCAGTGTTTCAATCCAGAATGCTGGGTAGAAGCCAGAGGGTTATGACGCTGCCTAGATCGAAGAGCATGATGCTCTGGATCAGCCATTTGAGATAAAGCTGATGCCGTTTGGCGGTCCGGGAGCGAGGTGCTTCCAGTCCCGTATTTCCGTATTCCTGTGGAGCTGTGGTGGATGCAGGCGTCCAGCAGGGCTGTGGGCCTGATCTGGCAGAGGGGGTGGCAGGCTGATATGACAGCGGCGTTGTGACTGCTGTTTCCAAATTTGAGCCTATCATTCATCCCCTTGCGCTTCTGTAGTTTGCTGCGGCTCTGTCTGGTCCTGACAGCGCAGGGGCGTGCGGTTTTGAAGGCGCATGTCCGGGCTTTGCTGGATCTGCTAGGAATCGTGAGCTGAAAAGTCTGTTCGCGACGGGAAGTGGTTGTGAGCCTCTCCGGTTTCTGCGAACACAGGGCAACGGAATTTTCTAGAACGGATCGTTCGCGTCTGAACGGTCTTCAATGATGATGGAGAGCACGAATGGGTTTCAATTGCGGCATCGTTGGTCTGCCCAATGTCGGCAAGTCCACGCTGTTCAATGCCCTGACGGAAACGGCTGCTGCACAGGCTGCGAATTACCCGTTCTGCACCATCGAGCCGAATACCGGCCGTGTGGCTGTGCCGGATCCACGACTGGATGAACTGGCGCGGATCGGTAAGTCTATCCGCAAGGTACCGACGAGCCTTGAATTCGTGGACATCGCCGGTCTGGTCCGTGGTGCGTCGAAGGGTGAGGGGCTGGGAAACCAGTTTCTAGCCAATATCCGAGAAGTCGATGCTATCGTGCACGTCCTGCGCTGCTTCGAAGACGACGACATCACGCATGTCGAGGGTGGCGTTGATCCGGTTCGGGACGCGGACATCATTGAGACTGAGTTGATGCTGGCTGATCTGGAAAGTCTGGAGAAGCGTCAGGTCGGTTTGCAGAAGCGGGCTCGTGGCAATGATCGTGAGGCTCAGGCTCAGCTTGAGCTGATGGAGCCACTGCTGGCAGCTCTGCGTGACGGCAAGCCGGCCCGGACGGCTGTTCCGAAGGGGCAGGAAGCAGAAGCGTCCCGCCTTCAGCTCCTGACGACGAAGCCGGTTTTGTATGTCTGCAATGTCGAAGAAGCCTCAGCGTCCACCGGTAACGCGTTTTCGGAAGCCGTGCGCAAGCGGGCCGAAGCCGAGGGGGCGGGTGTTGTCGTGGTGTCGGCCGCGATTGAAGCGGAAGTCAGCCAGTTGCCGCATGAAGACCGGACGGAGTTTCTGGACGGTCTGGGTCTGACGGATAGCGGGCTGGATCGTGTCATTGCGGCTGGTTACAAACTGCTGGGTCTGCGGACGTATTTCACGGTCGGACCGAAGGAATCCCGCGCCTGGACGATTACGGCCGGGACGAAGGCGCCTCAGGCCGCTGCTGTCATCCACAACGACTTCGAGCGTGGCTTCATCGCCTGCGAAACCGTGGCGTTCGACGATTACGTGGCCTGCAATGGCGAGGCCGGGGCCAAGGAAGTCGGCAAGCTGAGGATCGAAGGCAAAGAATATGTGGTGCAGGATGGTGACGTCCTGTTGTTCCGGTTCAATGTCTGAGGCCGAGCACATTCTGGACGGTCTGGCGGAGCATGCTCGCCGGGCCAGCCGGAGTTTGGCGCGGGCGAATGCGGAAACTCGCAATCATGCGCTGTCCGAAGCTGCGAGAGCGCTGAGGGGCCGGTTGGAGGAGATCGTAGCTGCCAACCAGAAGGATCTGGCAGCGCTTTCCGAAGATCGGAACGCGGCGTTCCGGGATCGTCTGACGTTGACGCCGGAGCGTGTCGAGGCGATGGCGCGCGGTCTGGAAGACGTGGCACGTCTGCCGGATCCGGTTGGGCGTGTTCTGGCGGAATGGGACCGCCCGAACGGTCTGCATTTCCGTCGGGTGGCGACGCCGCTTGGCGTGATCGGCATGATCTATGAAAGCCGGCCCAATGTTGGGGCTGATGCTGCGGCTCTGTGTATCAAGTCCGGCAATACGGTCATTCTGCGCGGTGGTGGGGAAAGTCTTCATTCCGCGCGGGCCATTCAGGCTGCGATGGAAGACGGTTTGCGGGCAGCGGGTCTGGATGAAGCCTGTGTGCAGATTTTGCCGTCTGCCGATCGGGCTCTGGTCGGGGCGATGCTGCAGGCTTCGGGAAAGATTGATCTGATCATTCCGCGCGGCGGCAAGTCTCTTGTGGAGCGCGTGCAGCGTGAGGCCCGCGTGCCGGTTCTGGCGCACGCGGACGGCCTGAATCACACCTACATTCATGCGAGTGCAGATCCGGCGATGGCCCGGAAGGTGCTGCTGGATGCGAAGATGCGGCGGACGGGGATCTGTGGTGCGACGGAGACGCTGCTGATCGATGCTGCGATTGCGCCGACGCTGTTGCCCTTGCTCGTTGAAGATCTGGCCGCGAAGGGATGTACGTTCCGGGCAGATGACCGGGCGCGTGTGATCGTGCCGACGCTTGCGGCTGCCTCGGCTGATGATTTCAACACGGAATGGCTGGACGCCGTGCTTTCGGTTGTCGTGGTGGACGGGGTTGAAGATGCTCTAGCTCACATCGCGCGGCATGGAAGCTCGCATACCGAGGCCATTATCGCCGAAGATCCTGAAGCCGCGGCGGAGTTTCTCAACGGAACGGATAGCGCGGTTGTGATGTGGAATGCGTCTACGCAGTTCTGTGACGGTGGGGAGTTCGGCTTCGGTG
>Ga0157362_1000529_pt1 | contig 13234 bp, 3 predicted proteins | sample AttlaeALBM3_FD_111480 | JGI IMG/M metagenome (GOLD analysis project Ga0157362, IMG submission 111480) | Fungus gardens microbial communities from leaf cutter ant in Ribeirão Preto, State of São Paulo, Brazil - Atta laevigata ALBM3 | ecosystem: Host-associated > Fungi > Mycelium > Unclassified ... | reverse complement strand
TACCTAAGATTTTGAAGAATTAATAAGAATTTGCACAACAGCTAAGTTTGCAAATATGATATTGCGACATTATCAATTTTTAACAAAAGAATAAAAATTTAAGCAAATTACTATTCTCATTATCATACAATATATGATGTAATGATAAAAGATTCTACAGCAAATAATTGCATTAAGAACGTGTTATATGTATTTTTTTAACAGAATAAAAAATTATGAAAAAATTATTAATTTTTTTATATAGTTTATTTATTTATTTGAATATAAAAAAAGTTTTAAGCGGTGATTTAAAACCTAGAAATTATTTTAATAAGAAATAGATTATATTATTTTAAAAATAATTGAGATAAAATAAAAAATTTTTCAAATTATAAAATATACGTATTGAACTTCATTGAATTGTTTCACATTTATATATTATTAATTTTTGTACGGAAAGTATAAATTTCCAATCATTTTTTATAGAGATTATACACTTGATATATCCTGAAGTGTTTTTTAAAAAAATAATCGCTTCAATATTATCTTGCATCATAGCTTTGCAAAAAAAATATTGTTCCAGTCATTTACGTTTGTATACCTATAGTTTGCAATGTGTTAATTAAACTCAATCAGAGAATAACTGGTTGATCAAGTTTCCTATTACAAAGTAGCCTATACGTAATGTAAGTCCTGCGCGACTTGGAGAAATCTTGTTCTCGAGGGACGAAAAGGATCTTCTTATCTGGCGCGATTTTTTAATCAAAAGTACCTTAGTAAATTCGGATCCTTGTTCTCTTCGTGTAACTAGTGGTGGTACCAGAATTGTGTCAGGAGTATTACAACCGCACCCACGACTCCACGTCAAAATGACATGGCCCGACGACCGTACGCCTCAGAGGATGACACCGCGGGGAGAGGTGTCCGTCCACCGGGGAAAAAAATACCTCTCCTCTTCTTTCACGAAAGCGGAAGACAAACCGTGGCACGTCGTGGTCGCTCGACAAAGTGGCAGCGCCGCGCACCAGCTTAGCCGATCCGCTTTATAACTTTGGTGTCTTGGTATCCTCTGCCATCCGTGGTTTTGGTGGTGGACGATCAGAACGTCGGAGGTGGTATCTTCTGCGAGCATAAGCGATGTAAACGCAAACGAGGCCAAAACCATGGATCGTGGTGGGAATCGATCGTGGGGATAGATCAGCCGAGATCGGTCAAGGAGAAATGCGTGAGGTAGAATCCTCAGAATCCCACCCTCTGATCGCTACTAGTCTGCTCTCCCCCCCTTTTCTGTCGATCTTGCGATGAGATCTACGAATGGAGACAACAGCCTGTAGGCCTTTTATAGATTTCTACTTCCGCTTGCAATTTGATGAATTCGAATTCTTAAGCAGTGTTCGTGTGTTGATTAAGTTTCTTAAAATAAGAACAATATGACATGTAAGAATTACATATTAATGAATGACATATATAAGAATGACTACACACTATAAAAATGATTATTAAACATTTCAGTTTTTATTTCTTTGACCCATCCGCGACCTCTTATTAGTTTTCAAAGATTGGTATCAAATATACTTTTAATTACATCTGCTTAATCAATTTAATGTATTATACTATAATTATAAAGTTAACTTGTTGAATATTTAAAATAAAATTCATACAATTCTGTTTGTGTATATATATTTATCTTTATCAAAATGTAAATTACAATTATAATTTACGATTGTAAATAACGTGACGCAAAAAAATGATAATTATATTCCAACGCAGTTCAGTTTTTAACAAAAGTTACCATTCAATAAAAATAATTTTAACACAACAGTGGAGATAATTCAATCGGTATTGTTTTAACATCTCGTATCTTGATTCATCTTGTCAAAATAAGTAATTTAATAATCAAAGTGTCTATAATAATCCTATTAAAAAAGAAGTCTCTTATCAAAACTATTTTATGATTATGCTATTAACATATAATCAATCATCGATTATTCACACACGATATAGTCGATAACATCACTCGTATGATAGCTAAGCAAGCTAATTGTAAATAACATCTCGGAGATAACATCTCGGAAGAATTTTTCGGATAAAAATGTGTCGAAACGATTCATCTCTCAGACTGATGGCGGAATGTCGTCATATAGGTCCATCGGCTACACATTACTGTTGTAGCCTCGTTTTCCAGGCGAGAGTCGGAGTATAGCATCTCCGCACGTTCGTCACGAGACCTTCTCATACAATAGTTTTTGCAGCCCAAGAGTCTCGTGTCAGAAAAGTGGGCGCTGGAGTGTTGCGGAGAGGATGAAGAAATGCGAGAAATATCGAGATTCCTTCTCGTTAACCGTAGAAAATATTACCTCAGGATAGTAATAATCTTCAAACGATACGAGAAATCGACGCATATTAAATGTAGAAAACGATAGAAGCATAAATAAAAAGAATTTAAATAAAGCTTGGTCAATAAATTCGATTCTCGGAGAAAACTATTGCCCTTTAATATTGTTTTTTAAAACGCATAAAAGACGCGTCTCTTATTTTATTAATTGTTCTAGAATATAAAGACGACTTATATATATAAAATATAAGCTTATATAAAATAATAATAATGAATAAATTTCAAGACTAACGAGAACCAGCGTGGAATAGATTGCGCACTATTGATCAGAGTTGAGTAAGATAATATTTTTTTTTAACTGAATAAAATTAAAGTTAATGGCTTTACAAAATTAAAGTTAAAAGTTGAAGAAATAAAAAATTAACTTAACGTAAGTTAAGTCAATATTGAATTAATTTACTTAAGTTAAAAAAAAAGTTAATTTTGAAAAAAATTATTTTTTAAATCATAATGTCCTAATTTTTCTTAAAATAAGATTACATAACTACGATATAGATTATTAAGTAAATTAAATTTTTAATTTTTTTATTCATATGTGATATAAGTATATAACACATAACGATATAACTATATAAGTTATATAACTTTAAAAAAACAGTTAGCACATAGAGAAGATACAATCAGTGATTACTTTTTGATAAACTTTTTAAGAAATTGACCAATTACAATCGAATGCGAGAAGAATATTTGACTGTAATTGGTCAATTTCTTATGATTTAAGACATAATCGCATAAATCAGAGAGCTGTATTAGCATCTTAAGAAATTACTTAAGATGGTCTTAAAATATGAATAGATTACGAATATACGCTTTTAATCTTATTATATCTTATTATTTTTCTAAGATATTTAAAAAAGAGATAAAAAAGTTTTTTAACTTAAAAAAAAAAGTTAAAGGTTAACGTTTAAAATTTAATTAAATTAAAATTTAATGCATTTAAAATTAACTAAGTTAAGTTAAAAGTTATTAACTTTTTAACTTTTTTTTAACTTTTAATGTTTTAATTAATTATTACCCAACCCTGTTATTGATTATTAAAATTTTCATAAAACTGATGTCTTTTTTATTTCGAAATCTTGAACGTTTCAACTCACTTTGGAGTCATTCTCAGCAATATTAGAATTAAAATTCGTCAAAATTCCGTTAAGTATATGTCTGACATACAGAACTATAGAAATCTCATTCTGGGAGAGTGACTCACTTCTGGACAGATTTATCTTAACGTTTTTAACAGAATTTTAACAAATTTTAATTGTAATATTGCTGAGAATGACTCTAAAGTGAGTTGAAACATTTAAGATTACGAAATAAGGAAGACATCAGTTTTATGAAGAAGTAATTCTAATCAGTAACTAATCAGTAACTACGTACAACCCTTTCCGCGCTGACTTTCGTTAGCCTTGAGATTTACTTATTATTATTATTTTAAATATAGAAAATCTGTTCTGATTATTATATTCTTATATAAAATCTAATATTTCTTCGTAAATGCGAAGAAAAGAGAATTTTTCTCTACGTAGCTTGGCGCGAAAAGAAAAACGGCGATCAAGGAGAAAGCGATGTGGAAGGCACAAAACCTATGTCAATGATAATCCGGTGAATTGAAACGGGTCAATGGACCGCTCGCTGACTGTGTAGCACGGTTCCAAAATCCAAATCGTTTGGTCCATGCACCAATGTGTCTCTATCGGCGCCTGTTTACTTTTCACTTAGTCATGATTTATCATTTACGCTTAAATGGACCGGTACCACTTATCTACAAATTCACAGATTTCACCGACACTGCTAGTAAAAACTATCTCGTATAAAAAGTCCATAAAGACGTCTGTTATTCTGTCGCCGATAATCGATTCAGACGAATTGGAGAAGAAGTTTCTTCCGAATTGCTAGAAAATAAACAAGTTCTTCATAAAATTTTTATGCAAAAATCTCGATCAATAAAGATTGCATAAGAATTTTTTTAGGAGATCTTGGAATGTACATAGAGAAAAACAAACTAGTATCGTCACGTTCGATATACAGTCATTAAAAATTTAATGATCTTTGGGATTTTTATTTTCTTTGCAAAGTCGTTATGCATTTCCTTTCTGCGAAGAATCATACGAAAAACAATTACGCACTTTTATGAAGAGATTACGAAAGCAAGCATTTAATTAAGTTATTAAATTAATTCAATTCAATTAAATATGTGATAATCGTCGGAAACAACCTCTCATAGGATATATTGATTAATGAGTAAATTATTAATGATTAAATATAAATATCCTTACTTATATTTACTCATGAAGTGACATTTCAATTGGTAAGCTTTTCTCGCATTTCTCATTGTTCATGAATGAAACAGAACTGTCAATAAGTCATCATTTTCTCGTATCAGATAACATCTGATACGTGACAATTACAGACATGTGACATTTATCTGACGCTAATTTGAATGATACATTCGCATGCAAATGATTGGAATAAAAGAGTAAAAATTGAGGTGTCGTATTCTGAATATTCTGATAATTTAATATGCTATTTTTAACGGCTGACATACCTTGCACGAGCCTTATCGAAATAAAGAAAAAGAAATAAAGCGAAATCTCGTGATCTCTTCACGTGATCTCTTAGCCGTTTAGTGGGCCGCCGGAAGAACGGACCAAAGTCAGCAGGTGAGATATATACTGAAAGCTGGGTTACTGGGTACCGATGGGATCGCTGTATCGGTTAAAAGAGCATCAGCGTTGTTATCAAATTGCTCTTTTTATCGTGCATGAAAAAACCAAAGAAAATCAAAGATGAATAAGAAAAAAAAGGTCATCCGGAATCGGATTTACAAAGAAGAAAGCGAACACGTATCACTTTCAGAACGAGAATTTCTATGATTGATTAATTTCGAACGGTAAACTACAAGGCATAGTAAAACGTAAAGGCGGTACCGTTAGAAACTAGCGAATTGGTTAGAACGGCATTTATTTGTTGAACGAGCAATTGATCCGATTATTTGCAGTTAACAAGTTAGGAAATAATAAATTAAGAATAAACTTATGTTATTGCCTTTAATTGATAATTAGATTGTGTCATAATTAGTTTCTTATTTTATGCTAATTTATTAATAAGTGAATAATAATAAAAATAAAAAAATATGTACATTTTATGAAGAATATTAAATTTTAATAAAACACAATATATATTAAATATTCATTAGCATTCATAATCAATATGCATTAAATGCAGAATACTTTATAAATAAATATTCCGTGTTCAATTAATTTAATAACATATAATGCAATAAGATGCGTGTGCTCGTCCAAAAGAAATCTGGCTAATATGTGTTCCCCGAGGCGAACTTTCCTTCAAGTATACTTTTTTGGCTCTGTGCGGATGACCGTCGAATCTTCACAAAGTAAAACGGGTTTGTAAAGAATGCAAAATGTATCCTTTAATTAATGGCATAGTGATGTAATTAAATGAAAACGCGACACTGAGGAACCTTCTATTAAACTGAAACATTTTCCAGAAACATAACCGTAATTTTTGTACAGCCTTTGATTTAATATGATATAAAGCGCAATGGATAACGCAAGTAAAATAAAATAAGAATAACGAAATCATGCGTAGCTCGTTTAAAAATCGCAAAATAATCGCGAAATCGTTTTACATAAAAAATAAATAAATAAATATATAAGAAGTTTTGTAATAAATGTAATAAATATAAATGTTTTGAAATAAATGTAAAATTTCTGGAGATTTCACATTTTGCATTTGATTAAATACATTTGTGGAATCTGTACGAGACCAAGATGTCTTTGTAAAATATAAATTTGTGCCAATTTTATATATATTAACATAATAACTTTTATTTAAACAACAGTTACAATCTGATAAAGAAAGTAATTCCGTACAAAATATTGTTTCAATATTGTTTCAATATTAAAATTGACAGTTGAATTAATAAATAACACATTCAATTTGTCAGTGACATTCTATATATTGATCGTTTGTTTCAATAAAATTTTTAACTCTTTGATAGTAGAAAAATTTAAAACATTTATGAACATCTCATAAGTATTTCGAAAGTGTCACACTTTAGCAATCGAATACCATCGGTACGTCATCATAATAATGAGGCATTCTATACCAATGTATTCTACATACATTGTTTTATATCAAAGTATTCTAAACATTTCAATATATATCGTCGAAACATATATATGTTTGTTATCATACATAAAGAAATGCTTTAGATGAAAATAATCATTAATTGTAGCAAACATTCCGCCGTAAAATTAGAGAATGGCGCTACATCACTATCGCTTACGTATGGATTCAGGTCTAATATACGTGCTTGAATTATAACGGGATCTTTCTATTAGAATCTTCAGGCACTTGATAACGACACACTTCTCAATGCGAATGAAATATTGCTCTTTACAGTATTCCAAGAAGTGGAATCAAACGCAGCAATTACATTCCTAAATGCCATTATATTAACTTTATAATATTAACATTATAGTGTATATATATATATATATTATTATTATTAATATTGCTAATTATTATCTTAATAATCTAAATAATCTTAATCTTGATAACAAAAACTTGGTTAATTGTAAAATATATTACTCGCCCAGATTAATAATCAAATTAGATATAAATTTAATTTCAAAAAATTCTTTGTAATTGTCTTTTAAGTCTTACAAGTCCTATATATCAAGCCTAGGGCTTATCTAGGGCACATTATACACGAAGTACTCATCCAGTAAATTTCTCTAAATCATCTTAGACGAATGTGTCGCCTCCTCATGAATAAACAGCGCTTCAAGCAGTGGACATCTCTCTTAAACTAGAAAAAAGGCAGAATGCCACATGTTGTACGACCTCGTTCGTCGCTCTGCGGTTTGCGCAATGACAACTTTACACTATTTTACAAGCAATTGAATGGCAACGATTAAAGAAACAAAAAATTAGACGTATTTGTATTTTCTTAGATACAATTTTTTAAAAATTTTAACAAATGTAAGAAACACATTATACATGTATGTATAAGATAAAAAAAATTGTTTAGCGCTTAAAAGTTTGATGATTACTAATTTTATCTGTGCATTTATATTTTGCAACTTATAATTATTGCGAAATTAGTCAGTATATATATATTTTGAATTTCATAAGATATTACATATTATTAACAAATGACTAAAATACATAAAAAATATTAATTTTGTTCATTGATATAAATTTATCTGATTTATAATTATGTAAACAATTTTTATTTTGATAGAAAATATTACAGAAGAGATCTTTTAATTTGAATTTTGTACCGCCCTGATAGTACCTTTTCATTTGATTTCTTCAAAGACATGCTGCTAGTATAATCAAAACTTTGAATGCTCATGCTTTGATAATCGGCAATAACAATGCAGTGCCGAGCCTGCATTGTAATGCATGACGTTACAGCATTCTCACTCAACTCAACCTAACACTCAGTAAACACAGTTTCGCATGACAGAAAAGATAAACTTAACAAACGTCACAGATTTTAATATCGCATACTTCCTGGGAAAATGATAGCTGACATACTTTGGCATCTTTTGCGGAAACATGAATAGTTAGGAATTACCCAACCACGAATTTAAGAAATAATATTTGGTGTCTCCTTAAATATTTGCCGGTCGTTGTAGATCTTCCGAGAACTCATCACACGTTAAATATCAATATATCTTAGACTTGCAAGATTCAAATCGTTCTTGTCATTTAAATCAACTTCCTATAGGTAAAATAGTAGTGTACCGATTGAAATATGTGACTGAGTTCATCATTTAAGATCAAGTATTTCATGACACGTTGAATTAAATAGAGAAAGAAAATGTATTCTATCGTGCCACTTATTATTAGTAATCTCTTACGTATATATATATATATATATATATAAAATATATAAAATAATTGACGTTATGATCTGAAATAAATAATACAATCGTACGATTAAAGCCAAGCAACATCAATAAAACAAACTATAAATACTATTTGTGCTTGAGAATAGATGGTAGTTGTATAATACGAAGCGATTTGCAAATTACTCAATTACTGTTGTAAAAATGTTTAATAAACCTAGTCAGAAATCGACATCGATTCGAGGTCGATTCCATTATCATTTCTGATTGGGAGCCAATCCTTACCCTACAAGTATGGATTACTAGTGACCGAGCGATTCCTATTTGTGCAAGTTTCTTTGAGTCTTTCGATAATTATAAATTATACTACATTTTATTATTTTCCAAAATGAAGTTCCAATATTTATTCTAGAAAGTTGATAGCATCTTGGTGAATTTTTAGAGATTTTTTTAATCATTCTGAATAGGTAAAGAAAAAAGAAAACGAACAGATCTAGTGACTCACGTTTGTATGGATGAGACACCAAATTTTGTATAGTAAGGGTTAATAATCTTTTAAACGTTGTTTAAGTTTTTGCATTGTTTAAGAAGCTATAAATAATTATTCGTTATTGCTTCTCAAGAATATCAGTTGTTAATTTTACAGATATCAATGATAGAAAGTTTGTTTTAATTAAAAATGAACTTTGTATCAAAAGAAACTAATTAAAAAATTTCGACATTGCATCAGAACTTTTTGAAATTTTTAAATAAAGACCAAGATTGACTATTGTCTTTTCATAATCAATTATTTTAAATTGCTATTTCATATTTATTCAAATGTGTTCTGTCAATAATACAAAGTTCGTTTTAATTTGCCATTTTTGCCGTTAAATTTAAATTCAAATGAACTTTGTATCATTGACAGAGCACATATCGAAGAATATGAAATAGCAATCTAAAATAATTGAAAAAAAAATAGTCAATCTTGATCTTTATTCAAAAACTTTAAAAAATTCTAATGTGTCGTTACATTTTAGTAACGGAATTTTTTAACTTGCCTTTTTTGCATATTGGTATTGTCATGCACGATATAAAACGCTGACAATTCTAATAAGTGAAATTGTTTTCGATGTATTCTTGCGATAACCAGTCTACAGTTAACGCCTGCTTGAAAAGAAGGGAAAAGTTCGATAGAGAGTGGTACATTTCCTTTCTCTTGCATCGGTTAGAGATAGGATCGCATCTATAATCGTAATTATTGACATTTCTAATTATGATAAGAACATTAATAGTCTTTTCAGAACTTAATTCATCCTGAAATATGCAATACATTAATATCTTGTTACATTCTATTATATTAATATTTGCGTTAACACATTAATTTTTTTCTTAAAAACCGTATTCAGTATCGCCCAATTAGATTTCGATAATTTCATTACATAAATCTTCATCATTTTTGTATAAATATTAATGAGAATTTTACAATATGTCGTTTTTGTTCTTTAAATTCGAGAAAGTGCTTAATTTCTAGACCAACGTAGATTGGCATCATACGCGAAAAGTGAAATGTTATACAATATATACCGCCGTCGTATAGCACGTATCGTTCATAGGTAAAAGAGAGATAATATCGATCGGTTTCACTACTGTCTTTTTATATATTTATATTATACTTGAAACCATTAAGTTTCGCTTTCTACGTAAACCACAAGTACCGTAACATGCGGATTACCCGCATGATATACCACGGGAATCTTGAATCTTAATCCGAAAAATGGATAAAATTGATCGATCCATAATATCAATGTAACAATCAAGCAAAGAATTTAAAGGATATACAATTATTATCTTCGAGACAAAGCGAAAGCAATTTACTTTTATTAAAATTATGCGATCATCTCCCATCAACAAACGAGAATGGATTAAAATGGATTGAAATTTTTTCTATCCGAATGCTTATTTTAAATAGCGAATATTTTTTTTGGATTTAATTGGATTCAATTGAATTCAATTAGATACAATTGGATGCAATTGGATTGGAAAACTACATTCCTTATTCAAAATTTTCAATTGAACAGTTGATATTCACAATGCACAGAAAAAGCTAATATTATTTTTAGATTAAAAGATATAGAGATATATGCTCCATGTAATTCCTATAAATGAATAAAAATACATTTAGAATTGAAAAGCATTTATTTTAACATTCGTGAATCAATATTTCTGAAAATCTGAATTCATTTCAATCCATTCTCGTTTGCTAAGCTGTTTCCTTTTCATCTTCTGCTAATAAAGAAAAAAATCCTGTAATGACTATAATGCTCGATTTCTGAAGTCAAGAGATCTTTCTCTTATTTTTTATTATATTTAAATTCTTTCGAGCGCGCTTGGAAAATAGCAACGAATTAGCAAGTAAAAGAAATAGAAATTAATAAAAATGCAATGTTTAAATAATGACAAACTAATGAAGAATTAATAAATGATATTACATATTTTTTTTATGTTCTGTCATGCTGTGCATTTCAAGTCATGTTATTTTGATCATGTCATAGTTTTGTTATCCCTTCTTCGCTTATATTCATAAAAATTCGAAAGTCATTTCCCAAGCAGAATAACAAGTTATTATAATATCAAAATGATCATTAAAATGATCATTAAAAGTTATTTTTCAATCATTTTCGATTTATTTTAACGTCATTTTAACGTGATCGTGACTTGTTATTTTATACTTGAATCAGCATATATGCATTCTCCGACAAGAAAATATTTATACAATTATATACGAAATCTTGCATAAAATTTATGATCTGTATTTGTATGAAAATATTTACAAAAATAGGTATAGAAATATTGATTTTTCATAAAATACTAATAACTGATTGTGCAATTAATAAAGTAGTATATATTGACAAAACAATAACATTCTGATGAATTATCGTGTAAAGAATTTTCTCTTAAAATATGGTAGTTGATGGAACAATATGGGAAATATAACAACATTATATTTCAAAGAATTTTTTACGTAAATCTCTCTCATTCTAATAACTAATAAAAAGTACAATAAAATATAAAATAAGTTTAATTAATTTTATTGAAGTGCATGATAAAGTTTTTAAAATATTGTACACCACAACTACTATATTTTCAATTTTTAATTTTAAGAGAAAATTCTTTCTGTGTTCTTATTATTAAATTGCAAAATTTTCGTCAATATCATTTATGATACCATTATTGTATATCAATTTGTCTATTGGAGTAATTCAAGTATCTACATATTTTTTCTGAATGTAATGCCAGCGCGACCGATCGCCAATTAATCGATTCGCAAAAGAGAATTCTCTGAGAAAGGAAATCGACTATAACGTCCGATCATAGTGATACACGTAAGCTGCAAACGGTTGGAGGCTGATTGGCGTACTTTCTTTGATACGTCTCTACGCCGGCTATGATCACCTCGCTTTCGAGGTCAATGTCTAGGCCTGGTGTGTAAATCCGAGATGCAACTGACTCCTCTTGTATAGGCTACAACTTTCCTTGATGAGAATGACTGACGATGTTCGGAATGCAAAAATTTCTTGCCTCTTTACAACGTATAGTTTGTGCAGATACTCGTGTAAAGCACACGGAAAATTTCAATTTATTATTAATAATTTTAATTATTGTTTGAAGTTTAAAACGAAATTAGAAGCGGTTTCGAGATATTCAATACTTATTACATATTTGACAGTTATTGTCTCCAGGACTGGTTATTGTAGCAGAACGATATCAAGTTGTTAATTATTATGATTCCATTATAGTTATTCTTGTTGTAATAAAATAGTGTTTATCCCGTCTATAACAGTGAGACGACGAAGAGATGCAAGTTGCATATAATTGAACATGGATCAACGAGCAATCCCTGAATCCATCATATGGATATATTGATTGTATTAGACACGTTAGTCTCGTAATGTGAATAGGTTGTTTCTTTCCGTCGCGATGATTTCTCCGTATCACGCAGAGCTGATATATGTCCAATGCATCTGACAAATGAAGAAGCGAAAGTAAAATCCCTCAAACACGGTAAATGTCTTCGCACGCGATTTTACAGTGTTAATGGCGTAATACTCGAGCGATTGCGCCTGCCAAGAATTCCTCGCGAATGGAAAGCGTGTGCTTTTTGAAGAAAAATTAAATGTAAAGATGCTTCCTGTTTAAATTGGAAGGAAACGAGATTTCAATTAAATTTTAAAAAGGAACACGGTTTAAATTGGAGTAGAATCGCGGAGGAAAACAGCACTCCTATGATGCTGACGAGTTTGTTAACCTAAACTCATAATGGGTGGATACAAGCCATTTTGATCCATCTGCTAACTAAACTGCTTTGAATCGCGATATTGCTGATGCTTTCTACTGTCACATGTCATATGACTAAGTGTGCGATTGACCGCGTTTGAACGTTTCGTCGTCTCGTTAAATGTCGTAGGATGACGGGCCGCGCAAATTTCGCACTTCTTCCCGCGGTTTGTTAAATAGCATATTAAACAAGAAAATTGTTTATGCGAATTACCGAATGCGACCTCAATCGAGCGCTGCTCGTAATTCCTTTGTTCAAAATCGTCGATCATCGCGACGGGAAGTGCGTATTTTACTTACAAGATACCGTTTTGCAATCATTGCTGAATGATTACTACATTTTAGTCTTTTGGTTGACGACTTTGTAACTCATTTTATATTCAAAATAGCAGAATAAAAAAAAAATATAAAAGTGCGGAAATAAATGTACAGAGATAATAAGCAATTTATTAAAAGAAGAATACCTGTGTCAGCTCATTTTTGAACTACTTTTCAAATGTAGATACAAGCAACTGAGTAGATTAACGAGTCATTATGTTGTGGAGAGTCATTTTCAGAATATTGTGTAAGTTATTACCTGTATATACACTTTAAAGATGATTAAAAAATGAGCCAAAACATGTAGTATGTCTTTAATTCTAGTAAATTCGCTATATTTAACTCATCT
>Ga0157362_1000528_pt1 | contig 13236 bp, 10 predicted proteins | sample AttlaeALBM3_FD_111480 | JGI IMG/M metagenome (GOLD analysis project Ga0157362, IMG submission 111480) | Fungus gardens microbial communities from leaf cutter ant in Ribeirão Preto, State of São Paulo, Brazil - Atta laevigata ALBM3 | ecosystem: Host-associated > Fungi > Mycelium > Unclassified ... | reverse complement strand
AGCCGCCGCGGCGCCCGCGCACCACCAGGTGCTCCAGGTCGGTCGCGGCCAGCGCGTCCTTGGACTCCGCGGCACCGACGAAGCCGACCGGCAGCCCGAGCACCGCCGCCGGCCGCGGGGCGCCCAGCGCGATCAACTCCAGCAGGCGGAACAACGCCGTGGGGGCGTTGCCTATCGCGACAACCGCGCCCGCCAGCCGGTCGCCCCAAAGTTCCACGGCCGCCGCCGAGCGGGTCGTCCCCAGTTGCCGGGCCAGCTCCGGCACGCCCGGTTCGCCCAGCGTGCAGACCACTTCGTTGTCGGCCGGCAGGCGCCACCGGGTGATCCCGGCCGCGATCATCTGGGCGTCACAAAGGATCGGCGAACTGGCGCACAGGGCGGCCCGGGCGGCGCCGACCGCGTTCTGACTGAATGTCAGATCATCGACGAGGTCGATCATCCCGCAGGAGTGGATCATCCGCACCGCGACGCGTTCGACGTCCGGGGGCAGATGGCTCAGGGCGGCCTCGGCCCGGATGGTGGCGAAGGAGCAGCGGTAGATCTCCGCACCGTCGCGGAGATAGTCCAAGCCGGGGCCGGTCACTGCCCCACCCCCTCGACAATCGGCTCAACCGGCGCCTCGAGCCCGGGCAGCACCACGCTGCGCCACGGGGTCACGCGCAGGCCGTGGCGTGGGTTGGCGGCGGCGGCCAGCCGTCGGGCCGCGGGCGCGGAAAGTCGGCCCTCCGGAAAGGCGATCACGACGGCGTAATCGCCATCGGCCTGCCGCAACGCGCCGGGGCCCACCGGGGCGGGCGGGTCCGGAAGCCCGCGCGCCGCGCCGGCGGGTTCCGCCAGGCCCACGGCCTCACGCACCCGCGCGGCAACCCGGGCCGGACCGGCTACCAGCTCCCGCAACCGCCAGGCCGAACAGGCCTGTGCCGCGCGTTCGGCCAGGAACGCCTCCGCGGCCGCCACCGCGGCACAGGCCGCGGCCTCGGCCATCACCCGGCCCACGTCGTGTCCGCCCAGCAGCAGCTCATAACCGTCGTCACCGGCCAGCAACCCGACGTCGGCGTCCAGGCTCGCGACGTCCCCGGTGCCGTCGTCGACCGCGAACAGGAAGCGGCCCGGCAACGCGGCGAGCCGGGGTGCCGCGCAGATGGCCTCATCGAGGGCCACAACCAGCGGACCGACGTCGCGGCCGCCGAGCAGCCCGGACAACGGCGAGGCAACGATGTTGCGCACGCGGTCGTGGCTGTCGCTGGGCAGCAGCCCGCCCATCCGCAGCCGGGCCGCCAACTGGTGCTCGGCACCGGGGGGCAGTCCGCGGATTTGGACGTTGGCGCGCAGGGTCAGCTCGAGCGTGCCGTTGCCGAGCTCCTCGGCCGCTTCGGCGAGCAAGCGCAGGTCCGCTGCGGAGATCCGACCGCCGGGGATGCGCACCCGGGCGAGCCCGCCGTCCGCGGCGGTCCACACCGATCGCACCCCGGGGCAGGCGTCGGGTCCGGCGCGACGGGCGAGGGATGAGGGCACCCCGCGATCCTACGAAGACTCCCTGAAACGATGACCGCACCGCCCGTACGAGGAGCCAGATGACCCGCCCGCACCTGCTGCTGTCCACCTCCGACACCGACCTGTTGTCCGCGCGGGCCTCCGCGACCGCCTGGCGGCTGGGCAACCCGGTCCGGCTGACGGTCGCGGACCTGCCCGCGCTGCTGGACGGCGTCGAGGTCGTGGTGGTGCGGATCCTGGGCGGTTACCGCGATTGGCAGGCCGGGCTCGACGCGCTGCGGACGGACGGCCGGCCGCTGGTGGTACTCGGCGGGGAGCAGGCCCCGGACGCCGAGCTGATGGCACTGTCGACCGTCCCGGCAGGAGTCACCGCGGCGGCGCACCGATACCTGGCTCACGGGGGCGCGGGGAATCTGGCGCAGCTGCATCGGTTCCTGTCCGACACGGTGTTGCTGACCGGGGAGGGTTTCGAACCCCCGACCGAACTGCCGGACTGGGGATACCTGCGCGGGGGGCCGCCGCCCGACACCCGCTCGGAGCCGGTCGTGGGAATCCTCTACTACCGCGCGCACCACATGGCCGGGAACGTCGGCTTCGTCGAGGCCCTGGCGGCAGCCGTGGAGCAGCGCGGCGGGGTCGCGATGCCGATCTTCTGCGCGTCGCTGCGCCGGCCCGAGCCGGACTTGATCGCCTCGCTGGGTCGGGCCGACGTGCTGGTGGTGACCGTGCTCGCGGCCGGCGGCACCCGACCGGCGGAAGCGGGCGCGGGCGGGGACGACGGGGCGTGGGATGTGACCGCGCTGGCCGGACTCGATCTGCCGATCCTGCAGGGATTGTGCCTGACCTCGTCGCGGGCCGGTTGGATCTCCTCCGACGTTGGTCTGTCCCCGCTCGACACCGCGACGCAGATCGCCGTTCCCGAATTCGACGGTCGGCTGATCACCGTGCCGTTCTCGTTCAAGGAGCTGGACGCCGACGGCCTGTCGGTTTACGTCCCCGATCCGGAACGGTGCGCCCGGCTGGCGGGCATCGCGATGCGCCACGCCCGGCTCCGGTACGTCGTCCCCGCCGACAAGCGGATCGCGATCGTCCTGTCCGCCTACCCGACCAAGCATTCCCGCATCGGCAACGCGGTCGGCCTGGACAGCCCCGCCAGCGTGATCGCGCTGCTGCACGCCCTGCGCGAGGCCGGCTATAACCCGGGCCCGCTCGGCGGGGATGGGGCGCTGCCGGGGCTGGCCGCCCGGGACGGCGACGCGCTGATCCATGGCCTGATCGCGGCGGGCGGTCACGACCCCGACTGGCTGACGGACAGTCAGCTTTCGACCAACCCGATCCGGATCTCCGCGGCCTCCTACCGGGCCTGGTTCGCGACGCTGCCCGCGCCGCTGCGCGAGGCGGTGGAGGAGCACTGGGGCCCGGTGCCGGGCACACTGTTCGTCGACCGCACCCGCGATCCGGGCGGGGAGATCGTGCTGGCCGCGATCACGGCGGGCAACCTCGCCCTGATGGTGCAACCCCCCCGTGGTTTCGGCGAGAACCCGATCGCGATCTACCACGATCCCGACCTGCCGCCGTCGCATCACTACCTGGCCGCCTACCGCTGGCTGGGCGGGGAGGGCCCGGAGTGCTTCGGCGCCCACGCGATGATCCACGTCGGCAAGCACGGCAACCTCGAGTGGTTGCCGGGCAAAACCGCCGGGCTGTCCGCCTCCTGCGCCGCCGACGCGGCACTGGGCGATGTGCCGCTGTTCTACCCGTTCCTGGTCAACGACCCGGGCGAGGGCACGCAGGCCAAGCGTCGGGCGCATGCCACGCTCGTCGATCACCTCGTGCCCCCGCTGGCCCGCGCCGAGAGCTACGGCGACATCGCCCGCCTGGAGCAACTGCTCGATGAACACGCGGCGATCGCGGCGATGGATCCGGCCAAGCTGCCCGCGATCCGCGCCCAGATCTGGACGCTGATTCAGGCCGCGAAGCTCGACCACGACCTGGGGTTGGCGGACACACCGGGTGGTGGCCGGCCGCACGACGCCGAGTTCGACGAGTTCCTGCTGCACGTCGACGGCTGGCTCTGCCAGATCAAGGACGCGCAGATCCGCGATGGCCTGCACACCCTCGGCGCCGTACCGGTCGGGGAGGCCAGGATCAACCTGGTGCTGGCGATGCTGAGGGCCCGTCAGATCTGGGGTGGTCGGGTCGATGCGCTGCCGGGACTACGTGAGGCGCTCGGGTTGACCGAGGGTGCCGGTGCTTCCCGGGAGCGGACCGATCGAGTGGAGGCGTTGGCCCGGGATCTGGTCACCGCGATGGAGTCCGCGGGTTGGGACCCGGCCGCCGCCGGCGCCGTCGTCCACAGCCACCCGGTCACAAAGGCCGTCATCCCTCCTGACCACGGCAACCGGGACGAACCGGACGCCGTGGTGGTCCAGACGGATGACGTCCCTTCGGACCACCCGGCGGCGGCGGTGCTGCGGTTCGCGGCCGTGGAGATCGTCCCGCGCCTGAACCGAACCACCGACGAAATCGGCAACCTGCTGCATGCCCTGGCGGGCGGCTATGTTCCGGCGGGGCCGTCGGGTTCACCGTTGCGCGGGTTGATCAACGTGCTGCCGACCGGACGCAATTTCTACTCGGTCGACCCCAAGGCGGTGCCCTCCCGGTTGGCATACGCGACCGGCGCCGCGATGGCGGACTCCCTGCTGGAGCGCTATCGCGCCGACGCCGGGAGCTGGCCGCGCTCCGTGGGGATCTCGGTTTGGGGTACCTCGGCGATGCGCACCTCCGGCGACGACATAGGTGAGGTACTCGCGCTGCTCGGCGTGCGGCCGATCTGGGATGAGGCCTCCCGACGGGTCACCGGCCTCGAGGCCATCCCGCCGCCCGAGCTGGGCCGACCGCGCATCGACGTGACGGTCCGGATCTCCGGGTTCTTCCGCGACGCCCTGCCACACGTGGTCACGATGCTGGACGACGCCGTCGCTTTGGTCGCCGGGTTGGACGAGCCCGCGGAGCACAACTACGTCCGCGCCCACGTGCTGGCCGACCTGGCCCGGCACGGGGATCGTCGCCGCGCCACCGTGCGGGTGTTCGGCTCGAAGCCGGGGGCGTACGGCGCGGGCCTGCTGCAGCTGATCGACTCCCGATCGTGGCGCACCGATTCGGACCTGGCCGAGGTGTACGCGAGCTGGGGTGGCTACGCCTACGGCCGCGACCTCGACGGGGCACCGGCCCGGCAGGACATGGAAGCCGCCTACCGACGCATCGCGGTCGCGGCCAAGAACACCGATACCCGCGAGCACGACATCGCTGACTCGGACGACTACTTCGCCTACCACGGCGGCATGATCGCGACCATCCGCGCGTTGACCGGGCGCGACCCGGTCTCCTACGTGGGTGACTCCACCAACCCGGCCGCGGTGCGCACCCGATCGCTGGCCGAGGAGACCGCCCGGATCTTCCGGGCCAGGGTGGTCAACCCACGATGGCTGGCGGCGATGCGTCGGCACGGGTACAAGGGTGCTTTCGAGCTGGCCGCCACCGTCGACTACCTGTTCGGCTACGACGCCACCGCCAACGTCGTCCCCGACTGGATGTACGAGCAACTGACGGAGCGTTACGTTCGCGATCCGGAACAGCGCAAGTTCTTCGCCGAGTCCAACCCGTGGGCCCTGCACGGCATCACCGAGCGGCTGTTGGAGGCCGCCGACCGCGGCATGTGGCGCCACCCCGACCCCGACAGCATTCAGGCCCTGCAGCGGGCCCACCTGGAGACCGAGGGGGATCTCGAGGCCGGCACCTGAGACGCCCTGGCGGTTCAACCGGCGCGCAGCGCCGCCGTCCGCAGCTCCGCCGACGGGTCGGCGCCGAGGTCCAGATCGTCGGCCGGGGCCCCGGAAACGAACAACATGTGACCGACCGCGGCGATCATCGCGCCGTTGTCGGTGCAATAACGCAGGGCCGGAACCCGCAACCGCACCCCGGCAGCCGTGGCCCGCTCCGCGGCCACCTCCCGCAGCCGCGAGTTCGCCGCCACTCCACCGACAATCACCAGGTCGGCGCACCCGGTTGCCGCGCAGGCCGCCAGCGACTTGTTCACCAGCACGTCGACGACCGCCTCCTGGAATGAGGCAGCCACGTCCGCGGTCGGCACCGGGGTGCCCTCCCGTTCGGCGCGCTCCACCCAGCGCGCCACCGCGGTCTTGAGCCCGGAGAACGAGAACTCGAAGGGCGGGTCGCCGGGCCGCATAAGCCCGCGGGGGAAGGCAATCGCCGCCCGGTCGCCCGCCGTGGCCTCCCGGTCGATCCAGGGCCCGCCGGGGAAGGGCAGCCCGAGCACCCGCCCCACCTTGTCGAAGGCCTCCCCGGCCGCGTCGTCGAGGGTGTCGCCCAGGTGATCGATCGGGTCTGCCACCAGGTCCCGAACGACCAGCAGCGAGGTGTGTCCGCCGGAGACGATGAGCACGATGCACGGGTTCGGCAGCGGCCCGTGGGCCAGCGTGTCCGCGGCCACATGCCCGGCCAGATGGTGGACGCCGTACAGCGGCACGCCCCACGCGATCGCGTAGGCCTTCGCCGCCGCCAGGCCGACCTGCAACGCCGTGGCCAGGCCCGGCCCGGCGGTGACCGCCACCGCGTCGACCTGCTCGCCGGTGATCCCCGCCTGAGTCAGCGCGGCGTCCATGCACGGCCCCAAGGCCTCCAGGTGCGCCCGCGCGGCGATCTCGGGGACCACGCCGCCGTAGCGGGCGTGCTCGTCCAGGCTCGAGGCCAGCGCCGAGCCGATCAACTCACCATCGCGCACCACGCCGACCCCGGTCTCGTCGCAGGAGGTCTCGATCCCCACCACAACGGCCACGCATTCCTCCCCAAGTCGGGTCATCCGAAGCTACCGCGCCTCGCGCCGGCCCACCGGCGCGAACGGCCGGCAAATTCCGGCCGTCGGCCGGCTCCGCCAGCACCGCCCGTGCGTCCCATAGCCACTTCACCCGGGCAGGAATCGAGGGACGCCGATGGTCAGTCCGCTCTACGCCTATCACAACGACGGCCGGGGGCCGGCGGGCCGCGCCCCCGGGCGGGCGCGGCCCCAACCCGCGCCGGACGCGGACCGGGCGCTGGCACTCGCCGTGCTCACGCTGGGTTACCTGGCCCCGTGGGCGATCGCCACCCGACGCGGACGCGGCGACACCGGCAACATCGGGTTGGTCAACGCCCTCACCGGCTGGACGGTGATCGGCTGGGTGGTCGCGCTGGCGATGGCGCTGGGGGGCGACGGCTGATCGAGCATCGCCCGCCCGGGTAGTGTTGCCCGGTGGCCGAGGGCATCGCCGTCGACGTGACATTTCCGATCGTGTCCTCCTCCGGCGAGTACGCCGACGCCGGCGGCACGCTCACCGCCTGGATGGTCGCCGACGGCGACCACGTGACGGAGGGTCAGTTCATCGCCGAGGTCACGGTCAACAAGGCGACCGGTGAGGTCCTCGCGCCCACCACCGGCACGATCGAACTGCTCCGCGCCGTATCCGACGTCGTGGTCCAGGGCACGCCGATCGCCCGGATCACTCCCGGATAGCCACGTCAGCCAATTCGCACCCGCTCCGATGACTGCGTCGCGAGCGCCCTCGAGCCACGGCGATGCCGCACCGAGGAGACGAAGGCCAGCGCGATGAACGCGAAACCAATCAGGCCGGTGACGACCTCCGGGGCCTCGTGCCCAATGCTGACCAGCAGGATCACCGACAGCACCCCGATCGCCCACATCGCGCCGTGCTCGAGGTAGATGTACTCCCCCAACGTTCCCCTGCGTACCAGATAGACCGTCAGCGAACGGATGTACATGGCCCCGACGCCGAGGCCGGCCGCGATGATGAAGATGTTCTGGCTGATCGCGAACGCGCCGACGACACCGTCGAGGGAGAACGAGGCGTCCAGCACCTCCAAGTACAGGAACATGAAAAACGCCGCCCGACCCGTCAGCCCCGCCCCGCTCGCGGCGCGTGTCGAATCGGCAACCTTGCCGGAACCCTCGAACAGCTTCCCCAGCAGGCTCACCACCAGGTAGGTCACCAGGCCCAGCACCCCGGAGACCATGACCGCGCCGACGTTGCCGGCGAACGCCTCCGCCGCCGCCACCAGCGCTCCCGCGGCCACCAGCACCGAAACCTGGCTCAACCGGCCAATTCGGGCCAGCGGCCGCTCCAACCAGGACAGCCAGGTGATCTGCCGGTCGGATTCGAATACGAAGTCCAGGAACAACATCAGCAGGAACACCCCGCCGAATGCCGCGATCTGGGGATGCGCGGCGTGCAGGAGGTTCGCGTAGGTGCCCGGCGTGTCCACCGAGCCGCCGGCCCTGGCCAGGCGGAAGGCCTCGGCCGGGTTCAGGTGGGCGGTCAGTCCGACGATCAGCAACGGGAACAACACGCGCATGCCGAACACCGCGATCAGCACACCGACCGACAGGAACAGCTTCTGCCAGAACGCATTCAGCCGTCCGAGCACCACCGTGTTGACCACGGCGTTGTCGAACGACAGCGAGATCTCCAGCACCGACAGGATCGCCACCAGGAGCAGCGCCCGCCCGCCGCCGATGATCCCGGCGCCGGCCAGCGCCGCGACCGTGACCACGAACGCCGAACCGAACGTTCGAGCTATCACGCCGCTCCCTCCATCGGATCTGCGCAGATCACGGGAGCGCGTGGACCAATTCCCCCAACTCGCGGCGACGTCCGGTGTAGAACGGGGTCTCGTGGCGGGTGTGCCGCCGGGCCGCACTGCCGCGCAGGTGACGCATCAGGTCCACCAACCGGTGCAACTCATCGGCCTCGAAGGCCAACATCCACTCGTAGTCGCCGAGAGCGAAGCTCGAAACGGTGTTGGCGCGCACGTCGGGGTACTCGCGGGCCATTCGTCCGTGCTCGCTGAGCATGGCGCGCCGTTCCGCATCGGGCAGCAAATACCACTCGTACGAGCGAACGAACGGGTAGACGCTGACGTAGGCCCGCGGGGTCTCCTCGGCGAGGAACGCCGGGATGTGTCCCTTGTTGAATTCCGCCGGCCGGTGCAGCGCCAGCTGCGACCAGACCGGTTCGCAGGCCCTGCCCAGCTCGGTGCGCCGGAACCGGGCGTAGGCCTCCTGGAGATCCTCCGCGGCCGAGGCGTGCCACCAGATCATGAAATCCGCGTCGGCACGCAGCCCCGCCACGTCGTAGACCCCTCGCACCGTCAGGTCCTTGGCCGCGAGCTGGTCGAACAGCTCGCCCACCTCCCGGGCCAGAGCGCCCCGGTCGCCGTCCCCGAGCGGGCGGGCCACCCGAAACACCGACCACATCGTGTAGCGCACGACTTCGTTCAGCTCCCTGGCGCCCTTCGGGCGGGCGCCGGATGCGGTGCTGTCACTCATGTGTCCTCCGCGGCGGGCTACCCCAATTCTGCCCCGAGCCGGAGCGCGGCCAGCACCTCGGCGGCGGCGCGATCCGCCGAGGCGATGCAGGCCGCCACTCCGATGCCGTCGTAGGCGGCACCGCAAACGGCCAACCCCGGCGCGCCGGCCACCGCCGCACGCACCCGGGCGACCCGGTCGAGATGCCCCACCTGGTACTGCGGCAGCGCTCCGCCCCAACGCGTGACCGCGGAGTCGATCGGCTCCCCCCGCAACCCCGCGGCCTCCGCGAGCTCACGGCACGCCAGCCGCACCAACTCGGGGTCGGTCAGGGCCAGGTCCGGCGGGTCACCGAACCGTCCCACCGACGCCCTGGCCACGATCGCGCCACCCGCCGCGGCACCGGTCCACGCCCATTTGGTCGATGACCAGGTGACGGCTTTGATCAGCCGACCGTCCACCGCCGGGACGAGGAATCCGCTGCCCCGCGGTGACCCCGGCGTGCTGCTCGCCGGCAGCACCAGCGTGACGATCGCCATCGAGGCGTACGGGATCGGGGCGAGCTCCGCCGCCGCCGCCGGGACGACCTCGGTGAGCAGCCGGGCGGTCGGCCCGGCGGGCACGGCGAGGACCACGCCGTCGGCATCGAGCGTTACCGGCCCGGCAACCAGGCGCCAACCGTCCGGTCGCCGGGCTAACTGACGCACCGTCACACCCGTGTGCACGTCCGCCCCGCTCGCCGTCGCAACCGCCGCGGGCAGGCGTCCGACCCCGCCCCGCAACCCGGCGAAGACCGGTCCGTCGGCGGTCGCGGGCAACGGTCGTCGCCCCTCCCGGGCGGCGGCCGCCAGCGGGGGCACGGTCGCGGCCAGGGACAACCCGTCGGCCCGCCCGGCGTAGACGCCGCCCACCAAGGGATCGACCAGCCGGTCGACGACCTCCGCCCCCCACCGCGCGCGCACGAACCGACCCACCGAGATGTCCTCGGCGCGGGCCCGCAGCGGCAGCACCCGCTCGAGCGCGGCCCGGGCCAGGCCGGGTCCGGACAACACGCCACTGCGCGCGGCCGCCACCAGATCGGTGGGAATGCCGAACACGTGGCCGCGGGGCAGCGGACGCACCCGCCCTCGGGTCCACACCCCCGCCGCAATCGTGGTCGGATGCACCAGGTCGGCGCCGAGCCCAACGCGCCGCACCAGATCGACGGCCTCCGGCCGCCGGGCCAGCAGCGCCTCCGCACCGGAGTCGAGCGTCATCCCGCCGACCTCGATCAACCCCAACTTGCCCCCGACCCGCGGACCGGCCTCCAGCACGGTGACCCGGACGCGTTGACCACCGCGCTCGCGCAGGAACAGGGCCGCCGCAAGCCCGGCGATCCCACCGCCGACCACCACGATGTGTCGCTGTTCTCCGAGACCGCCGGGCATCCCGGTCCGCCTTCCCGATCGGGGACTTCCGCGCCGAGTGTGCACCCAACCCCGCGTCGAGCCTGGTTACCCTGGGGTTTGGTGCACTTTCGGTGGGAAACGGAGAGGCGGGCGGCGTGCGCCGGCACGGCCACGGTCGAATCCCGGGCGCGGTTTACGTCCGGGTCCTCGCGGCGGGAACGGCCGTGCTCACCGCATCGGCGGCAACCGCGGCGGGTGCGGACACCGACGGAGTGACCAGCCTGATCAGCGTTGGCCGCAGCGGACACCCGGGCGCCGGGCAAAGCTATGCGCCGGCGGTCAGCGCCAACGGGCGCTTCGTCGCCTTCGACTCCGACGCCCCCGACCTGGTCGCAGACAAACACAACGGCCGCAACGACGTCTACGTGCGCGACCGCTGGACCGGCAGCACCACCCGGGTCAGCACGGACAGCGAGGGCCGTGAGGGCGACGGCGGCTCGTTCACCCCATCGATCTCCGGCGACGGCCGGTACGTGGCTTTCGTCTCCGACGCCGACAACCTGGTCCCCGGCGACACCAACAAGGCCGCCGACGTGTTCCTGAAGGATCGTCAGACCGGCCGCACGATCAGGCTGTCCGTGGCGCTGGACGGCCGCGAGACCACCGGCGGCAGCAGCCCGCGGATCAGCCGCGACAGCCGGTTCGTGGTCTACAACGTGGGCACTCCGCTGCGGTCGGTCGGCACCGACGAGGATCTGGCGGGCATGTTCGTCTACGACATCGCGACCGGGCGACGGGAGCGACTTGGTCGCCTCGAGGGCGACGATCCCTCGATCAGCGCCGATGGACGCTACGTGGTGTTCAGTTCCGAAATCCGCGACCTGGTGCCCGGTGACACCAACCGCAAGGCCGACTGCTTCCTGTTCGACCGTCGCACCCGCATGGTCAGTCGGGTCAGCCTGGGGGGCACGCAGCCATTGGGTGGGGGCTGGTACCGCGGGAGCGTTCAGGGCAACAACGAGAGCACCGGAGCGGTGATCAGCGCCGACGGACGCTACGTGGCGTTCGTGTCCTCGGCCTCGAATCTGGTCCCCGGCGACACAAACAAGGTCGACGATGTGTTCGTGCGCGACCTGCACACCGGGGCGACCAAGCGAATCAGCGTGAACGCCCGCGGCGAGCAGGCCAATGGCACCTCCGGCGGCCCGACGCTGTCGGGTGACGGCCAGACGGTGGTGTTCCTGTCCGAGGCGGGCAACCTCGTGCCGGGCAACCCGGGCGGGCACGGCTATGACGTCTACCGGGTGCGGCTGGGTGACCGGAGGTCCATTGGCCAGGTCAACGTTGGGCGTGCAGGGGTCCGGGCGGACGGCCCGACCAGTTCCTTTCCCGAGCTGAGCGCCGACGGGACCGTCGTGGTCTTCTCCTCCCGGGCCACCAACCTCATCGGGGTTGACACCGGGGGGCACGACAACGTGTACGCCCGCGTGTATCCGACGCCCCGCCGACACTGACGCACCGTCAGCTCGGCCGCGCGCTCAATCCGGCGCGCGGCCGGAAGTGACCGTGTGCACGTACTCGACCAGGCGGGCCGGCACATCCGGGTCGGTGTCCGGCAGTACCCCGTGACCGAGGTTGAACACGTGCCCGCTCAGCGTGCGCGCCGCGGCCAGAACCTCGTCGGCGGCCGCGGCCACCGAGTCCCATCCGGCGAGCAGGACCGCAGGGTCCAGATTGCCCTGCAGCGCCAGGCCCGGGCCGACCCGCCGGGCCGCCGCGTCGAGCGGCGTCCGCCAGTCGACCCCAACCACGTCCGCTCCGGCCCGGGCCATCAACGCGAGCAGCTCACCGGTGCCGACCCCGAAGTGGATTCGCGGCACACCCAGGTCGGCCACCGCGGCGAACACCTTGGCGCTGGCCGGCAGCACCGAACGCCGGTAATCGGCCGGGTTGAGGGCGCCGGCCCACGAATCGAACAACTGCAACGCCGACGCCCCGGCCCCGGCCTGCACCCGCAGGAAGCCCGCGGTGATCGTGGCCAGCCGATCCAGCAGCGCAGCCCAAAGATCCGGCCGGGCCAGCATCATCGCCTTGGTTCGCTCATGCGTGCGGGACGGGCCCCCCTCGATCAGGTAGGACGCCAGCGTGAAGGGCGCGCCCGCGAAACCGATCAGCGGAGTCGGGCCCAGCTCGGACACCAGTTCGGCGACCGCGGTCGAGATGTACCCGACCGAGGCCTCCTCGAGGGCGGGCAGGCGGTCGAGATCGGCCCAGTCGCGCATCGGCTCGGCGATCACCGGTCCCACGCCGGGAACGATGTCCAACTCCACGCCCACGGCCCGCAACGGCACCACGATGTCGGAGAACAGAATCGCGGCGTCCACGCCGTAGCGTCGTATCGGCTGCAGGGTGATCTCGACGATCAGCTCAGGCCGGGTGCAGGCCTCGAGCATCGAGGTGCCCGCGCGTATCGCCCGATACTCCGGCAGCGCCCGCCCGGCCTGGCGCATGAACCAGACCGGCGTGTGGGGAACCGGCTCGCCCCGACAGGCGCGCAGGAACGGGGAATCCACCACCGCTCCCGCCGCGCCGGTGTCATCGGGACGAATCGGGACGGGATGGGTCACGCCGAAATCGTCCCACGCGACACGCCGCCGCCGGTCCGCGGTTTTGTCGCACGTGCGTGCCACCTTCGTCCCAGGCCGGTGGCGGGGCGCCATCGGAGGAGAAAGAGGGGCCCGCAATGCTCATCTCGCAACAGGCCACGATCCCCGCCGCGCCGCTCGCGGCCACCTCCTCACCGGCCGAGTTGAGCCTGTTCTGCCCCGACTGTCGGGACGTCCGGCCCTTCATCTCCCCCGCGCTCCCCGACCTCGACGCCCTCGAGCGGGCCTGCCTCGTCTGCGGGGCCGCCGTGGTCATCGCCGCGCCGGTCGCGGGCATCGCGGCGGGCCGCCGCGGGCTGCGGCAAGT
>Ga0157362_1000527_pt1 | contig 13239 bp, 14 predicted proteins | sample AttlaeALBM3_FD_111480 | JGI IMG/M metagenome (GOLD analysis project Ga0157362, IMG submission 111480) | Fungus gardens microbial communities from leaf cutter ant in Ribeirão Preto, State of São Paulo, Brazil - Atta laevigata ALBM3 | ecosystem: Host-associated > Fungi > Mycelium > Unclassified ... | reverse complement strand
GACGACGAGAACGCGGCCGGGCGGCGTCGGGGCCGCGCCGCAGTAGGACCGCGCAGAGAACCACCCCAGCCATGCACGGACGTGGCGAGGGAACAGCTCGCCACGTGAGACACCCTCTAAAGGTGCGCCCGTTGGCGCCAGGTCTCGAGCAGCTCGGGGTCGCCGGTGACGGTCAGCCCCGCGGGCCCGCGCCGGTTCCACAGCAGCAGCAGGAGCTCACCCGGCGCGCCGGCGACCTTCGTCGTGGGCTCACCCGCCGGCTCGCCCCGGCCCGCGGCCATTTCGCCGGGGCCGAACTGCAGCCACCAGCGGTGGGTGCCGGCGAAGGTCTCGAGCGCGAGCATCGCGGGGGGCAGGTCCACCAGGCCCCGGTAGCGGGAGCTGAAGCCGAGCACGATCTCGTCGACACCGTCGGCCGCGACAGTCGCATCCAGGTCATCCCCGGCGCTCGCCTGCTGCTCGGCTCGGCCCGCGTTCTGCGCGTCCACGCGGTGCACCACGGTCTCGTGCAGCATCCGGCGGATCCAGAACGACCGCGCAGAATCGGCCGGCCAGAGCGTCCAGAACGACAGGTCCTGCGGCGCCTCGCGCAGCGTTCCGACCACCAGCGCATTCGCTCGACGCAGGCGGTTGAGGACCCCGGCGTCGTCCTCGGGTCCCGGATCGCTGAAAAGCTCCGCGCGCACCTCTCGGTCGGGAGGCGCGCTTAAACCACGATCGGCCAGGTACGAGACCCAGCGGTACACCCCCGCCAGGTGCACGGCCAGATCGCGGCCGGTCCAGCCCGGGCAGTAGGGCACCGACTCGTCCAGCGTGCCCTCGAGCGCATCCGCGGCGAGCTTGCCCTCCGCGGCAAGCACGTCGAGCGCAATCGCGGGATCAATCGAACCTGCGGCGGACATCGGCACCTCACTTCCGAACGGCGGCGGGCGCATCGAAGGAGATGACCTCGCCGCGGTCGATGCTCACCCAGTCGCGGGCACCCAGGTAGACCGCGAGCGCGTCGGCGATCTCGTGCCGCTGCTCCGGCCCGCGCGGGCGGTGGATTTCGTAGACCTCCGGGAAACGCAGCACCGCGGTGAAGGCTTCCCACAGCTGCAGGGCGCGTTCGCCGGTCGGCGCGTGCACCAGCACCGGACCGAAGAGAAATTGCCCGTCCGGAAAGCGCATGGTGGGCACTCCGAAGGCGCCGTGCGCCACGATCCGGTCGTGGTCGGCACGGACCTCGTCGTGGGTCGTGGGGTCGGCGATCGCGGCGTCGAGCACGCCGGGATCCACGTCGATCTCGCTCAGCAGTTGCCGAGCTACCTCCGGCCGGTGCGGTTTGCGACCCTCGAGGTGCAGGGCCTCCCCGGACCGGCGGTACCACGCGTCGCACAACGCCATGTCCTCGCGGCGCAGCCATGCCGCGATCCGCAGCAGCGACCACCCGTAGGACCACTCCCGCTCCCACGGGTGCTTCTTCCCCGGCCGGCGGTTGATCTCCTCCAGGCTGAAGAAGCGCCAGGAAATCTCCAGCCCGGTCTGCCGGCGAACCTCACGGATCCACCGGGAGGCGTGGAACGCGAAGGGGCACATCACGTCGAAGTGGTAGTCGACCCGCAGCGGGTGCCCGTCAACCGACATTGATCTCCCCGAACAGGATGACAGCCGGACCGCGGTTCAGGCGGCGTCGGCGCCAAGGACCGCAGCCACCAGGGCTGGGATCGATCGGCTGAGCTCACCGAACGGTGCGGGCGAACGCTTGCCCCGGCCGACCACGATGCAGCCCTCGATGCCGGTCACCACGAGCGAGGCCAGCGAATCGGCCTGCTCCGGGGTGAAGCCCTTGTCGGTGAGCGCCCTCGCGATCGCGCTGATCCAGGTGCCGAAGGCATCGGATACCGCGCGGTTGAGCTCGGCCGATTCGACGGTTCCGCTGGCGACGATTCCCATCAGCGGGCACCCGAGGTCATAACTGGAGCTGACCAGGCGCTTGCGGTGGTTCTCGACGAGGCGTTGGAGGAATGGGGCCGGGTCCGGGATCCGCGCCGAGGTCCGGCTGACGAACTCGTCGATCTCGTGGCGCACCTTGACCGCGACCTGGATCGCGAGCTCCTCCTTGCCATTCGGGAAGTGGTAATAGATCGACCCGCGGGGCGCGTCCGCCCGCTCGATCACGTCGAGCATCGTGACCCCGTAACCGCGCTCGCTGAGCAACTCCTCGCCCGCGTCCACCATTCGGCCCCGGACGTCGCTTCGGCTGGCCACGAAAAAGCCTCCCTGTTCGGCCACCAACTACCGGCCGGGACAGCCCGGCCGCTATGCAACCCATCATACAAGATGCCGCGGCCGGGCCGACACCCTCAGCCCAGGAAGCTCTCCGGCTCGTCCGGTTCGTGGATCTCCTCCTCGGCGAACAGCACGGTCGGCGGGCCGCCGGTGGAGATCTTGAAGGCGTGAGCCACGACCTCCTGGGCCTCCGGGGTGCCCAGCGCTGCCTGCAGCGCCTCGATGGACGGCGCCCACAGTTCTGCCATCAGGTGGTACGGCGGCCGGCCGGAGACCGCGCCCTTGATCGTCGTGACCGCGAGCCGGATGCCCGGCATCTTCCGCTGGAACAGCGGGATGTGCTCGGTGTGGTACGCCTTGTCGAATGCCTCCGCGTCGGTCGGCTGGGGGTACAGGACCACGAGCTTGGCCATGGCGCTTTCCTCTCCTGGACTGGGCTGACGTGCGGTCAGGTGGCGGGGTCGGGCATCTCCCAACCGTTGATCAGCTCGCCGACCGGTTCGCTGCAGCAGAACCACGGCTCCTCGAACTGCGGGACGTCCCCGGCCGGACACTCCCGGCGCGCCGGCGGCGAACCGCCCGCCAGCGCCCACAGGTGGTCGAAGGTCGTGAAGCTGTCCCAACCCTGAAGTCCGGCGCGGGCGACGACCTCCTCGAACTCCCGCTGCAGATCGTCGAGCGCCGGATCGGGGTGCTGCCACGGGTGGATCAGCCGGGCCGGGTCGAATTCCTGCCACAGATGGACGAGCTCGGGGAGATCCAGCAGCAGCGAACCCTCGGGCACCAGCAGCCGTGTGGTGAGCTGAATCGGGGCCACGGCACCGACGATATCGAGCCGCTCGAGCACGGCGAAGGTCTCCAGCAGCCGACCCCGGGTCAGCCACGGGTGGAAGGCCACGAACGTCGGGTGCAGCACCACCCCGGCTGCCCGGCAGGCACCGACGGCGGCGATGAAGTCGGCGCGGGTGTGCCCCTTGTCGAAGATCGCCAGCACCCGGTCGTCCAGCGATTCCACCGCGCTGGTGACGAATAGGCAGCCGGTGGCGGCCAGCCGCGGCAGCAGGCGCCGGTGCCCCAGCAGGTGCTCCACCTTGATCGTCACGTCGTAGGTCAGCGCCGGCCAACGGGAGTGCAGCGCCTCGACGACGCGCATCGCATGGGCCGGGGCGTTGAAGAAGTCGGGATCCCCGAACGTTACGTGCTCCGCACCCGCGGCGACCTGCCCGGCGACGTCGGAGAGCACGACCTCCGGCTGCACCACCCGCACCCGGCCGCCGTAGACCGGCGCGACCGGGCAGTGCCGGCACAGGTGTCGGCAACCGCGGGTGGCCTCGCTGTAGCCGACCACCAATCGCCGCTCCCCGATCGCCAGTCGCGCATACCGTTGCAGCGGCGGCAGCCCGGACCGGTCGGGCACGCGGAACTGCAGGCGGTCCAACACCGTGAGCTGCCGCGGTCCGGTTGCGGCCGGTGACTCACCCGCCCAGCGGACCAACTCGGCCTCGTACTCGCCGGACAGCACCGAGTCGGCGCCGCGTGCGAGCAGGTACTCGGCATTCGCCCGACCGTAGAGGCCGTAGAAGCAGATACGGGCACCCGGATTGACCCTTCGCACCTCGCCGAGGGCATCGAGCGCGAGCCGGGTGGCGGTGTGCATGGGGATGTGGAACGCGACCGCAGCCGCGCGGGCCACGACCTCGGCGTCGATCGCCTGTCGGGACAGGTCAAGACAGTCGACCTCGTGGCCCGCGGCCCGCAACCACGCCGCCGGGGAGGCCAGTCCGAACGGCTGGTGGCCGAGGTCGTAGGTGCCGATCAACAGCACTCGCGCCCGGCCGGTGCGGACCGTGGTTTGGGGCATCGTTCAGACAGTGATCAGCAAGGTGTGTTCCCCGATGGTGGTCTCGACGACGATGGTGCCAGCGGCGGTCGCGATGAACGCCTCTGACGTCGTCCCGTCCAGCACCACCCGAGGGGACTGATTGGGCAGGTTGGCGATCGTCAACCGGGTCGGCGCGCCGACCGGGGCGGCGTCGCACCCGGGGCAGATCGTTATCGCGAGCTGCCCGCGGGCCTCGTCGTAGTAGGCCTGACGGACAGTCAGGTTGGGGTAATCCACACCGGACAGCGTCGGCTGGTCGAACTTCTTCAGGTTCGGCTGGTTGTACATGCGCGCGGTGCTGCCCGGACCGCCGGCCGACGAGAATCCCAGGATGTGGTTGATGATCCCGCGCGGCCAGGCCTCGCCCAGGTTGAAGAGATAGCCGAACTCGCCGTCGGAATGCACGGGTTCCCACGCTCGGTCGACGTAGGCGCGCAATCGCTGATAGGTCTCGGTGTCGCCGAGCTCGTACGCGGTGGCGATCGCGAAGGCCTGCCCCCACTGGTCGTCCAGGGTCAACGGCCCGGCGATGTGCGGTGAGTGACACATCCGGATGGCCCCGTCCTCGTCCCGTCCGAACTTCGCGAGGCAATCGCGCAGGATCTTCGCCGGCCACTCGGTCTCATAGGGCGTGGTGTTGTAGGCGACCGTGGTCCAGAAGCAGGGCATGTCGTTCTGCGGCTGGTTGAGCGCGACGTTGATGTCCCGGTCGTAGTAGACCGTGCCCCAGGTGTACGGGTCGTCCGGGCGCTCGTTGCCGCCGAACACCCACGTCTTGGCGAATTCCAGCCATTTGGCGAACCCGGCCTGCGTCTGCGTGCCGTGAATGGCGTCCCACAGCCGGTGCCCCAGCCCGGAAACGCCCACGCACAACGGAAACACCTTGCCGACCTCGCAGTCGACCCCGAACAGCATCAGCGAGCCGCCCTCGTCCATCGGGGCCTGGAAGTTCGCGTTGAGCAGGTCGGCGATCTGCTGGGCTGTGTAGTCCCAGGACAGCTCCTCGTCGTAGACGATGTGCTGGTTGCCCTCCCAGCGCCCGGAGTCCCCGGAGATGGCCAGCCCGAGCGCGAGCTGGTCGAGGTAGTAGCCGCGGTACATCATGTTCGAGCTGTTGTGGCCCAGCACCGGGTCCGGGTTGTACTGGCGGCCCACCGCCGGGGAGTGCGGGTAGGTGTAGGGGTGCACGGGGTTCGGCTCAACCGGGGCCAGCATGATCGAGGCGAAGAAGCCTGGCATCGATACCGGCAGGCCGTTGCCCGCGTAACCGGGCGCGTTGTACCAGCCCCCGGTACCCCACGGCATCGTGTGCCGGTAGTAGAAGTAGGGGTAGCGGTTGCGGTTGGGGTCCAGGCCCTTCTGCTCGATCCAGTCATAGATCGAGACGTAGGTGTTCATGCGTTCGGAGATCTTCGAAGCCGCCGACGAGACGATCTCCTGCCACGCCGGGATCTCCTGCGCGATCTTGCCCAGCATGCGCACGGCGAAGGTCAGGTTGTAGGTCACCTTCGCCATGTAGGGCCAATAGGTCCAGCGATCCCAGGCCGGGTGGATCGAACCGCCCTTGGTCCAGTCGTCCTCGATCTCAGACAGGCGCCAGACCATCTTCAACAGGCCGGCAGCCTCCTGATTAATCGAGGGGAAACCCTCGATCGTGGTCAGCTCGGCGGGGTTCACAGCTGTCACCGTGGAGGTCATCGTCTGGTGTCCTGTTCCGACAAGGCGCAGCCGCGACGGTACGGTCGGGCGATCGGGCCGTGGGCGCTCGTCCTGGTCCTTGGGCGTCGGGGCCGCCGGGACGACAGCCCCTCGGTAACCACTTTCTATGCATACGTGCAGACATGTCAAGGCCGGAAGGCGCGGCGCGCCGAAAGTATGCTCGGCATTGACGATTCTGCATGTTTACATACATCGTTACTCCGCGCGCCGGCCCCTCGGCCCGAAAAGTGCTCAGCCGCCGGGCAGCGACAGCTGCTTGACGGTCTCCTCCACCGTGGCCACCTCCCGGTCCAGGTCCGCGACCAACTGCAGGGCCCGCGCCACCAGCGGGTCGTTGCCCTGCGTGGGCCGCCCGGCGCCCACGTACAGCGTGTCCTCCATGCCCGCGCGGGCGTTGCCGCCCATCGCCAAACCCATCGCGGTCAGCGACAGGTTGCTCCGTCCGATCGCAATGATCTGCCACACGCATCCCTCGGGCAGCCGACGGACCATCTCGACCAGGTTCACCGGTGTGGGCGCGGCCCCGCCCAGCACCCCGAGCACGATGCTGAACTGCAGGGGCTCGTCGAGCAGGCCGGCGTCCAGCAGCCGCAGCACCGCGTCGAGATGCCCGGTGTCGTAGATCTCCAGCTCCGGTTTGACCCCGAGCTCCTGCATGCGCGCGGCCAGCCGTCGCACCCCCTCGGGCGGGTTGAGGAATTCGCCGGAGCCGAAGCTCATCGAGCAGGGATTGAGCGTGGCCATCCGGGGCCGCAGCTCGACGAGCTTCTCCCGCTCCTCGAACGGCACCCCGAGCCCCACCCCGGTGGACATCTGGATCAGGATCGGGCAACGCTCGGCGATCAGGTCCATCACCCGCCGGGCGATCCCGAGATCAGCCGTGGGCCGGTCCTGTTCGTCGCGCAGGTGGACGTGGGCGACCGCGGCGCCCAGCTCGTAGGCCCGGTGGACGGCGGCCGCGATTTCCACCGGCTGCGTCGGCAGGGTGGGGTTGTCGGCCTTGGTCGCGATCGGGCCGGTGGGGGCGACGGTGACGACGGTGGACATGCGCTCTCCGATCGGTGGTCCACGGTGGGCGGTAACGGGTTGGGCCGGTCCCGGACGGCTACTCCGGGCGGCCGGGTTGGATCAGCGCGGCGCGGACGGTCAGGTCGGCGATCGTCGCGTCGTCGAAACCCAGCTCCTTGCAGATTTCGGCGTTGTGCTCGCCCTGTGCCGCGGGCTCCTGCGGCAGCAGCTCCTCGGCGGCGGCGGAGAAGTGCCACGGCGGGCCGGGGATGCGGATCCGACCTCCGGCCCGATCGGACACCTCGCGGGTGGCCCGCCAGTGCTGCCCCCACTCACTGTCGGCCAGCTCGCCGAGCGTGCGCATCTGGCCCGTGGCGATCTTCGCCTCGTCGAGCTGCGCGTCCAGGCTGGCCATGTCGTCGAAGGTATAAATCCAGGTCTGCACAACCGCGTGCAGGGCCTCGTAGTTCTCCTCGCGCAGCTCGGGGGTGGCGAAGCGGGGATCGTCGGCCAGGTCCGGACGACGCATCGCGGCCAGATAGAACGGGAACGTGAGCGAGCCGACCAGGCTCATCGGCGAGACGAACGTCCGCCCCTCCGGGGAGACGAAGAACGGGGCGTCATGGGCGCCCAGGATCGGGCGCTCCGCGCCCAGATCGACACCCGACAAGTCGGCGTGGACCCGCTCGTTGATCGACATCATCACCGCGGCCATCGCGACGTCGATGTATTGGCCCTCGCCGGTCTCGGCGCGGTGTCGCAGCGCGGCCAGGATGGCGATCGTCGCGTGCAGCCCGGAGTAAACGTCGGCGTGGGAAAGCGCATCCGTGCGAAGCCGACCCGGGCCGACGGTGCCCGCGCCACCGAAGTGGCGGGTCGTGTTGTGCGTGAAGCCCGACTCGGCCTGCACAGTCGGGGCATACGCCATCCGGCCCGACCACACACCGCACTGCCCGTAGCCGGAAACCGAGCCATAAACCACGGACGGATTGCGCGCGGCGATCGAGGCGTAGTCCAGGCCGAAGTTGGCCATGGTTCCGGGACGGAAGTTCTCCACGATCACGTCGGCGGTGTCGCACAGCCGCAGCACGACCTCGCGGGCGCCGGCCACGCGCAGGTCTATGGACAGGTTGCGCTTGCCGGCGTTCTGCTGCGCGTAATAACCCGAGATCTCACCGGTGCGGGGATAGGCATGCCGGGACAGGTCGCCACTGGGCGGCTCGACCTTTATGACCTCCGCACCCAGGTCGAGCAGGTTCTTCGCGCAGTGCGGGCCGGCGAGCACGCGGGAGAAGTCGACGACGCGGATGCCCGCGAGCGGCGCGGACATCTCAGCGGCCCGAGAAACGCGCGTTGCCGGGACCGTTGGCCAACAGCGAGGCGATCCCCGCCTTCAGGTCCTCCGACCGCCAGATCGGCGCCTGCACCTCGGCCATCGCCTCGTCGGCGGCGGCCACGCCCTGGCTGACCGCGATCGACACCAGCCGTTTGGTGGCGGCGTGCGCGACCGTGGCGCCGTTGGCGAACTCGTGCGCCAACGCCATCGTCGTTCCTCCGAGCAGCTCATCGGGGACGACCCGATTGATGATGTTCCAGCGCTCCAACGTGCGGGCGTCATAGCGGCGGGCCAGCATCACCATCTCCTTGGCCCTGGCCGCACCGGCGCGCTGGGTGATCCGCTGAATCGCCCCCATCAACGGGAACAGCCCGAGGGTGGCCTCCACCGACCCGATCTTTGCGCTTTCGGCGGCGATGACGAAGTCGCAGGCCAGGGCCAGCTCGAAGCCACCGCCGACGCACACGCCGTTGACGGCGGCCACAATTGGGATCGGCAGCTCGTCGAACGCGCGCAGAAGCTCGACCAGCGGCAGCGAGTGCATCTCCCCGCGCAGATGGCTTTCGAATGCCTCCATCTCCGCGCCGGCCGAGAAGTGCCGCAGCGAGCTGCGGATCACCAGGCACCGGGCGCCGACCCCACCGGCCCAGTCCAGGCCGGAGAACAACTCGCTCACCAGCTCAACCCCCAGCAGGTTGTGCGGCGAGTGCTGCATGGTCAGGATCGCGACCCCGCCGTCGAGGTCTCGCGCCAACGGGTTGGTGCCCGGTTCGGAAACGAGGCTCGCCGAAATGGGGTGGTCGGCCGCATCCGTCGCCTGCACGGTCTCGGTCATCGCTTCGGCTCCTCACCCCGGTCGGCAACTTATGCACACATGCATACACCATACTGGCCTGCCTGTGCAATCGTGAGATGCCGCCCAAGCGCCGGTCCGGCGAGGATCCAACGCCGATAAGGAGTGCCGCCGTGTAGTTCGGCCGGGTTCTGACTCGTCGTCACATGGTGCGGGACTACCTGGACGGCCCCGGTGCCGCGCGAGATCGTGGAGCGCGTCGTTTCGGTGGTCGGGCGCCTTCCTGCGATCCGGCACGTACGGTGCGGACATGCGCATCGCGATTGCGGTCACGGTGCTGGGCGCGCTGGCGTCCGGCGCCGGGGTGGCCGCTGCGGCGCCCCGGGTCGGGGCGACGGCGGCCTATCCCACGCCGTTCGCGGCGATGGCGCAGTCGGTGCACGCGGGTCGCGCCCTCGCCTCAGCCCCGGCGTACCCGTTGCCCGCCCCGCGCGCGCAGCCCGAGCCGTGTCCCCTGCCGCCCGCCGGTCCGGTGCCGCCACCGCCGACGCCGCAGCCGAAGGTGGCCACCGAGGACCTGCCGCCCGAGGTCGTGGTGCCGCCCCACCGCGTCGATCCCGGGCCGGTCACCGGCAAGGGCATGTGGTGGACCACCTGGGCCCGAAGCCGGGTCGACGTCGCGGATGTGGTCGCGCGCGCCCGGACGGCCGGGCTGCGCCAGATCTGGGTGCGCACCGGCGGTACCCGGCAGGGCTGGTACGGCGCGCCACTGCTGAGCCGACTGCTGCCCGCCGCCCACGCGGTCGGCCTGAAGGTCGTCGCCTGGGACTTCCCCACGCTGTCCGACCCGTTGGCCGACATCGATCGGGCACGCGCGGCCGTGACCGGGACGTTCTCCGGACAGCGCATCGATGCCTTCAGCCCGGACATCGAGACGGCGTACGAGGGCACGTTCTCCTCCGAGCCCCGAGTCAGGCTCTACCTGTCGGGAGTGCGCGCGGCCGCGGGTGATCTGCCGCTGATTGCCACCGTCATGCGCCCGACGCCCCACCAGCTCGAGCACTACCCGTACCGGGCCGAGGCGCCGTACGTGGACGCCTTCGCGCCGATGGTCTACTGGTCGTGCGATGAGCCCGGGGACGACACCGCGGCCGCCGTGCGCACCCTGGCCGAACTGCGTCCCGTGCACCCGATCGGCCAGGCCTACGACATGGCCGACGAGGGCGGACGCCGCGGGATGCCGACCGGTCCGGAGATCTGGCGGTTCCTGGACGTCGCCAAGCGTTCCGGCGCGGTGGGGGCCAGCCTGTACGACGCAGAGGAAGCGGGTGCCCCGCAGTGGTCAGCGCTGGGCGGCTACCCCTGGTAGTCGGCACCGCCGATCAATGACCTGACGGTCGGTCAGTATGGGCGGGCGATGTCAGCCCGCCCACGGGCCGACGCCGCCGACGCGCCCGACGGTGGTCCGCAGCACGAACCCGTCCCCCGGGGCGCTGCCGGACTGGGTCGGAAAGACGAACTCCGGGCCGACGTAGAGGCGTCCGAGGTTGCTCAGCAGTTCGTACGCCCCACCGGCGACGACCCGGGCCTGACCGCGCAGGACGGCGTGCTCGGCAAGGAAGACGCCCGGCACCCGGGGCGCCTCCATCGACAGGACCACCCGGGGATCGCGCTCCACGTTGCGGACCTTCTGACTGCGCGTCATGTGACCGCTGACGATCTCGTCGCCGTCGAGCCCGATCCAGATCACGCTCAGCTGCGGGCTCCCGTCCTCGTTGAGGGTGACCAGGTGGGCCAGCGGCCCCGAGGCAATCAGCTGCCGCAGCGGTTCGTTGAGTTCCACTCTTTGCTCCCGTCTCGCGCCCGCGGAAACGTGGCCGTCCGGTTGACACCATGTGGCCGTAATGATGTAATCAATGTATGAACGATATCATTGGCTGGTTCCTCGGCAGACTACCAACCGACTGGTTCGTCGGCCCGCCGGAGGTCATCGTCGACCGCGAGGAAATCCTCGTGGTCGGTGCCCTCGGTGCGCCGGAATACCCGCCGGAGGAGGAAGCCGCGCGGGCGGCGGAGGCCGGCCGGATCAGCCGGTTCCGGGAGGAGAGCCGAGGGGTTCGCATCGGGATCGCCCGGGAGGCCGAGCATCGTTTCGGTCTCAAGGTCGCCTGGGGAGCCAGTTGCGGCCAGACGCGCCAGGTGTTCACCTCCCTGGCGGTGCCGGTGATGACCCGTCTTCGTCAGCCCGAGCGGGCGGTGCTGGACACCTTGGTCGAGGCCGGCATCGCCCGGTCGCGCTCGGACGCGTTGGGCTGGTGCGTGCGGCTGGTGGGACGCCACCAGTCGGACTGGATCACCGAGCTGCGCAACGCGCTGGTCGCCGTGCAGCAGGCCCGGGCGGCCGGCCCGGTGGCCTGACGGATCCACCGACGCCTCACCGCACGTTCGGCGGGTTTGCGCCGACCCGTTCGCGCAGACCGGCCGCGAGCCCGGCGATGGTGAGCAGGTCGAGCGCACCACCGCCGAATTCGGCAAGTCGCCGTCGGCGCACACCGGCCATCCGGAACCGCGAGTGGACCCGACTGCCGGCGGGGGTCGGCCGCAGCAGCAGCGTCCAGCTGAACCGGGCCGTACCCCGGGTGGAGCGATACACGGCGATGCCGGGTTGATCACCCTCGGGCGCGCGGTGCGCCACGACCTCCAGGGTGGCGTCCCGTCCTCCCCAGTCGGCAATTACCTGACCTGGCGTCAGATGTTGCAGGCCCGGCTCGATTCGCCGCAACGCGCGGCGACCGGACGGCACCAACCGCTCGACGGCCCCCGGCAGGTACCACCCGGCGCGACCTCGGCCGAGCTGCACCAGCCACGGCCAGACCGCGGCCGGCGGGGCGGGCAGGTCGAAGGCCCGATCGAAGGCCAGCTGGGCCTCCGGCACCAGCTCGTCGCCCGGCAGCCCGGCGGCAACCTCCTCCGGGCGGGGACGCACGCGCAGCCCTCCGCCGGTCAGGGCGCCACCCCGCGGGTCAGCGTCTCGAGCATCACCTGGTAGGTCGCCTCCGGGTCCGGGGTCAGCACCACGGAGGCCATCTCGAAGGCCACCGCACCGTGCACGCCGTTCAGCAGCAGTTGGGCGATTTCGAAGGCATCCCCCGGCGCCACCACGCCGGCGGCCATCCCGTACTCGACGGTGGCCACCAGCACCCCGAACGCCGCCATCGCGTGCTCGGTCACCTCGGCCGAGGCGAACGAACGGGCCGTCATGAACATGGCCTCGTAGTACTCACGGTTGGCCAGGGCCCAGGTCCGATACCGGCGTCCGCATTCGAACAGGCGCTCGCGGGCATCGCGCGGCGGTCGATGCGACGTCGCTGCGGCCAGGTCGTCCCAACCCCTGATCAGCAGCGCGTCGACCAGCCCGTCCATGCCGCCGAAACGACTGTAAATGCCCATCCGGGCCACGCCCGCCTCCGCCGCGACCACGCGCGCGGACAACCCCGCCCAGCCGTCCCGGCGCAGCACCGCGTCGGCGGCCCGTAACAGGGCGTCCGCGACATCGACGCTTCGAGTCCGCGAAACCGCCGGTCGCGCATCTGGACTCATATAGACCACTGTGCCATGTTAGTAATCCGACGGTCCATGAATGGATAACGATGGTCCTTACCGACTACACGGCCAGTATCCCCGCCCCGCCGCCGGGCGCGGCCCCCGCCGACCGGTCGGCGCGCCGCAGATGGCTGATCCTGGGCGTCGTCTGCCTCAGCGTGCTGCTCGCGCTGATGGACGTGACCATCGTCAACATCGCGCTACCGACGATCGGCACAAAACTGCACGCCACGACGAGTGATCTGCAGTGGATCGTGGACGCCTACACGCTCGTGTTCTCCGGTCTGCTTCTGTTCGCCGGGCACCTGGCCGACCGGTTCGGGCGCCGCCGGGTGCTGCAGGTCGGTCTGGTCGTCTTTGCGATCACCGGGACCGCGGCCGCGTTCTGCCACACCACCGGCGAACTCATCACCGCCCGCGCGGCGATGGGCGTGGGCGCGGCGTGCATCTACCCGGCCACGTTGGCGATCATCACGCACACCTTCACCGACGCGCGCGAGCGCGCAATGGCGGTGGGAATCTGGGCCGGCACGACCGGGGTCGCGATCGCGGCCGGGCCGACGATCAGCGGGCTGCTGCTGGCGCACCATGGGTGGGGTTCGGTCTTCCTGATCAACCTGCCGATCG
>Ga0157362_1000526_pt1 | contig 13249 bp, 3 predicted proteins | sample AttlaeALBM3_FD_111480 | JGI IMG/M metagenome (GOLD analysis project Ga0157362, IMG submission 111480) | Fungus gardens microbial communities from leaf cutter ant in Ribeirão Preto, State of São Paulo, Brazil - Atta laevigata ALBM3 | ecosystem: Host-associated > Fungi > Mycelium > Unclassified ... | reverse complement strand
TATCCGTCCAGTGCGCATCAATCGCACACAATCGAGAGAGAGAGAGAGAGAGAGAGCACACAAAACACAGTACCGGCTATTCATCTGCGAGCACTTCATAGAGAATTCGATGAATCTTTTAGCGAGAAATCAATTTAATGATCTCGGAATATTATTACTTGATTTAGATTTTTTCAAGTTTGATAAACGCGTCCAATGTACGAAGGAGATAAATCGACTGAAAGGAATCGGTGCTTTCCTAGAAGGTACTAGTCTAGAAATGAATAGAAATGAGAGTAGATTCAAAGCTGTAATGATTAACGAAAGATGAAAGTATATATCGCGGTAGAGATGAGTTAATATAATTTGTTTCATAGTGCGGCAGCGACTTGATCGCGGTTCTCTAATAGCGGGACGTTATTATCTTATCATGGGGTGGTCCGTGGTTGGTGATACAATAATGCCGCGACGGTAATGATCTGTAAAATTATCATCTCATTTTTCGAATGTCAATGTAAGTAATAAAAAAGGAGTAATAACTATCTTTCCTACGGAATTTCAGTTACCGTTTTAAAAATAATTTTTAAAATCAAAAATAAAAACTCGAAGAAAAAGTGCCTACATATTTTCATCATAAGAAAATTACGACGTAACTTTTTTTTATTTTAATCAAAATCGACTTGAATTTTTAATATCTAGAGAAATTTGGAAAATTGAAGATACAGTGATTTTCCATTTCTCTAAAATGAAAAATCGATAAAAATTTCTCAAGTTTCACATGAATGAATTTTTTTTTATTCAGAAATTGCTGGAATTTTCTCGAAAAATATTTTAGCATTCAAAACAATTTTAACAAAACTATGACGAATCTTAATTTTATTGAAAAATTAACAAAACTTTAATGATGAGTCAATTAAATGCCAGAGAGTTCCAAAAACATTATTAAAATTTATGATAAATCTTATAAGACGTTCATTAAATATCTGATCAGATAAAAGAGAGATAAAAATTTGATAAATTACTCAAATTAGTTTTCTCTTACAATCAAACATACGTTTCTTTTTACTCAACAAGAAATAAGTAGAACACATTAAGCAGAAACAAATTCTTTATCAAAATTAGATACTTCGCAGCAAATAACAACATTATATAAAAAAAGAAAATATATCCTGTCATAAAAAAAATTATATATTTAAACATATAAAATTCAATTTATCATTTATCTTAATAGAGAAAATATAACTTGTCGAGTTAAAAGAAATGTCTCCGCCTTTCCCGCTGATTCATGAAACTCGGAATTCGGGGAACATCAAGAACTATAAAAGTGGCTCGATCAATCTGACATACTTGGAACAGCCTGTACAGGGCCAAGGAAGCCGCCTTGTCGTGTTAGTGCGACAAGGACGGACGGAGGACGAAAGCACGACCGTACACGAGGGCCGGCCTGAGTGCTTACATCTTCATTAGGTCTCCATGCCTTCCAGTGGGCGAGAGCGAGGAGAAAGAAAGAGGGAGAGAGACAGACTCTCGCTGAGCGAGAATGAAAGAGATGGAGAGCAAGAGAGAAATGAAGACAGAAAGAAAGAGAGAGAAAGAAATCGAGAGGAGAAGCCGAGAGGAAGAAAAAGAGCACGATACGAAAGACGAGAAGAGGACGGAGCGAGAAAGGCCGGTAAGAGCGAAGATCGTCGTCCAAAGACCCACCAGGAATCTGTTGTTGTTGCACCGACGGACGGACGAACGGACGGACGGCCGCATAAACAGAGGATCTCATCTTCTGTTTACTCGCCGTGCATTGTGCACGCGTGCGAACGCACGCGGTGGACCGCTATACGAGCGCGACGATATCGGCTATCGCCGCGTGGAGGACAGCATCGGCGCTTGCCGATCAACTCGGGATCGCGATCGTGTGAGATCGCGGCGCGTGAGATGCAAAAGCATTTTTATTTCTCTGATGCCCATTTTTACCAATGTAAATGTAGTTAACTTTTAAGTAGGTCGTTAACAGCACTCTACCCATAATTATCTTAAAATTCCTGTTCTGGAAAAGAGAATTGTAAAGAATTGCTCAGAAATCTTAAAATTTATTTTACTGTTCTATTTCAAGAATATAAATAAAGTTGAATTCTATATGAATGAAAAAATATGATCATATGAATAAAATTTATTTTTTTTTTAAATGTTCTACTCTCCACTTTACCTATTTAAAGGCTAATTTTAATCTTGATTAACTCTTCATCTTTTTCTAGTTTTAAAAATTAGAAAAAGATGAAGAATAACACTTATTCTACAATTAAGAGAATAATTATGAGAATATTCAATTATGATTATTAATTAATGCTTACACAATTGTAGAGCTTAAATTGAACCGAGGTTAAAGTTAATCTACTGTGGAAACGAGCAAAACATATTGAGAAAAAATTCTGATTAGTTTAATTAAAATTCTAATTGAAAATGAACGAATCAGAATTTTTTGATTAAATTCACTAAATTAGAATTTCAGATACGAGATAACTAAAATTCTGATTAATATAATTAAACTTTTTCGGTTCGTTCATTTTTAATTGAGACATTTTTCTCAGTGCAGGCGGGAATCGCTGCTCGAAACGAATCGAATGTATAGTTGCGCGGAAGAGGAACTAATCGGCTTTTTAACCGGTTGGATCTTTTAATTCTTGTTGCTAATTAAATGTTGAACATGGCGGATTTTATGTAATGATTTTATTAGAAAACAACTTGTATATCAGAAAACAACGGCTTTGTTTTTTCGGTTCAAGATCGCTAAAAAATTTTATTTCTCACATTCATTTAGAACGAGATTTGAGATGAAAATAATTTTGGTGCAATATCATACGGAACACCCTGTACTTCTCAGCACATCAATATGCAAATATTTCTGTTCAGACAAGCTCCGCTTGCATATAATTTCTTTATAAGTTTTAATTCTGGATTAAGTCATATTTTAAACTGCTCGGATGAAACCAGCTAGCCGAGTGTTATCCTAGCTCTCATTTCGACCTCGCATCCTGTAGTTAATAGCAGTAAATGCAAATTACAATCTAATAAGCCATGTTATAAGCGTTAAGTTGTAATTTACAAGCCCTCTCCCCTCCTTCTGCATTAAGAAAACTTGAAGAAAATCTATACATTAAAAACGAGCAAATAAGATATTTATACTAAAAGAAAACTCTGTAATAAATAGTTTATTAAATCCAGACTTTTGAAATAAATTAATACATGTAAAATATAGCTAAAAATACGAACAAAAATGAACAAAAACTTTTAAGTAACAGAAATTTTTAATTTTAATATCTATGAAAGAGAAAATCAAATTTTAATAATAATTTCTTCAAAAAACTAAGCTTGAATCTTTTCATTTTCTTTTTCCAATTTAATTTCAGTTTAAGATATAATAAATATTTGCTTCAAAAATATATCGTTCACTTGCTATAATAACGACTCAAAAATTAAAAAAAAATGAATTTGAATGTTTAAAAATTATACATAATTATGACATTAATTTTGAAAGGCAATTTTGATGTACTGTTTGTAGTGAAATAAAATATGTTCTTTTTTCTTTCCGTTCTTTTTCTGTAAATAACTTCAAAATTATAATTTTTGAGTCATTATTATAAGCAAATGAGCAACATAATGAGTTTCTTATGTATGTTTCTTACGACGATTCCGGAAAACTATCTTTCTTGAAGCATCCTGTATACATTGTTGGCTCTCCTACTCGAGGTAGATGTAAAATAAGTTATTCCTCGTCTTTTTCCACCGTACTGTGTTCTCTCATTTCCTTGTGAATGCTAAACGCTTCCCGTCACACATACACACATAATCGTTCGGCATAGAAAAAGAAGAGAGCAGATATTGGCGCGTGTGCCATTCACGTTTCGGTTTAATCTTCCGGCAATCACGATAATCACGTCTGTGTTCGAAATGCACGAATTCTACAATTTAATAAAAAAAAACCAAGCATACTCTTTCTCAAGGAAAGGCATTGATTCGATATTTAACTTAATAACAAATGTAAACGATTTCGAAATATTCATGTAGCATACATTTCATGTAGCTCAACATTTATTTCTTCAATCTTTATCTTTTATCACTTTATCTTTTATCAATAAAAACACAGTTTAATTCGATTAAAAGTACCGAAATTAAAAAATATATTTGATAAAAAAGTAGCTTTCTTATGTATTTCTTTTTTCTTGTTCTATCGTCATATTATATTGTAAACAAATGTTCTTATTTTATCGATCTTTCTCCTTTACAGTCTTTATTGATATAATTCCAGAGTTGATATTGTGTTTTTCGCTATACGATTGGTAACGCACACCGTGCCAGTTTTCTCGCATCGAAAATAGCGCAACGAATTCGGAACGAAAGAAAGTGCGACGGTTGTAGGTACAGGCGCAGGTGATTGAAAGCCGATACTCTCCGCGCTTGCAGATGCAATTGCATGCACCGATCATTGCTCAATTCCCTTAGGCATCAGACAGTATCGGCGCCGAAATTTTTTGTCTGTCCAACAACCGTTGTTATGGCTACGAATTCTTTCTTCGTATCTTATCATTCATTATCAAGAAAATGCATTTTCCTAACAGTAAAAACTATGTTTAAATTATGATGTCGATTTACTGCGTTTACTTTAGAGCACGAAAATATTAGTGCAGTTAAAATTTGGATAATATTGTGGCAAAAGTTACAATATTCTGATTTCCGCTGTAATATTATATTTGAATTTTATCAAAAATTAACGCAAGACAGTGTTTCTGCCCAGCATTTAAGTAAATTGGTGTTACTAATGTCTATTTCTATCAAAGAGAAGATTTTAATTATTTCTATTCATCTTTTTAGCTTCTTCGAAGAATAAGAAAATCTTATTTTTTTCAGAATTAAAAAAAAAAGATAAAATTTAGAATAAGTTTAGATAGATAAAAAAAAACAAGATAAAGAAACATAGATACAAGATAGAAGAAGAATAGAATTAAAGTAAATTAGAAACAAATGTTTTCAAAAAAAAAGGTGAGAGTTAGAAAAAGATGAAAACTAAAAAAATGAATTATTTTGCATGTCAACCTGATTCTAGTCACCGGATATTTATGATTCTTATATTAAATTCTTATATTAGATTTAAGAAAACTCTTAAGATGTCACAAACCAATCAGAAGTCATATTAACATATTAAGACGAGACATATTAATTTCTCAAAATTTTATGTTATTAAACTTAAATTAGCTGAGTTTTAGTAAATCCTACTTCAATACTCGTGCATATATTAATACTTTTACCTTATAGTAACGCCGGGTAATATCTGCGATATTAAGAAAAAATGTATTCAAACACATCGCAACGCGGGGCTGGTGATCGTTTGGATTATTTTTTTTGATAAAGATACTGGCAGAAAAGTAAAAGAAGAGTTATGCGATACCGGCGTGCGACAGGGAAGGTCGAAAGACAGTAAAGGGATATAACACCTCCAGCAGAGGCAGGTCGACGCTATGAGATGGTCGACATGCGTAAAGATGTGCGTGTGTATACGACGCGCGTGTATCGGTACCGGATATCCGTGAGGTGACTTGCGTCGTATTCAGTCGGAATATGCGGGCGCAGTCTTTTTAGAAGGGCCGATCAAACACGAGTGCGCGTCCGGTGGACGACGACAATTGGCCCTTCGTGAAACTAAGATATAATTCAGAAAGTCTACTTTTTTCTTCTTAAACAAAAAAAAATAATCATCAAATTCAAGTGACAAACTTATTAGGAGGATCAGCTTTTCTAATTGGAAATGTTATCCTCGACACAATTCAAACGTATCCAGCATATCCTTGAAATGTTTGGTCATTTATTGCGTTACAAGAAAATGTATTTTAATTTTTGAGACGGCTGATTTTTATATATGTAAATAACGAGTAAATTACATAGATTAAAACTTAATACAGTGTTATATGAATAATTGCATAATGAGCAATTCCGCGCAAGTCGCGTAACAGAAGTGCATAATAACATGTCACACAATATTAATAACAATATAAATTTCTTGAAGGTAATAAACGTTTAAGCCACACAATCGTGCAAATGGTACAAAAAGAAAAAAAGAACGAAGCGAGCCTCGAGCCAGATCGCAAATCCAACGTTCCGCGCCTCCTTTAACGATCCTTATAAATCCTTAACAGCGGCGTGTTTATCGCCATGACTGCCGACGGCGATCGGGTAGTGACTTTCGCAGTTGCGGGAATCGATCGGGCGCATACCGATCGCTGAACGGTCGTGAAAGGTGAAAACAATGATTTCCGAATGTTTGACGCGAAGCGTATTTCCGAGAAGTCACATTCCATCAGAAAAATTTCGACGTATTAAATCGCGATATCCGTTATTATTCAAAATAAGACCCTTTAATTAGCTTGTACATCTTACACGAGGAAAGAGCGATTTTGCTAAAATATTTAAAGCTAAACACAAATCTGGAAATAATTTTGGATTAAAATAATTATGTAAGCTCAAATTGCTAGAATGTTGCTAGAATGTTAAAACTAATGTTTACACATTGTTTGAGTTTCCTGTGTAATTATTTTGATCCAACAAAATTATTTTCAGATCTATATCTACATAGAGAAAAATATTTTGATTGGATCTTTTTGTTATTTAATCAGAACATTTTTCTCAGTGTACTTAAATTTTCAGATACTTCATCAAAATCATTCTTTTCATATAAGAAAATCAATTTTGATGATATTTGCGATTTACTTGTTTCACACCGTCTTAGTAAGTCTCCAAAAAAGTTTACTCGCATGAATTTTTAAATTTTTAAAACCAAATCCAAAAGAGATGATTATGTATAAAATCAAATATACAATCAATATTATCGTAAGTTATCATGAAAATTATCAACGAAAATTTCTGTCTGTAGACGTTCAGTTTTCGCAGAATTTCATATGTATTCTCGATCAATTTACGATATAATTTTCGTCGTACCGTTATTATTACCGGGAAGACAAACATCGACGAGAATAACACTTGTCCTCGGTGTGAAGTTTCACGGGGTCAAGTGTCACGAAAGGTCCGCTCGGACGGATTAGTCTTCGACGACGCGATCTAGGAGGTCCGCTGTATCTTCCATCCGATCGAAAACCAGGACACGACTCGCCGTTTCTTCGTGCTAAGTCGAGCGCGTCGAAAGAATCTCTATACAGTTACCCGTGACATCGACGAGGCACTTCTCTCTAGCACCAACGAACGGAATGTCCATTCGCCCTGTCGACTCGTCTTCCGTCACTCTACGCAACGCAAAATTCGTTACAAAAGATATTCATTTCACATACAAGAGATACTTGATATCGAGAAATATCAGAATTTTAATTTCAAAATATATGTAGATATAATGATCTGCATAATACCATATTTTTAATGATATCTGAAGCTTATATGGCAATATAATTATTCAAAATTTTAACTTTTTCTTGACATCTTATTTACAGATATAATAATACATGAGAAATTAAAATTAAATAATTTTCAGGAAATTAAATAAATCCTCAATAAAATGTAATATAAAATTGTATCCACAATTACACTATTTTTATTTATCTGCATTGTATGATCCCATATTTCAACCGAATATGACGCATAATTAGAGTTACTATACATAAATCACAAAAAGAGTATGTTAAAGAATATATTAAAAAAAAAGAGATTATGCTCTGGGAACAGAAGGAGTTATAATTTATTATGCGTTAAATGTAGATATTTAATAAAATAAAATTTTTAGAATATTGACTATTCTCATTAACAATTTTATAAATTTTACTTAATAATAGAAAGTTTCACTACCTTAAAAAGAGTCCATATACTTTTAATCCCTTCAGATCTGATTGTAATGAAAAACCATGTTAAAAATTTTTTTTAATTCAATTCAAGGGTACATTAACAGTTAATTAACAATATTAAAAAATTATTTTTTTTTATTTTGGACTATTTTTCCATGTAAATTATTATATTATATCTGGTCTCAGATGATATCGATAGAATTAAATAATTTCAAAAGATAATATGTCTTCAAATTTAATACATTACAATGTACACTGTAGGATCTGAATTCTGAAGAGAAAAAATATGGCAATTCTATGCGCGACAAGTTATCTCACGAATATCTAGTATCGATACTATGATCTTTCGTTTGTCAACATTTACAAAGAATCAAGCAACAAAAGAGCAAACATATAATATACAGAATGTTGATACACTCGAACAGATTTTATTGTCAGTCTAATGAACTTAGGTCAGTCTAATGAACTCACGCTCTAGTAATGCAGCTAACAACTCTACTATGCTTTCGCTATACAAACGTGGAATAAAAGTAAAAACATTCACCTCTCCGAAACGTTTGACTTTTCCTCACTGATTCTCATTCTCGCGCCGATATGTATATAACACATGTATATAAGTTAGCAACATGTATTTGAATTAACGTTCAGATTAGAAGTAAATATAGAGCGGCCACCCAACGTGTGTGCAATTAATGTAACCTATATGGTGGGGAAGATTCCGCTCAAATCGTTTCTCTCTTTTTGCTCGCGTTGTGAGTGCATCCTCCTTTTTCCATCTCGCGGAGATTTATCCATATTTCTTGTTCGTTCTATCCATTTTCCACTCGCCGCAGTAAAAATTTACGTCAAAAATCAACTCTGTTCGGGAATAATTAAATCGATGCTTTTACGATGATTTTGTCATATATACTGATTAATTCTCTCTGCTGTTACATCTTGCAACGCGTTTTAGAGAAATTTTATAATCGATTCAATTTAATATAGTAAATAAAGCGGATTTCAATATTTTTGATTAGATAATTTTTTAGAAAATATTATGATTGATTTTTATTTTAAAACACAATAAATTTAAAAATATATACTGAAAATTAATTTTTAATAAATATTTATTTAAATAGTTTTAAATAAATATTTATCTGATACGAAAACGATTAATTTGATTTAAATATTTGATTTAATTTTTTTATGAAGTAAATATTTATTTACTGCAAGTAAATGTTCAATTAGTACTATTTAAAGAAATATACAGGTGTTGTAAAATAAAATATTTAATAGATACTATCAACAGAAAAACTGCAAGAGATGAAAATTGTTTATTTTCTTCTCATAAGACTACGAATTTCTTCAGAATTTTGAATCAATTTTTTACTGCATTTTCTCATTTATCGACATGAGAAAATACGATATTAAAAAATTTTTTTAGTAAAAAATCATTAAAGATCAATTTTCAGCAACTTTTAGTAATTAATATCTTGTTAACTTTTGCGAAAATTCCAAAATGGTAGAGGACTTTCCATCTCAATTTAGTCCGCTCTACATATCCACGAACTCCATTAGAGTAATTATCATTCTATACATTAAGATTTAATAAATTTTTTCAGTGTACGAAAGATAAAACACTCACATACTTTATTTCTTCCTATATTTCTTCATTTGGATTTTTTTTATCTTTCTCTAGATCTATATATTTCTTTTTCCTGCATTTACGACTTTTATCTTCACAATGGAACGTATAGTATTTTTACTGTAAATATATTACATCATGTTCATCAATAAAGGCGAGAGAAGAACAAAAAATTGCCATCCACAAAAGAAATAAAAGAATGTAAAGTATGCATGACAATCACTTACCTTGCACCCACAGCTGCTCGACCTTGCTGTTGACTTGCGCGGACTTGAGAGCGACGCAGAGGATCGCCAGTGCGAGGACGGCCACGAAGAGCACCTTTCCGGCATGCCTCTGAAGAAAGTAGCCCAACTGGCTCAGCTGATCTTGCAGTCGCGCCCTGAACCACACCGCTGATCTCTGACCATCAGCCTTTCCCTGGAAAGAAGATCAAGAATTCGTGAAGTCATTGCGTAATTACATGTATGATTCAAAAAAATTTCGCGATTCACAAATTAACTCTGTTCCACATTCACTCGAGAGATTTCTCAACGTACGATTTCTCAATGGTTCTTCTTGCTCTTCATGAAACAAATCGATAGAATTATATACACTGCGTAAATGAAAATATATATTTCTTAACCGTCCAGCGCTAATAGTGGATCTGTTGAATCCAGTCAATTATCTTTGTCAAAAATGTCAAACAATTCTCTTGTTGCAAATTTCATTATTATAAAATATGGAGAAATTTTATTAAAACATTTTATAGTATTCGTTCTTTTTAAGTTATGAATTATGACATTTTCCTTAAAATTAATTAACAAATTATCTATTAATAAAAAATAAATTAAATTGATCTTACAGACCTAATGACTGTTATATAGATTCTAAGCTCCGGAGGGTAAAATATTGCAGAGAAATTTGATCGCCGAGTGAACATATTTTCGACACTATCATGTGTCGCGTTTTCGCTCAGATTGATATAATAATATCATCGAATAATTCCATCACAGAGCTTTTTCTTCGAACCGGCTCAAATATCTCTGAAATAGAGGGAGCGCATTACAATAAATCTCCATCGAGATGTTCTACGAATCGTCGCCGATTATGGGGTGATTGTATTCCAGAATTCCGTGGGCATTACGCGGGATAAGAACGGATGCAGCCGGTTTCCGGGAAAAATCGGTGAATGCACTCATCGCCGAGAGTGAGAATTAAGGGAGGGAAGAGGCAGGGGAGGCATATGCGTTGGGGCCTTTAAATTTGACGCTTGGGTTTATAGAATGACAAGCAATGGAAATGAGAAAAAGCGAGAGTGAGACAGAGAAGATCAGTGAAGAAGGAACGTGGATGGGAAGGGGTGGAGAGGGTGAAGATGGCGGTTTGGGCTTTTAGAGCGAGGTTACAGCTGCTTAAACGAAATTGAGAGAGAGAGAGAGAGAGAAAATACAGAGAAAGAAAAGAAAAGATACAAAGAGAGGGGTAATTGTACAAGGAGAGACAGAGTTTTACGGGGAGGAGAGGAAAGAAGGAAAGCCATGCTTGCAACATTGTAAACGGCAACGTTGCACACTACCTAGTAGCCTCTGACAATATGTACCGTGGACCACCCGCAACAATGCCTATCTTTCGAGTCGATACGAAAGGATGCCTAATTCAGAACGAGACGAGGAAAGAGAAAAAGAGAAGGAGAGAGAGAGAGACAGAGGTCAAAATCTAGCTATCACCCTCTCGTTCGACGCCTAAACAAACAAACACGGGGCTCGATTTGTGACAAACAAGTATTTACATATAATAGGTAGTTGACCCAGAGGTTAGGATACTACACGCACCAACGCCAACGATTCTATTGCGTGAGCAGTTAAGTAATCGCACTTTTTCATGAAATAATTAAAAAAAAAAGATCTGATTATGCAAGCTCTCCCAGCAAACGTTACATAGCTGCTTGATGTCCATTTTAATGTAGAGATTAATTATAATCTCGATTTAATTTACTTTTTATCCTCTTCTAATTCTTAAAATTAGAAAAAGAAAGTAAATTAATTAAAATTAATCTGCATTTGTAGAAACGAGCCTGAAACCCGGCCGCAGTGTAGATATAAAGATATAAAAGCCGTGACAGCTATAAAATTATGAATGGCCGTGTATATCGGAAGAGAGCAAAAGGATCTATAATGCCGCCCTTTTGCACCGCGGGTACAGTTATGTTTTAAGAGAGTAATAGGCTCCCGCACATAGAACGCGGCAACGAGTTGCCGCATGGCGGAAGTTGGCACGATAGCCAATCAACGTGCTCGGAAGTAATAGATATATAATTTCCACTGCGCGACAAAAATTGAACTCAATTCAACTTTTGCTGCGCGGTGGAGGTAATATTACATCATTTCTACAAGTTTTGCATGGTGAGGTCGACTTAAGAACATAGAATTATTATGCGATTTGTAACTTGCTGCGTTTGTGTGCAGGGGCCATTAAGTCTAGCCTACAATGTGCTCTTTGTTTCCTGTTTCTTGTTTTTTACTTTTTACTTTTAAAGCTTCTTTGTAATCGTTTTATCGACAATTGTATTTCTTGCTATGTATTTCTTGTTTCTTTCGAAGTTCGTTAACTCTCAGGTTCGTTAAAATAAAAAACCGAATAAAAAGCAAAAAGACAAGATGTAAAAAATAGCAAAAATAGCAAAAAGAAACTGGAAACAAAAAACGCATTGTAGAACAGGCTTAATGCGCTCGCGCGCAGCTGACAAACGAAAATATAGATTGCGCGCGGGCACGTATCTCGGGGCAGTAGCCGCGTCCGGGTATCGGATAGCAGGTTTTCCAGCCAATTAACTCTCGTGGCGCGGGCCCGTGACTCGACACAAGCGAGAGGAAGGAGGGGGAGGGGGAGGGAGAGAGGGACCCGAGTAATTCTAGACAATCCGCGTCCGCCACATGGTGTGGCTTCATTGGGCTTCACCGCGCTACGCATCCAATACGAGTTTCGCATTTCCGCATGACTTTTGGTCCCGCGTTTTCCTCGGAAAAATGTACAGTCAGCGAAATCGCATCGCGATACCTCAGTACTTAAAGTATCAATATATATATATCGTGTTATATTTTACAGCTGTATTGATCAGGTTTGTTCGCGAAATCCTTAAAAATCTTTGCTTAAAATGGGACAAATTCTAATGTTTTTAAAGATAATGTTTTTCATAATAAATTCCTTACAGGTTTTAAGATGCTAATAACATCAAATCGACAATTTACTCTCTAAATTTTTTTTAGTAAATCTCACTTCAAACAATGATGAAAATTCTTCCACTTTTTTCAAGAGTAATAGAATTTTAACTTTTTTTGGAGTAAAGTTTACTTAAAAGAATTTAGAGAGTTATTTAATTTGGAGAGATTATACTTTCAGTTTGATTGTGTTGTAAGTCTAAAAGTAATCAGTGCGTAGTCATATGTGTAAGATATAAATTTATTGAAATATATATAGATATATTATTCTCCAACATTTAATTTTAATTGCAATTGGCACTTACAATTAGTTGACATAAAAATAATTTTGTTTGGATATCAAAATAATTATGTTGAACTCTTAAACTAATTACTGGAACTTTATTGAACTTCTTGTAATATTATCATCAATGTTTAAATTCTACTAATAATTATTTTGATGATCCAAAATGATTTTCAGATCTATATTTAACTAAATTTTTAGATACATCGGTAAAATCGTCCTTTTCAATTTTATGTTTCAAATTTACATGATACAATACACACACACACACACACACACACACACACACACACACACACACACACACACACACACACAAACAAACACACAC
>Ga0157362_1000525_pt1 | contig 13254 bp, 5 predicted proteins | sample AttlaeALBM3_FD_111480 | JGI IMG/M metagenome (GOLD analysis project Ga0157362, IMG submission 111480) | Fungus gardens microbial communities from leaf cutter ant in Ribeirão Preto, State of São Paulo, Brazil - Atta laevigata ALBM3 | ecosystem: Host-associated > Fungi > Mycelium > Unclassified ... | reverse complement strand
GTTTGCTTACGAAGTCGATTAATTTTGCAAAGAATTCCTTAGTCGCCGACGAGAAACCATTATAGTCAAAATTAAAAAAGCGTTAGTCAACATTATCAATCAATCTACAAGTTGATAAACAATACATTCAACATCATATTATCTAGTATTGTGAATATGAAATGCTAGGATACACAATTTTTTAAGTCTTTAAAATAATGTGATGTTGTTTTCTAAGGCTGTATATATTATAGTTATGTCTTTTCTTCTGTAGCAAAATTATTTTTTTCGAGCAGAGTAAAACATAGTGATAGTAGTTATATAGATGAAAACTATAATATAAACTTTATGTTATATAAAATTAATGTACACAGATGTACAATTAATAAAGTATTTTATAGTTGTAGTAACCGTAATATAATTTACTCATTTATGAACATTAATTCTTCATATGAAATGTACATATGTAGAATTGATGAGATGTAGATCACTTATATATCACTTATACATCACTATGTCCTTTTACTGAGTGAAGTATCTTTCTATTTTTGAATCATGAAAAAAAAAATCATAGGAAAATTTGTCTCTTATAGTCCTAAAAATCCGGGAAACATCCTTTATTGGCAGGATATTTTTTTAAAAAAAAACATCAGATGTTTGCGTAAAAATAAAACTTCATTGAAGTTTAGTTTAATTCAATGACGTAACCATCTAGATTTAAGAGGAATTCATCGATGAGTATACCAGTACACATTAGTGCTAATACAGCAGCGCGGATTCCAAGCCATTGGACGACTCTCATATTGCACCGAGAGAACGGAGTTGGATTACACACAGTAGCAGTTTGAATCAAACGACCGACGCGTGAGTTTCTGATAATCGCAGGTGCGGCTCTCCAGATAAAATTCAATACTCGACCTATCGAAACATAACGCTATCAAGATTGCATATCTGTGATGCCGGAGATTAATTTAAAAAATATTTGGTAGAATATTTTAGATTAATCAATCTAATACGAGAATCAATCTTACTGTTCAAGCGTATTTTCTAAGATACATTGACGACAGTTCGTTACAACACATTGATCATTTAATTGTAACATAGCTGTCCGAAATTGCAATTTTTAACAATTGGCTGCTTTTACAATTAGCCATTTAATTTGCTCGAAACAAAAAAAAGAGGAAAGATGCTTCGTATGCTCGCTCGCATGCGTTACCTTATTTCACGATCGTACATCGTTACGCGTAACACGGAAAGTATCCCGATCTGGGACAGTACCCCACCCGCGATCCAACGATCCATCGATCCCGATGACCTCCGGTCTCTCTCTCTCTCCCTCTTTTTTCATCTTCGCTTGTTTGTTCGGTGCCTTCCCTTTCGATCTTTGATTCTCACTGCCATCCGGTCGAGATCGACAGGGTTTACTAAGAGAGCACGCGTCCTCCAGAAACTTCAGTGTAAACCGCGCACTCAAACTCGAAGGATCATTGGATTTTTCCTTTGACAGGGACAAGACAGAGAATTGAAGGTGCGAAAGACGAGAGAAAAAAGAAAACCTAATTAATACCCGTGTCACACTACGCATTGAGGATTGCGAATTAAGAAAGATTAGAATTCGACCAATCAGATAATTTTAATTTTAATCCGTTTCATTCTAAATGGCTGAATTCTAATCTTCAAAATTCGCAGTCCTCAGTCTCTAATGCGTAGTGTGACACAGGCGTAACTCATGTGAAATCCCGATGCGCCGTTCAACAGTTTGAGTGTGATCTCCTGCATCTTTAGTACCAATCCGGCTGTGATTGATCGCGATTGATCGCGATTTCAGTGTTGTTGATCGGGAATCCTTGTGAAAAACACAATGCGGGGTCGTGGTGTTCTTCTAATGTCGTTCGCACTCATAACGATCGGAACGGCAAGTAAGTGTGATTCTTGAAAACAATCTTCTTACATATTTTTTATAAATTTTTGAAGCATTTTCTGCGATTTTATATATCCTAAAGTATTTTAAAAAGAAAACATTTTCTATTTTTTTTTACACTGTTAAATTTAATGTCAAATTATATCTATTTGAATCATTTCTATCGGTCACCAGTCCTTAATAATACTCTTACTCAACATGTCGTTAATTTATTTATAGAGTTAAACTAAAAGAAGTATTAAATTTGACTCAAATTTAGTTTATTATTTAAATAATTACAGAATAATTACAGAAGCAATTATAGAAATGAATTGCTTTATATTTTGACACATGTGGAAGTTATTGTATTGTAAAAATAACAAAATATTTAACTCAAGGATTTGGATTTATCATTTTTCCTTTAATATTTAACATTACACATTGTGAGAAATATAAATATCTAACTTAAAACTTAATAATACATTTTTGAATTTTAACAATTTATATATGTACAATTTAATTATAAATTTTTAATGATGACTTGTAAAGACTTATGACTAATATATTCTAATTTTATGCGTATGTATCATAAAACGTACGATTATTCATAAATATCTATGATTTCTTGTAAATTTTATGGCTAAGAAGAAGCTGTCTGTAAAAAGATTGTATAAGCACTTAAAAATTCTTACAAGTTTTACAGGAATATGTTACGATAGAGTCTTACGATTCTGCTTAGAGTATAGATATTAAATTTTATATCACTTAGAGTATAGGTTTTAAATTTTATATTTAATAAACGTATAATGTATTAACATGTGTTTATTGAGATGCAATAGAAAATAAATTGAAATTTTATATACAAATAAATTTTTAAAGGAATTAATAAATATCGGAACACGTTTCACTTAACTTTAATGATTTTAAAGAATATACGTTTTTTGACATAAATATTTCTAACCCAATAAATTCTTGATTAAGTTGCGTACTTCCGTAAATAAGGTGAAAATTGAATAGTACATTCACAGAATTAAATAGCACGCATCGACAAAATATGAATAAATACAATGCGAAAAATGATCTACCGATTACGTTACACGCGTATCGGATACGCGGCGTCCTTTAAAGCCTATTCTACGTAAGCGTAGAAGTGTAAGTGGTTGTAAGAATTGACTAATCACAGTCGAATATGAAACGAATATTTGATTGTAATTGATCAATCCTTACACCACAACCATTTACAACTATCGCGCTTACGTAATTACAGAATGGGCTTAAGGTTGAATTACACAACTGACCACCCCTGCAAGGACGATACCATTTATATCATCAATCGTGTGTCAATTGACACATGCTCGAAATTCCGATTATACTTTCGAGCCGACGTAAGTCGAATAAAATGCGTGCTTTGATTTAATAAAATTAATTTCCTATAGCAAAGATAAAACATAAAATGTATGGTACGTTTTTGCTTTTAAATAAATTCTTTTATACCTGCCTTTAATGAGACATAATCGTCTCGGTTTTACTTGTCCGATTAAACGTTCAGTGAGCGCAAATCGCAAATTTGTAATATATTTATATGCGAGAAAATAATGTTTATATTTATGTAAAGAATTTTCGCAAGCATCATATAATCTGTACGCAATGTTTTACGCTCAATCATACGCGCGATAATTGCACACGGTTATTATCTCAATATATCCGGGACTGTTCATTATTAATAAAGCATATGCAATTCTCTTTTTAATCTTCTGCGGATCATCCTTTGAATGTTTCTTTCTTTTTTTAGAGAGCTCACGTGACTATGCAAAAGACTAAGTATATAGTCATAATCACAATAATCACTGTGATCAATCGATGATGTCAACCGATTGAAACTTCCGCTTCTCTTGCTCGCTTCAACGAAATATTATATCAAATGCAAAATTGTAATGCAAAATCGAAATATTTAATCTGTTGCAGAATGTCCAAAGAAAACAACTTCACCTATCAAAGAGATTCTTTGCTATACTTCCATCTTCGATGTGAAGCTTCTAACTGGCTCTGTGTGCGACTGTACCACTCTGGTACATCAAAATCATGATGTGAGAAATCTTTCAACTTCCGGTAAGCGCAATATCCTAATAACAAGAGGTGCACTTCGAGCCGTTCGAACCATTTCAAAATAAGAAATTTCGCTATTAAAAATTTGAATTAATGAATGTAACAAGATATTTGTAGAGGGAAGCGAGACAAAATTAATTCAATTCAACACAAAGAAACATCATAAATATTAATAAAATACTAATAAGAATATAACTGATTAGATTTGAGCAAAGTTTTTGACGAATTGCAGGACTCAAATTTATCCCAAAATATTATCAATTACACTGATTTATAAGGTTTCTGTTTCTTAATATCTAAATGATAATTCTATTATGTATTTTTAGCTGTTGAAAAAGAATATAAAATTAAAAAGGTCTTATCATCCACTATAAAATCACTGATTTTGAGAAATCAATGACTTTATTTTTTAAAAACTCCAGAGATTTAAACAATTTATATTTTTTTCTTTTACCTTACGGAATAAAATATATACAAATCATTATTCAAATTTGAAAAACAGAAATCTTGTAAATCAGCGTCATTATTTGACATTAAATATCAGCAATAAATTTTTATATTTTAATATTTTATTCAAAATTGTACATAAACAATAAAAGAGACTTCATATCATTACATTTATTTTCATATACAGTATAAAAAATATTTAAATTTCTCACAGCTATATATATTATATATATTATGAATTTGTGTTATTGCATAAGAAATTAAAAACGAAGTTCCTAAAAATTGAAGGGTGATGGAATTTTTTGAAAGCAATATCTTTATTCAGTGTAAAGTCCTACAAGAAACATCTACTATTTGTTAAGAAATAAAATATTGATCAAAATTTGTTGTTTAGTATCGTAAATAAAACGTTCCAGATATTTCTGACTTGCGGAAATCTTTAAAAGAGATGCATTCACCTCTTCAGTTTGTCATTTCTATACACGATCCCACGATGATGCTCAGAAATTCTGCCATGGTACGACAGGAAGCTATCGCTCGAATTATTGCTATTATGAAAGAGGTATGGTATTTTTTACTGACATCTTATCTTCTGAGATGATTTAAAAATTGAATAATTACACACACACACACACACACACACACACACATATACACACACACGCACGCACGCGCACGCACACACACACACATTCAAGTAGTCCTGAATGATAGAGTAGGCTGTTAAAAAAATATTAATTAAGATAAACACTCATAAAACAAAATCTAAATGCAAATGTTAAATTACAAAAGTATACATTGATGAGTTGATAGAAAGAAGTCTTTCCTTTGTTCAAGGTGGATGGCGTAGAACTGAATATAACGGCGGGCTCAAAAGAGCGTCTTTATAATTTTATCAAAAGTCTCAAAGACGAAATGATTAAAAAATCTTACGACAAAAGGATTTTCATGACTTTACCTATAAGATCGGAGGATTTAGCCAAGCAGTTTGACGTTAAGGAACTCATGAAGTACGAATTATTTTAGTTGACACGAAATTAATTCCGGTTCGTCGACGGTCATCAAAGTATTTTTATCATTCTTTTATCTTTCAAATTGTTTCTTTCTTTTGTGATTGTGAATTTATAAAATATTAAATTGTATAATTTCAACTGATACACTGAAATAGGACGAGTTTGTTTAAATAATACATTATTGTAACGCAAGTACAACTCGCATGGCTCATTGCCTTCTTACCTCTAATTTAAATTTTTAATTACCCCCATGAATTAGGTGGGATGTGACATACCCCAGCAAGATGAATTTCTATAACTTTTTAAAAATATCACGCACATGTTGTCGGTTTGCAACCAGAGAATGCGTTAGTACCAATCACTAAATTATAGTATATTTATGATAAAATATAGTATGGGGTATGAGATATACCCACATATGATCCATGTTGATTTTCTACCTGCTTCGCGGAAGATTAACTAAGCTTACTAATATTCTAATTTCTTTTCTTTTTTATTAGATATGTTGACCTATTTACACTGTCAACGGATTACATGACGGACGAAGACGGAGCCTTCGTCACCTTTCATCCCTCGCGTCTGATAGGACTTTTCGACATGCTAAATACAGACAGCTTGATAGACTTAATAAATGGATTAGGAGCATCCAAGCAGAAGATCATGATAACCGTGCCGGTCAATGCGTACAAATTCACTTTGAAGAATCCGGAGGAGAACGCCCCAAGATCAAAAACTATGGAGAAGGAGCCTGTGTCAATCGATCGTAAAGAGGTGTGTCGTATTTCCTCGAATTATGTTTGCTTATGATTTCAACAGTTTAGCTGGAAGAAATACAAGTCCATTAAAGATTGCAATACTCAGAGAAAAAGGCATAGTAGATGGCTATTATAAAAATGACTTGTACAAGTTTTGTATATTAAATTAATATAATAGTTGAATAAACTGTTTTATAGTTGCAACAATTATGAAATAATTTTTTCAACTATAACATAATACAACTTTTATAGTTAAATTATTATAGTTGCAATAATTATAAAATACATTATAGTTTAAATATATTTGTAAGTTTAAATGTAAGTACATTTATTCTAGAACCCCTGTAACCAGAATCTGGTTACGACGTAGTCTCGTCTGTGATTAATCCGACATTTTTCTTCAATTCACACCAGTTGTAATTCATTATCTAGCTTTTTGCCGATAAATGTTGCAAAAAAATACTGACGTATCCAAGCATTTTTACTCAAAAAGAAATACTAGATATTATGTAAAAAAGTGGATCTATACAGAATTATGACGTATATTCACTGTGTGTTTACTTATTAGCCAGGAGTTATGAAGTTTATAAAACTGCCACATTTATAGCGCCATTGCAGAGGGAATAAGAATGAGATAGCACATATCCGTCTTTTTCGCACAATTTTGAAGAAAAATTCCAGATATTCTCGAAGTCATACTCTAATTATAGGGTCTCTAATTTATTCTATAATTTATATATAAAATTTATACAGTTGTAACCTTTATAACTGCTATCACTGTTTTCCTTCGAATGAAATCTATTTTTAAACTATTTATGTTGTAGCTCTGCGAAGCTATAAACAACGGGGAATGGATTGTAGAACGAGATGAAGATCTCACAGCGCCTTACGCATTTCAAAACAAGACGTGGATTGCTTTTGAAGATAAGATTTCGGTCGGAATAAAGGTGTGTACGCGAATTTCCCAGTTGTTCACTCTTATGTAAAAAATGAGTTATGACGCCATTGTTTAAGATTAAATAGATTATAAAATATCTTTCAAAATTTATTTAGCTTTTATAAAAGCAACCGATGTTTGTATTGTCTATACGTCAAAATTAATTTTAGGGGAAATATGTATTTTTGCGAGACTTGGCGGGATTGGCCTTGCGAAATATAGAAAATGACATGGAGACTGAGTGCGAAGTACCGCTCACGCAAGAAATTTATCATTCCTTTACGGAGTTTAGAAAAAAATCGAGACGAGCTGTACTCAGTGCGCTAGAAGATGAGCTTCATGTATGTGTTTTGTGTGTGTGCGTGTGCGTGTGTGTGCGTGCGTGCGTGCGTGCGTGCGTGCGTGCGTGCGTGCGTGTGCGTGTGCGTGTGTGTGCGTGTGTGTGTGTGTGCGCGCGCGCGCGAGCGCGCATGGGCGTGTGAGTGAGATTATTTTTATATCAAACTGCTTCTATTTTTACTAATTCATTGAAATTTTAGCAAATGCAATTTTCGTATCCAAATAATGCAAAAACGTCTAGCTTTCGTGTCACTCGGATTGTAGACACAGAGGGGCATATCAGAGCCATACGCGAAAATGTACAAACGGAGTTCATTTGCAAACGTCAAGGTTACTTCGTCCATCCAAAAAGTTGCAATAGGTAGTTATGTATGACTAACAGTAATAACTGTATAAACTATTTAATTAAACAAAAAAGAACATTACGAAACTTGGATTTCTTTATGTAAGTATATACTATATCCAATATAAATAATGTTCTTTTACAGATTCTATCGCTGCGTGAAATTCAATCAAGCGATAGAAGATTATTCCGTTTTCGAATTCGATTGTCCAGCTGGACTGTCGTTTGATGAGCGCACGGAAGTTTGTGTTTGGCCAGGCTCGTTGTCTGAAGGCTCACCATGTCCTGGCAGCAGCGAGATTGCTCCTGTCACTCCGAAGAGATTTGAATGTTCTCAATCCGGTTATTATGCGGATCCACAAAATTGTCGTTGGTTCTTTGCTTGCATGGACTTAGGTGTGTTATATGTTTAATGAATTTATTTATTATTATTTATTATACACTCGTATATAAATCTTGTGTATTATTCAAAATCGCTAAAGAAAGCGTTAATTGTAGAACACATGTTAATTCGTTCATCATATTTATATAGTATCGTTGCAACATATTTATATAGTATTTTTTCTTCAAATTTACAACGCACATAAAATAAAATATTATATAAATTTATGTAATTATGTTAATATTGACAGGTGGAGAAGAACTAACAGCATTCGAATTCCGCTGTCCGTACGGCTTGGTATTCGATGAGAAGAAGTTAGTGTGCGAGTGGCCTTGGCTGGTTCCAGCTTGCTCGGAATCTAGATCAAGCTATATCAGCCACGAATACAATTATGGAAGCTACACTCCAAGAACCTTTATTGGCGTTGGAGCTGGCAGTTACGTCAGCAGCGGTTTACCGGAATATTCTGTGACTGCGGGAACGGATTACTCCGACATGGATTATTCTAGAACAACCAGTACCAATATTCACAATACAAATTATTTTGGAGCCACTGCGGGAGATATTGGTAAACACTCTGATATTGTGATTTCTGGTCCTGGACATGTAGGATTGTCCAGTGTAGTCGGTACTGATTATTCTAAATCCACTAAATATGGAGGAGCAGTGTCTTCTGTTCCAACATATAGCAAATCATCTGACATACAGATTAGTTCGATACCACTTAGTACAATTATCGGAGAAGAACGTGATATAGAATATTCTACAAGCAAAATTGGCGATGGATATACTGAATATACTACTGTATCTACTGGTCAAGATGGCTCTGGATACTCTGTATCTACTGGTGGATTTAATACTGGATTTGCAAACAGGGAATCATTGAGAGGAGTTGCTGCAGACTTTTCCGGATCTACACCAAGAAAGTACTTCGGAACCGCTAGCGGAAGTCATTCAGAAGGGACTACTGCAAGTTTTTCCGGATCTACAACGGGAGAGTATTCTGGAACCGCTAGTGGAAGTCATTTAAAGGAGCAAGGTGTAACTTATTTGCAAAAACCTATCTCAAGATATCCTAATTTGGCAAATGGTTATGCAGGAAGCGTTAGTACGAGTAGTCCGATAATAGATACAAGTTATTCGAGAACTCCGGGAAGGAATTACTTCGAATCTAGATTACCTGGATCATCCATTGATGTCCACATACAATCTACTAGTCCTAAATATGATGGATCGACGAATGTATACGCAGATTCCAGCACACTTAATGTTAATGATTTCTCGACTTCTACCGGTGTCTATCCAGGAACAGTAAGACATCAATCATTCGGTGAAACCGGTCCATCATTCGGATCTGTATCTTATCCTGGTGCTAGCGGCAAAATCGAAATAACAGGATCGACTGATAAAAAATATACGAGACCAACAGCATACAAAGAACCGATAGATGTAGGATATTCTACAGCTACGGGCGGTATCAGCTCTGGCTTTACTGAAAATGTTGGTGTGTCAATTAAATCTGGAATAGGATCAAGTTTGCACAGTACAACGAGTTCAAGTCAAATCCCAGGAATTAATTTTGTTAGTGACGTTCCAAAGTTTAAACTGGAAACTTCAGGAATTTCTGGAACAGTTTCCGAACAAGTAGATTTTACTTCTAGACCAACACTTCGACAAGGCACTTCGACAAACTATAGATATGATAATGAGAAAGGATATACGATTCCTGTATTTGTACAACACGAAGAGCCCTCGATTTATCCCTCGATTGGAACAACTGGAGTTGGAGAAAGAGACCATGTCGGAACGACTGGAACGAGTGGAATCGGTTTAACAAGTGGCTACGGGAAAACTAATTTAAACATAAGTATCTTTGGCAATGAGATTCCTACTGGTTACGATATTCAGAAAAACACTCTTAGTGCTATTCAAACTGGAGCTACTAGCAGAGACGGAAGTAATACTATTGGTGATTCCTTTTCGGAAACTATATCCAGTATCCACAGAAATGTTCCCGGAGCAGTATTAACTCCTGCTATTAACCAAAACGTTAAAATCTTAACTGGAGGAGGTCGACCTGGCTACGTCGCCTCTCCTGAAACAGCAGGATTTGTAAGTAGCAATGTGAAGACTATAAACGTTGGATCAGCTAATCCAGAAACTCTAATATACGAAAAATCCGAAACGCCAAATCCTACGATTCCAATAAATGGTCCTTCAACAGCTGGTGTCTTATTAAAAGATAACTTTACTCCAAATATTAACATATTCGGACAAACGGCTCCTGAAATATCTGTAGGTGGTTTTATTCAACCAGATTCGACAATCAAAAGCTCGACTCATAAATCATATGAATCGCAATCAACTTATCATGGCATCAGCAATGCCCCTACGAGAGGTTCAATTATCTATTCGAGTAGCACTCCAAGCGAAGGCTTGATACCTACAATTCCTCAAAACTATAGAACTGATGAAGAACGCAGCACTGTTACGTTCAATTCCGCTTACAACACTAACAAGTATACAGAGAAAGATATTTCGGACTACAGGCTAACCAGCACTAGTCTTCCCGATTTAATTGTATCCGGTAGAGTAGAAAGTACTGATGGTATTTACGATTCTAGATTCGAAAACTCACCTACTTCAGGATATTCTAAGAGTAAATCGGCTGTTTTTACATCAAATGGATTTACGAAGACTGGTCCAACCAGGACAGGTATAACCACTGCTGTTCTCGGAGGTGGTGGTAGTTACTCAATAAGCACAGGTGATCGTAGACCTACTTATAGCCCCGATAATATCAGCGAAAAGGCATTTGAAGGGAATGTCGCTGGATATACTAGTACATCATCTACTGACAATCTGTCCGTTACTTTGACTTCACCTGGCTATTCCTCGAAAGCTATACCGGATGTTCCGGGTGGTCGCTTCACCGTACAATCAACTACTTCCGGCTATTCGTATTTTAAACCAACCATTCAATTTGGAACTAGCGGTGCCACGTTCTCTTCAACGCCAATTGTGTTGGCCGGAAGTAATGTACCGATTACGACGTCGCCGCCGTCTTTCAGCCGCTTACCAATATCGACAATCAGACCTGTAACTCATACTTCTGAACATCCAGAAATTTACAAAACGACTCCTTTTGAATCATTTAAGATTCCGATAGCTGTTCCAACCGTCAGACCTGTGATCGATACCGGTTACAAGATTTCTCGACCGATCTCTCCGACGACCATTCCATCGTTAAATGATGATCAATTCATCGAAAGAACGAGCGGTTCTCAGACTGCGTCAATATCCATGTCTAACATTGGTTTAGGAGTGCCTTTCCAACGGACTGATTCAAGCGGCCAGGCAGGCCATAGCTCCTCGTTGGGATATCTCCCACCAAAGTCGATTGAAGCTGACGTGACTGTGTCTACCACAAAATACAACTTATCTGCAATGACCGTACAACCAGAGCTCATCGGATTACGAACGTATAAGAAACCTTTACCGATCTCTGACGTTACATACAGTCCTTCCTCGTTCCATTCGCCCATCACATTCAGGCCTTCCAACATATATTATTCCAGCCGAGAATTTTCGACTACTCCGTTTTCTCTAGGGACAGTCCCTATAGGTGGCTCTCCAACAAATCTGGATATTTCAAGAGATAAAACCAATAAATTAACTACAAATTGTGATAGAGGCACTATCAAGTACACCTCACCCAAATATGATACCTATTCAAGTTCCGGATATGGCATTCAACCTTCGACATTTTCATACGAAGTTACTACAAAGTCGCCTGAAAGCAAAGGCAAAGTCATCGTCAAGTGGAGTGATCTTCATCCACTTCTTTTAAGAAAACTTGGGGCAGAGTGCACGTGCAAGGCCGATCCTTTTGCCAATCTTCGCGGTCCAGGAAAGAAACAGATCGATTCTTCCAAGGGCAAGATAAATCTGGCCAACTATGATTCTTCTGAAATCTACGTCGATCTCGGCTACTCTGAAGAGGATGACTATTCTACCAATTACAATGTTTTCCCAGAACAGCCCTTCAAAATTAGTCCACAGGAAACGACGACCGTTTCGACCAATGTACCATCATTCTCTTACTTACCTACGATAGATGCCAGAATATCCGCGAGGAATTACGAGTCTCATTCGGGTCATCGAATGGGTAAAAAATTGGAATACGAAGAGAAAAATGAAGAAGAAAAGGAAGAATATGATGACGATCCTGATCAGATAATTAATGGTGTCACCGATTGCGCTAGGTCAGGTCTCTTCAGACATCCCGGACTTTGTAATAAATTCTACGTTTGTCACTGGGACCAGTGGAAGAAGAAATTCACGCTTCATATCTTTAATTGTCCTGTTCACTTAACGTTTGATTCAAATGAGGGCGCGTGCAACTGGCCCAGTAAAGGACCAGCTTGCCAAGCCAACAATTTATTAGTGTAAACGCGTCATTAGATTTTTATTATCGGTTGATCAATATCTTCTTTATATCGTCAATGTTCCTTCTTCTATATATAATAGAATAGAAGAAATCAAAATCTGATTGTATATTTTTAAATCACTTTTAATATATTTTAAAATCATTTTTTAGATCGATTAGTTTGGAAAACCAATTTGCCATTACACAATAAAACGTTGCCAGTGCAGTAGATAGCATGTTATTGTAAAAATAACGAGTGATTGTTACTTTCACGCGAATTCTCGGCCTTGGATTTCTTTCAGAATTTATCTTAATACCCAGATTCCCAAACGTTTGCATTGAATAGCATTGATAAATATCTCGTTGAAGTGAATCTCTTAGCATCGAAGAGGAAAGTCATAGGAAGGCGGAGACTTGTTGAGATGTGAAAAGAAGACCAAATTCAAGGCGATCAAGGTACTGCAGGAAAGCGTCGTTGAAGTGAAAGTAGTTCGTGCTTGTTGATGCAAATCGCAAAAAAACCCGTTAAATATCAATGTATATCACTTATATTTCTATATTCCAAATTTATTTAAAAGCTATTGAGTCATTTTATGGTTTCTATATAAATTTAGAATATAATAT
>Ga0157362_1000524_pt1 | contig 13273 bp, 13 predicted proteins | sample AttlaeALBM3_FD_111480 | JGI IMG/M metagenome (GOLD analysis project Ga0157362, IMG submission 111480) | Fungus gardens microbial communities from leaf cutter ant in Ribeirão Preto, State of São Paulo, Brazil - Atta laevigata ALBM3 | ecosystem: Host-associated > Fungi > Mycelium > Unclassified ... | reverse complement strand
TTCAAGGTCGGCGAGACCGTCGTGTACCCCCACCACGGGGCCGCTCTCATCGAGGCCATCGAGACTCGCACGATCAAGGGTGTCGACCGGACCTATCTGGTGCTCAAGGTCGCCCAGGGTGACCTGACGGTGCGGGTCCCGGCGGACAACATCGATCTCGTCGGCGTGCGCGACGTCGTTGGGCAGGACGGGCTGGACCGGGTGTTCGAGGTGCTGCGCGCGCCGCACACCGAGGAGCCGACGAACTGGTCGCGCCGCTACAAGGCGAATCTCGAGAAGCTTGCCTCCGGCGACGTGATCAAGGTGGCCGAGGTCGTCCGCGACCTGTGGCGGCGCGAGCGCGACCGTGGGCTTTCCGCAGGTGAGAAGCGGATGCTGGCCAAGGCCCGCCAGATCCTGGTCAGCGAGCTCGCCCTGGCCGAGAACACCAACGAGGACAAGGCCGAAGCCATCCTCGATGAAGTCCTCGCTTCCTGACTTCGGTCCCCGGTTGACGGGGACGGTCCGAATTTGACGCGCACCGCGGCCGTCGTTCCTGCGGCGGGGCGGGGGGAACGGCTCGGGCCGGGCGCGCCGAAGGCACTGCGGCAGATCGGCGGGGTGCCGATGCTCGTCCACGCCGTGCGCGCGCTGGCGGCGGCCCGGTCGGTGGACGTGGTGGTGGTTGCCGCCCCGCCCGACGACGTGGCGGCGGTTGAGGCGCTTCTGGCCGATCACGACGTGCCGGCCGAGGTGAGCGTGGTGCCCGGAGGGGCCACCCGACAGGACTCGGTACGTCGCGCCGTGCAGAGCCTGAGCGAGGACGTCGATGTCGTGCTGGTGCACGATGCGGCCCGCCCGCTGGCGCCGGTTGAGCTTGTCGACGCGGTCGCGGCCGCGGTGCGCGCGGGCGCGGACGCTGTCGTCCCGGTGCTTCCGGTGGCCGACACCGTCAAGCAGGTCGCCGCGGACCGCGTGGTGGCCACGTTGGACCGGTCGGTGCTGCGCGCCGTCCAGACCCCGCAGGGTTTTCGACGCGCCGTGCTCGCGCACGCTCACGCCCTGGCGGACGGGCTCGACTCGACCGACGACGCGGGTCTGGTCGAGGCGATCGGGACCGGCGTGGCAACCATCGCCGGCAGCTCCGAGGCCTTCAAGGTGACCCGGCCGATCGACCTGCTGCTCGCGGAGGCGCTGTTGGCCCACCGGCGTGGGTCCGGCGTGCGATGAGCGCCGTACCGCGGGTGGGGATCGGCGTCGACGTGCACGCATTCGCGGCGGACTCCGACGCCGGGATGCTCGCCCTGGCCGGTCTGACCTGGCCCGGGGAACGTTCCCTGGCCGGGCACTCCGATGGTGACGTCGTTGCGCACGCCGCCTGCGACGCGCTGTTCTCCGCCTGCGGGTTGGCCGACCTGGGCACCAACTTCGGCACCGCCGAGCCCGAATGGGCCAACGTCTCCGGGGTGAGCCTGCTGGCCGAGGCGGCGCGGCGCACCCGTGCGGCCGGGTTCGAGATCGGCAATATCGCGATTCAGGTCATCGGCAATCGGCCGCGCCTGGCCACCCGCCGCGCGGAGGCGGAGGCGGCGATGTCGGCCGCGGCCGGTGCCCGGATCACGCTGGCGGCGACCACTACCGACGGACTCGGCCTGACCGGGCGTGGGGAGGGCATCGCGGCGATCGCGATGGCTCTGGTTGTGCCGCCGGCCGACAGTTGATCTGACTGCACGTCAGGCGGCGTCGGCGTGCGACCCTCGACGCGCCCGGCATACCCTTCACCCGTGCTGCTGCGCCGCGCGATACTCGCCGCGTCCCACTCGGAGGCCGTCCGTCGGGCCGTCGTCGCCGCCCCCGGCACCCGGGCCATCGTGCGCCGATTCGTGGCCGGGCGGGAGCTTCCCCAGGCCGTTCGAGTCGCGCGTGAACTGGCCGATCGGGACCTGTACGTATCGCTGGATCACCTGGGCGAGGACACCGCGGACCGCCCGGGTGCCGCGGCCATGCGCGATTCATGCATCGCCGCGTTGGACGCGCTGGCGGAGGCGGGATTGACCGATCGGTCCGAGGTGTCGGTGAAACTGTCCTCGCTCGGGCAGGCCCTCGGCCCCGACGGGACTCGGATCGCGGCCGAGAATGCGTGGAAGATCTGCGCGGTTGCCGCACAGCACGGCACCACGGTGACATTCGACATGGAGGACCACACGACCACCGACGCGACACTTTCGGTGGTGCGCGAACTCCGCGCGGAATTCACCCGGGTGGGTGCCGTACTCCAGGCCTACCTGCGGCGCACCCTGACGGACTGTCAGGAGCTGGCCGGCCCGGGATCGCGCGTGCGCCTGTGCAAGGGCGCCTACCGCGAGCCCGCTTCGGTGGCTTATCAGGAAGCCGCCGAGGTGGACCGCAACTATGTGCGCTGCCTGCGGGTTCTGATGCAGGGTCAGGGCCGTCCGATGGTGGCCACGCACGACCCGCGGCTGATTGCGATCGCCGGTCAACTCGCCGCCTCGGCCGGACGGACGGCGGCGGAGTTCGAGTACCAGATGCTGCACGGTGTCCGGCCCGACGAGCAGCTTCGCCTGGCCCGCGGCGGTGCGACGGTGCGCGTGTACGTGCCGTTCGGCACGCAGTGGTACCCGTACCTGATGCGTAGGCTCGCGGAGAGGCCCGCGAACGTGGCCTTCTTCGCCCGGGCCGTGCTCACCAGGCGCTGAATTGGGGCAAGTCCGGGCTCGGCGAGGACGGAGGATGGCAGATGGCACAGCGCGTGGCCGTGCTCGGCGGCGGGAAGATGGGCGAGGCCCTGCTCTCGGGGATGCTGCGAGCCGGACGGCCCGCCGAAGAAGTGGTCGTCGCCGAGCGGCACGGCGAACGCGCAGCCGCCCTGCGTGAGCGCTACGGGGTCGTCACGCCGAGCAACTCCGAGGCGGTCAAGGGCGCCGACGTGCTGGTGCTGGCCGTCAAGCCGCAGGACATGGATGGGTTGCTCGCCGAGATCGGTGTCGAAGTGCGGCCGGACCAACTGGTGGTATCGGTGGCGGCCGGCATAACGACCGCGTTCCTGGAGCAACGTCTCGCCCCGGACGTGCCGGTGGTCCGGGTCATGTCGAACACGGCGGTGTTCGTCGACGCCGCGATGAGTGCCATCTCAGCCGGCTCCCACGCCGGCCCCGAGCACCTGCGGCTGGCCGAGAGCCTGCTGACCCCGGTCGGTGAGGTCATTCGGGTGCCGGAGGCCCAGCAGGACGCGGTGACGGCACTGTCCGGATCCGGCCCGGCGTACTTCTTCTATCTGGTCGAGGCGATGACCGAGGCCGGGATCCTGCTCGGCCTGCCCCGCGAGGTCGCGCACAACCTGATCGTGCAGACCGCCATCGGGTCTGCCCGGATGCTCAAGGAAACCGGCGAGCACCCGGTGAAGCTGCGCGAGGCGGTCATGTCCCCGGCGGGCACGACGATCGCGGCCATTCGTGAGATGGAGAACCACGGGGTACGCGCGGCCCTACTCGCGGCGCTGGAGGCGGCGCGCGACCGGTCCCGCGAGCTGGCTTCCGGCATCGGCTGAGTCTGACCGTGCCGGTGCCACGGCTGCGGCTCGAACCGGTCGTCGAGGGCGCCACGACGACCCCGCTCGAGCTGTTCTTCGACTTGGTGTTCGTGTTCGCGCTGACCCAGGTCACCGGTTTCATGGCGGTCGATTCGGGCCCGGAGCGGACATTCCGCGGGCTGTTGATACTCGGCCTGATGTGGTGGAGCTGGGTTGGGTACGCCTGGCTCGGCAACGTCGTCAAGGCCGACGAGGGGGGTTGCCGGATCGCGGTCCTGGCCGCCACCGCTGCGATGTTCGTGATCGCGCTGGCGATACCGCGGGCCTTCGACGACCGCTCGGGGGCGTGGTCCTCGGCGTACATCCTGGCGGTCGGATATTTCGTGCTCCGCGCCGTACACCTCGTCACGTTCTGGGTCTTGGCGGCCGACGATGCCGCCCTGCGGGCTCAGTTGGTCCGGTTCGCCGCCTCGATGGCCACGGCGACCACGTTGCTCATCGTCGCCGCCGCGGCCTCCGGCGGGGTGCGCACCGGGTTGTGGGTGACCGCGTTGGTGGCCGACTACGCGGGCACGTATCTGGGTGGGGCGGCCGGCTGGCGGCTACGGGCGGCCAGTCACTTCGCCGAACGTCACGGGTTGATCGTGCTGATCGCGTTGGGGGAATCGGTGGTGGCGATCGGTGCGGGCGTGTCCGACCGCCCCCTGTCCGGGCGGATCATCGCCGGGAGCCTGCTCGGGCTGAGCGTGTCCGCGGCCCTGTGGTGGGTTTACTTCGACACCAGCGTGACCCTCGCCGAACACGCCCTGACCGCCAGCGGTGGGGCCGATCGAGCCCGGCTGGCGCGTGATGCCTACAGCTTCCTGCACCTCCCGATGGTGGCCGGGATCGCGCTGGCCGCGCTGGGCCTGAAGAAGGTGCTCGGTGTGCTGTCGGCCCACGGCGGGCAGGTCCCCTCCGACCCGGTGCGCGGTGTCGGCCTGGCGGCGCTGGTGGTTGGCGTCGCGGCCTATCTGGTGGCCCACGTTGCGTTCCTGGTCCGCTGCGGGATCGGGGTCAAGTGGCACCGGTTGGGCGCCGCGGTGGGGGTGCTCCCACTGCTGGCGATCGGCCCGCACATTCCGGCGCTGGCCACGTTGGCGGCGCTGACGCTGGCCGTCACGGCAATCCTCGGGTGGGAGACCCGGCATTTCGCGGAGCAACGGCGACTGGTCCGGCGGGCCGATCAAACCTGACGGTGGGTCAGCCACTACGCGTTGGTAACCTGCAATCCGTGAGATGCGCCGTGCCGACCCGGATCATGTGGGACCCGGCGCTCATCGGATACGACTTCGGCCGCGGTCACCCGCTGGCTCCCATCCGGGTCGACCTCACGGTTCGCCTGGCCCGCGAGTTCGGGGTGCTCGATCGAGCCGGGGTGACCTGCCTGGCCGCGCCCCCGGCCGACGACCGCACGCTGACGATGCTGCACGAGTCGGCGTATCTGGCCGCGGTCCGGCGGGCCGGCGCCGATCCAAGCGACGTCGACCCGTACCGGGGGTTGGGCACGGGGGACAACCCCACGTTTGTCGGCATGTTCGAGGCCTCGGCGCTGGTCGCCGGGCAGACGGTGGCAGCGGCGGAGGCGGTTTGGCGCGGGGACGCCGCCCACGCGATCAACATCGCCGGTGGCCTGCATCATGCGATGGCCGGGGCGGCCAGTGGCTTCTGCGTGTTCAACGACGTCGCGCTGGGCATCGCCCGGCTGCTGCAGCTCGGTGCGCAGCGCGTCGCCTACGTGGATGTCGACGTGCACCACGGGGACGGGGTGCAGGCGCTGTTCTGGGACGACCCGCGGGTGCTGACTATCTCGCTGCACGAATCGGGTCGGACGCTGTTCCCCGGCACCGGATTCCCCCATGAAACCGGCGGTTCGGCGGCCCCCGGTTCCGCGGTGAACGTCGCACTGCCGGCCGGCACCGCGGACGCGGGGTGGCTGCGGGCCTTCGACGCCGTCGTGCCGCCGCTGCTGCGTGCGTTCGCGCCGGAGGTGCTGGTGACCCAACACGGCTGCGACTCCCACGTCTCCGACCCGCTGGCACACCTCGCGCTGACCGTCGATGGCCAGCGCACCTCGTACGCCTGGCTGCACGAGCTCGCCCACGAGGTGGCCGGAGGGCGTTGGTTGGCCACGGGCGGCGGCGGCTACGCGCTGGTCGACGTCGTGCCGCGGGCCTGGACCCACCTGCTCGCCGAGCTGACCGGCGAGGGCATCGATCCCACGACCGAGACCCCGCCGGCCTGGCAGGCTCACGTCCGCTCCCTGGGCGCCACCCCGCCGCGCCGGATGACCGACGGCGCACAGCCGGCGTTCACGGCCTGGCCGCATCCGGATCCGAACGAACGGCTGGATGCCGCCGTGCTCGCTACCAGAAACGAAGTGTTCGCCCGGCACGGGCTGGATCCCGTGGGCGCATGAGCCCGAGCACCCTCACCGACCGGGAGTTGCGCGAACAGCTGTGCGCGTCCGGGATCGCCGGGGCGGTTGCCACGCCACGGGAGATCAACCTGCGCTCCTATCGTCGATTCTGCGAGGGCGGTGCCTACCACAGCTTCGGACTGACCACCTCGAGACGGTGGACCCCGGACGAGGTGCTCGAGGTGATGGCCCGCCGCTGCGGCGTCGACCCCGATCCGAACCGGATCTCGGGACCGGACACCATCGACGCGGACCGGACGCTGGCCGAATTGGCCGCGGCTGCGGGCCTGCTGCGATCGGCCGCCGCCGCGGGGCATCGGGTACTGGTCGCCACCGGCCACCCATCCGGTCTGCTCGCGGTGCATCTGCCGATCGCGCTGGCACTGCGTCGGGCGGGCTGCGAGGTGCTGCTCCCGGCCGCGGGTTGGCGCTACGAGGAACGCCTGCACGCCGAGCTCGTCAGTCGCGAAATCCGCTACCTGTGCGATGTGGCGATGGTGGCCAGCCGCGGGGAGTTGAACCACACCCACTCGGCTCGGCCGATGCAGGCGATGCTGGCCGAGCTGGAGGCATTCGGGCAGCCGCCGCCGGATTTGGTGGTCGGGGACCACGGGTGGGCGGGTGCCGCTGCCGAGGCCGGCGCTCGGGTGGTCGGCTTCGCCGACTCAAACGACCCGGCGCTGTTCATCGGCCAGGAGGACGGCAAGGTCGAGGTAGTGGTACCGCTGGACGACAACGTGGCGCCGCACCTCTACGTCCCGCTGGCGAAACACCTGCTGGCCGCCGCCGGCCTGTAGAGGGTGTCTCACGTGGCAACCGGCCTACCGGGCCGACCACGTGAGACACCCCCTGAGAAAGATTCGCTCTTTCGGCGGTAAAGGCGTGCGAGCGTTCCGCCCGACATGTCATCAAATATGGTCGCGATTTCGGTCAAGGTGTGTCGCTCCAGCGGCGGGGTGCTGGATCCGCAACAATGCGCCCCCTTCCCCATCAGTACCTCTGGCCACTAATGTTGGGTCGTTCACACCAAACAAGCTCCATCTGTCCGCCGCTTGCGTGCCTCCGGCAACGTCAACGGACGAAGGGTCCGGTGCGCCATGGCCTCGAACGAGCAGCCGCTCGCCGACGTCTCGTTCCTGACGGTCGCCGAGGTGGCCACCAAGATGCGCGTGTCGAAGATGACGGTGTACCGGCTGGTGCACAACGGTGAGTTGCCCGCGGTGCGGGTCGGCCGCTCGTTCCGGGTTCCCGAGAGCGCCGTGCAGAACTACCTGCAATCGTCCTACTACGAGGCCGACACCGGCTGAGGTTCCCTCGCCCTCCTCGCCCGGCCCGCAGCCATCGCCCGGTGAGTCCCCGTCGCACGCCCGATAGGCTGACCGCACTTGTCGCGCGCGATCGGGTGCGCGCCCCGACCGGTGAGCGAAGGTAAGCAGTGGGCTCTGTCATCAAGAAGCGCCGCAAGCGCATGGCGAAGAAGAAGCACCGCAAGCTGCTCAAGCGCACCCGCGTCCAACGTCGAAACAAGAAGTAGGCGCCCCAAACCGTGGCGGGGGACACATAGATGGGGCGCACGGTTCTAGTCACGGGCGTTGCCCGTCCGTTGGGCAGCCGGTTGGTGCACCGTTTGAACGACGAGCCCGGGGTCGACCGGGTGATCGGCATCGACGTGGTTTCCCCGCGCACCGACCTCGGTCGGGCCGAGTTCGTTCGCGCCGACATTCGCAATCCGATCATCGCGAGGGTCATCGGGGCCGCCGAGGTCGACACGGTCGTGCACTCCAGCGTCAGCTCGGGCGGGGCCGGGGCACCGAGCCGATCGGCTGCCAAGGAAGTCAACGTGATCGGGACGATGCAGCTGCTCGCCGCCTGTCAGAAGGCGCCCAGCCTGCGCCGGCTGATCGTGAAGTCCAGCACCAGCGTCTACGGGGCCTCCGCCCGCGACCCGGCGCTGTTCGACGAAACGATGGAACCGGTGGCCGCCCCCTCCGGGGGCTACGCCAGGGACGCGGTCGAGGTCGAGACCTACGTGCGCGGGTTCGCCCGCCGTCGTGCGGACGTCGGCGTGACCGTGTTCCGGTTCGCGAACTTCATGGGCCCTGACGTCGACTCGCCGATAACCCGCCTGCTCACCCTCCCGGTGGTGCCCACGGCACTCGGGCACGACCCCCGCCTGCAGTTCGTCCACGTTGACGATGGCCTGGAGATCCTGCGCCGCGCCGTCGTCGGCGATTTCCGTGGTGTGTTCAACGTGGCCGGCTGCGGGGTGCTGACGATGTCGCAGGCCGTTCGCCGGGCCGGTCGACCATCGGTGGCCATCCCCGGGCCGGCCCTGTCCAGGGTGAGTTCGCTGCTGCGCCGCGGGATGCCGAGCCTGACCCGGGAGCTGCTCGAGTTCCTCATCCACGGCCGGGCGGTGGACACCACCCGCCTGCGGGAGACCTTCGGCTACACGCCGTCCCACACCACGGGCGCGGCCTTCGATGCCTTCCTGGAGGCCCGTGGGCGCGGGCCCCTTACCCCGGATCGGATCGCCGCCGCCGCCGACGGTGTGCTCGACGTGGTCCAGACGGTGACCCGCTACCTCCCGGGTCCGCGGGTGGCACCTGCCGCGCACCCGGCCGGGGGTGCACCGACATGACCGAGATTCCGGTGCTCCCACCCGGCGGCGTCGACGGCCGGGTGCGCCCACGCGCCCGGGCAGGGATCGGGACGGCGGCCGCCGAGCGGCCCGCCGCCGACGGCGCCCGGTCGATGCCCGCGGCCGACCTCGACCCACCGGCAGCCGCAGGCGGGGGTGGCGGGCTGATGAACATCCTGGATCGGACCACGGCACGGGGGCTGGCGTTCGTGCGCCGACGGCTGTCCGGCCAGTACCCGGTGGACGAGTTCGGCCTGGATGCGGAGCTGGCCGACTCCGTGCTCATGGCGCCCTTCCGGCCCCTGTACGACAGGTGGTTCCGCGTCGAGGCCCGCGGCCTGGAGCACGTGCCGGGGGAGGGCGGTGCGCTGATCGTCGCCAACCACTCCGGCACGCTGCCGCTGGATGCGATCATGACCACCCTGGCGCTGCGCGATCACCATCCCAGCGGCCGTCGGCTTCGGCCGCTGGGTGCGCACCTGCTCTTCGAGACCCCGTTCCTGGGCCCGTTGGCGCGCAAGTACGGGGCCACCGTGGCCTGTGTCCCCGATGCCGAGCGCCTGTTGCGGGGCGGGGAGCTGGTCGGGGTCTGGCCGGAGGGCTACAAGGGTCTGGGCAAGCCGTTCCGCGACCGTTACAAGCTGCAACGATTCGGGCGGGGCGGGTTCGTGGCCGCCGCCCTGCGCACCGGCGCACCGATCGTGCCCACGGCGATCGTCGGCGCCGAGGAGATCTATCCGATGATCGGGAACCTGCGGACGATTGCCCGCGCGGTCGGACTGCCCTACCTGCCGATGACGCCGACCTTCCCCTGGCTCGGGCCGCTCGGGCTGATCCCAATGCCGTCGAAGTGGATCATCGAGTTCGGCGACCCGATCAGCACCATGGACCAGCCGCCGGGCTCGGCGGAGGATCCGATGCTGGTGTTCGAGATCGCCGACCGAGTGCGGGAGTCCATCCAGCAGGCGCTCTACCGCCTGCTCATGCAGCGGCGCTCCGTGTTCACCTGAACTCAGTCGACGCGCAGCCTGGCGTCCTTCTTGTCGAGTCGCGCCGAGGCGAGCCCCTCGGTGAGGCTGCCCGGTACCACGGTGTCGATCGAGGTGTCCCCCAGCGGGACCAGACCCAGCAGGCCGATGCCGTCAACGGTCCGGCCCGAGCCCGGTCGCACCGCCGGGACGGCCGAATCCGAGCCGTCGGCGGTGCCGATGCCGGTCTGCCCCTGCGGATCGAGCAGATCCACCTCGATCAAGTGCCGCACATTGCGCTCGACCTCGGCCTGCCGTTGGGGTTGTTGCGGTGCGGAGGCCGCCGACGCGGCGTCCCGGCGGGCCTCGGAAACGGCGTCGTCGACCGAGTTGACGGCAGGTGTCGCCAGCTTGCTCAACGCGTCGCGATCCATCCGCCCGCGGCTGGCGTGCTCCACGACCGTCGGTCCGACGCTCAGCGCCGCGGCATGGGCGGCGGGATCCAATGTGGGAACCGTCCGCCCGGTCACGGTGGCCACCTGCGCCGCGATCCCGCGCAGCTCACCCATCAGGGATTCCTGCTTGGGCAGGACCTCCGCCGGCAGCAGCGCCCTGACGTCGGTCAGGGTGCCGGCGCGCTGGTTCAGGAAATCCTCGAGCGGGGTCAACACCGCCGCGTTGGCGGTGCGGTGGAACACCGAGAAGAACCGCTCGCTGCCGGACGCAATCGCGTCGGACATGTCCGACAGCGTGTCGCGCAGTTCCTGGACGACCACCGGATCGTCCACCTGCCCGGCGTCGCGCCGCAGAAGCGCCTGGACCTCGGACATCCGCGTGGATGCGATGGCGAGGTAACGCTCACCCTTGGCCAGATCGCTGGTCGCGAGCGCCAATTGAACGTCCTCGACCATCCGCTTGATCTCGTAGAGCCGATCACCGGGGATCGCGTGGGTGCTCGCCACGGCGGTCGCGGCGACACCGCCGGTGGCGATGCTCAGCACGGCGCCGGCCGCGACCAGACGACGCCGCCACGGCACGGCCGCGACCCGCGCCGGCCGGGCGACCCCGACGCCGGTGGTCGCGCCAACGGCGAGCAGCCGCAGGCGCAGCGCGCCGCGGAACTCGTCGCCGGGTCCGGCGATCGAGGCGGTCCCGCCCAGCGAGGACGCCAGGCGCGCCAACGACAAAAGCTGCAGATCAGCGATCGGGACGGAGTCCAGCGCCGCGGCGAATTGACGCCCGCGCCGGCGCTCCGTCGTCCTGATCGTCACCGGGTCCACCCCCGCATATGCCGCTGTCGATCAGGACAACGAGGTGCGACGCGGAAAGTTACACTCCGGCCCGATAACGGCGCGGAACGCGACCGACGGGCGCGCATCGCGGGGCCTTGGAGGCTGTTCATCTGGGCTCCTCCCGCAGGAGTTGGGCCAGCGTGCGGACCGCCCGGTACTGCAGGGTCTTGATCGCGCCCTCGTTCTTGCCCATGACGCGCGCGGTCTCGGCGACCGACAACCCCTGAAGAAAGCGCAGCACGAGGCATTCCTGCTGCTGTGGGTTCAGTCGTCGTAGCCCCTCCAGCAGCGCCGCGTTGGTGACCGCGCGCATCACCGCGCTCTCCGGCCCCTCGGCGCTCTCGACGCTCCCCTCGGCCGCGATCATGTCGGCGGTGGAGATTTCCAGGCGGAAGCGGCTGGACTTGAAGTGGTCCGCGACCAGGTTTCGGGCGATCGTCACCAACCAGGCGCCGAAGTCGCGACCCTGCCAGGTGAAGGTGCCGATGCGGCGCAGCGCCCGCAGGAACGTCTCGCTGGTCAGGTCCTCGGCCAGCTGCCGGGACCCCACGCGGTAGTAGACATAGCGATAAATCGTGTCCAGATAGCGGTCGTAGAGCCGGGCGAAGGCCTCCACGTCGCCGGACTTTGCGGCTTCCACAAGCTGGCCGACGCGCGCCCCGCCGGTCTCGGTTCGGCCGACCGGGGCAGCCGGTGCCGGCAGGTAGTGGACCTTCCTGGAGGTCGCGGCGCCCGCTGCGAGGCTGAGCAGCACCTGGCCACCGGCCGGGCCCGGCACGGGGCCGCTGCCCGGGCGGGCCTCACCGGGGTTCGCCGCGGCCATGTGCACTGCGGCACACAGACTCGGCAACCCCGGTACGGGCGACGGCGGACGGTGCATCGGCTCCCCGGGCGGACGGACGGTGGAGGGGTTGCGCGCCGCTTCGCTCGGTCGTCGGCTACCGCCCCCGGCGGCCGCCTCCTCCTCGCTCATGCGGTGTGTCAATCCGATTGCTCGATGGTAGGCGTCACAACCGAGACCGAACAGATTCTGTGAACGAACCTTGACCATTGCCGCGACTTGGCGGCAACCGGAACGAACACCGCCGTTCACCGTCTGTACGACAAACGCGGACGAGTAGTGATCAGATTTGTCGGCGCCGGGCAACGGAGGCGGCCGCGGCGATTCCGCCGGCAACTGCGCCCGCCCCGGCTGCTGTTGGCAGTCCTATCCGGGCGGCCTTTCGCCCGGTTCGATAATCCCTGATGCGCCAGCCGTGGGCCTTTGCGTGGGCCCGCAGTTCTGCGTCGGGATTAACCGCGCAGGGGTGACCGACCAGTTCCAGCAGCGGGATGTCGTTCGCCGAGTCGCTGTAGGCCGAACAGCGGTGCAGCTCCAACCCCTGGATCGCGGCCAACTCGGACACCGCGGCCGCTTTGGCCGGGCCGTGCAGGAGTTCTCCGTTCAGGTGCCCGGTGTATCGGCCCGCGGAGACCTCCGCCACGGTGCCCAACGCACCGGTCAGGCCCAGCCGGGCCGCGATCGTGCGGGCCAGTTCGACCGGCGTCGCGGTCACCAGCCAGACGCGCTGCCCCGCATCCAGATGCATCTGGGTCAGTGCCCGGGTGCCGGGCCAAATTCGTTGCGCGATCAATTCGTCGAAGATCTCCTCGCCGATTTGCTGAATTTCCGCGACGCTGCGGCCGGCGATGAACGAAAGGGCCTGTGACTTGGCGGAATTCATGTGCTCCGGATCCTCCGATCCGGCCAACCGGAACTTCAGTTGCATGAGCGCAAAACGTGCTATGTCCCGATTTGTGACAAATCGTCGGGAGTGCAGTCCGCGGGCGAGATGAAAGATCGATGCGCCCCGCACCACGGTGTTGTCCACGTCAAAGAACGCGGCGGCGGTGGGATCGGGCGCATGGCGGCGGGGTGCGACGATGCGGGGCCGATCACCCGGGGTCGGGCGCTGGTCGGTGACCGACCGCTCACTGCCAACCATCACGATCCAGGTTAGCGGGTGCAGTTGTCCCACAGGTTTCGCGTGTGTGCCCGGTGGGCGTCCGATCGATGAGCTGCGAACCGACCGCTGCCACCCGTTGTGCCAGACTCCACAGACGTGGAGCTGCCCACAGCCGTTGCGAACGTCGCCGCCCTGGTTCGCGCTTCGGCCGCGCGCAGACCGGAGCGAGATGCGCTCATCTGCGGGCCGGAACGCCTGAGCTGGGCGGGGTTGGACAGCCGGGTCGACGAGGTGGCCCGGGCGCTGCCGGGGCGAGACGTGCGGTTCGGCGAGCGGGTGGCGCTGCTGGTCGGCGACCCGGGCACGTTCATTTCCTGCTATCTGGGCGCGCTGCGCGCGGGCGTGGTCGTCGCCCCCCTGGACGAGGGGTGCTCGACCG
>Ga0157362_1000523_pt1 | contig 13279 bp, 5 predicted proteins | sample AttlaeALBM3_FD_111480 | JGI IMG/M metagenome (GOLD analysis project Ga0157362, IMG submission 111480) | Fungus gardens microbial communities from leaf cutter ant in Ribeirão Preto, State of São Paulo, Brazil - Atta laevigata ALBM3 | ecosystem: Host-associated > Fungi > Mycelium > Unclassified ... | reverse complement strand
GTTAGCGATCGACGCTTGTTTTCAATTTCAAAATAGGTTACTTGATCAATTACATGACTTATTTTGACGCCGAAAATAAGCGTTGAGCGTCGGTATAAAAAGGCACCTTTAGGTTCTGCGCACAAATAGCAGAGAGTCAATTCTGTATTTTCAAATAAGGTGAAAATTACAAAAGCGAACAAATTTATTGATGTTGACCAATGAAATAATCAGTATTCTAGTAAATTCGCTCACTTTTATAATTTTCACGATATCCAATGAGCGTATAGCTTTAGGGAACGTTTATATTGGCTGTAATGATATGCTGTATGCTGTAATCTGTAAGAATTGACTAATCATAGTCGAGTATTCTCCTCCCATTTGACTGTAAGAATGGAATATTCAAAGGTGATTGGTCAATTTTTACAGATTATGACATACGATTACGGCCAATATAAACACTTTTTAAGAATGAAAACATCGGTAAATGTACATTGGATATTGCGATAACCTCCTCGCGCTGGTTTGCAACTAGCATAAAGAATTAGGAATAAAGAATAAACGATTTCAACTTATTAGAAATCGGATACATCGGAATACACGATTTATGATAGGTTGAAATCGTTTATTCTTTATTCTTGATTTCTTATTCTTTCTTGTGCATAGGGCCTTATCCTTATTTATCCTTTATACAAGGATACACGGCATGATATAGGCTATGGTCCACTTGATGCTATAAATGCTTCGAAGCATTTCTTGATTGGTTAGTTAATAACATTCTTTCTTCCAATTAGTCAATCAAAAGTTTCGAAACATGTAGCGTTAAATGGACTTCATCTAAAGGCCGTATCGGAGACTATCGATTCTAAATCGTTGACGATGCTAACTCAAAAAATAAACTCGAATCTAAACGCAAGTTGGCTGATCCAATCAGTCAGCGCCTCGCTATGATTAATCTGCTGAGGATTAACAGTCAAGAATCGACAGTTAGATCGGTCTGTAGAATCTGAGACGGTAGTGTGATATGACTTTAAAAATAAGGATAGGTTCATGTTATAACTACAAGGGTATGCTCGTGTGCACGTTTACGCCCAATCAGAATTGTTAACAAGCATACAGTCGATCACAGAAAGATGCAACATTTTTTTTTTCGATGGGTTTCAGAATGCAGTTGATCAATTCTTTCTTCATCCGATGTCTCGGACCGATTTCTAGCATCGTGGATATATATACGGCTTTAGATCGGAATCAGAGTGTTGTAGATACAAAGACTGCGTTCAACGAACTCAACAGTTGATTGAGCGCTCGCTGTTATTGGTGTGATTCTTTTAGAATCAGCATTTTATTCAATTAGCATTTTAGATGTGAAAAAATACATCAATAGCAGCTAATTTAACTGTTGAGTCCGCTGAATGCAGCCAATGGGTGCATTCAATGAGCTCTTTTATCTGATTGGTCTATATTTTAGATTCTAATAAAATATGCCAATCAGAAAGAGCTCATTGAACGTTCAGTGAGCTTTTTTATCTGATTGATTTATATTTTAGGATCTAATGGAATATGCCAATCAGACAAAAGAGTTCATTGAGCACTCAATGAGTAGTCATCATTCTAAATGTACCCAATGCTTAATATCATATCTACGTATTCTACGTTCGATTCTGTCCACAAGCCATTCACAATAGGTGCATTCAGCAGGCAACAATGGCCATCGAAAGTTTAAACTGGATCAAAATATAAGGACCAATCAAGTATTCCCCTGTTACAATCGAACGACAAGGAAACTGCTCGACAGTAGTTGTTTGGTTCTTACATTCTGATTTGGTTTAAATCTTTGGTGGAAACTACCACTGTCAAGTTGAGTAAGCTCACTGCTATTGATGTATTCTTCCAGATCTAAAATTCTGATTGGTTGAGCTAAAAGAATCAATAACAGCGAATGCTCACTTAATTGTTGAGTCCGCTAAGTACATTTAATGATTGTCCAATGAAAAATTTTAGGTACTAGTTGAGTGGCTAAAGTAGTTAAATGATACGTTTCTTTTTGCAGCCATACAAAATCCATCTGGACAACATTAGAGACGCGTTTATTGGCACATTTATAAACAGGGCTGTTCGCGCGCGAACAAAGTGCCAAAAGATATCAAGAGTTTCGTTGATCAGAGAATTTACATTCGACGGTTTTGAGTTTCGAGTCATCGTCGCTGCCGGTTCGCTGATCGCTCGCCGGTCGTGTTTACCGGTCGCGTGTCATTTTTGGAATAAGGGATCAAGGGATGGGGGGTATCGCGGGCACCACGTTGAATGTACGCGTGTGCGTCCGCGAGAGATGTCACCGTATCATCGTACGACGGCCCTGAGCACTGGTGACTGGAGTGAGCGGCATTCGCGTTCATTATCATTCCGCATCTGCATCTCGTTCTCTCTCTGTCGCTGCTCGTATACATATCCAAGTGTACGACGGACGTCACGTCATTGTCAGTAGCAGTCAGCAGTAATCTCGTGACCGTGGAATCAGTACCGCCCATTGGATTCGGGCTTAACCTCTGCACGCGGCTCTCAGCGACTCTCAGGGCGAGCTGTGGCACGGTCGCTATGACAAAGGGTGGCATCACTGGGAACGTGTTGGAAGCACGGACAGTGCGGCGCTCATTGATATGACGCCATTTTACTAACCTTTTTGTCGTGTACAACTACCAGTTTCTCCAAGTCGCTCGCGGTTGCCGAAACGTTTTATACCGTGTGCCGCACACGGCTGATCTCATCGTCGTACAAACTACGCTCGGCCGCGACGGCCGATTCGCATTCTGCGAAAGTAAGTAAGTTTCTCGGAAGTTCGCTTCCATCGACTGTACGATCGTAGAAAACTCGCGCGCGCCTCGCTCTCTCATTCACCCGTTCTCTCCCGCGAGTCATCCTCGCGTACGGTGCACATTTCCGTCGTCTTTGTCTACGCCACGCGTCGTCCAGCTTCCGCCAGAAATCATCACGAGGTTCATGCGAACGAAGGAGAAAGTACGACAGAGCCAACCGCCGTTGATTGCGATGCAATCTATTGATCTCGTTCCGGGATCGGCGTGTCTTCCCCGGACGCCGCTTCTCTTTTTCTGCCGTTTCTTCGAAAAGTGACGGATCCCGTGCGAGTCTGAAATCACAGCGAGAGCCTCGTGTTTCTCCCGACGTGACATGTGACTGTGAATCCGAGTCCGAATTTTGTTTTTTCGCCTTTCCTTTACGTTAGCAAAGGTGTGAAATCCTCTGAGAATAGAATCGTGACGAGTGATCGTCGTCTACGTGACGAGTCATCAATGTGCATAGTGTGACGCAATAAGACTATCCTATTTTCATTGCCACTGAAATCGTTAGCGAAATGATGTATTGATATGTTTTTTTCTGTTGTATTGAAACATCGTCTGTGTTCTAGAAGATAATTTTTCTGAATATTTTATTGAATCTCTGATAATTTCGAATTTAATTTTACATCGCTGAAATTAATGATATTTTTTTTAATTGTAAATAAACATACTCGGTGCACGTTTAGTTTTAAATTATAGCTAATCGATTTTTAATGAATATGTTATTTTAAATAATTTACATGAATCATTACATGTGTATTTTATATTTAGATATACACTATATGTGTATATACAGGTACAATATATAATTATGTGTTTTAGGTAGATCGCTGTAACAGTTTGCACTATTATGGAAGATGAGGATGGAGAAAGTAAAATAGATATGTGGAATATTTTGGACAAGCAGCGACTCAATGATTCCACATTGGACAACCCATTGAAACATTCCATCGACGATGTATATACTGCTGTAATCGAAGAGGAGAAGCAGTTAATACGCTACAACTCGATCATAACGAATGATTCGCCAGGTAAAAATACCATTGCGGGGCCAAATTTTATATTTAAGGGTTTTAAGAAGCGTATCTTGGCCGAGGCTCGAGAAGTTCCTACCGCTGCGTCAAAGAACAGTACGCCAGAGCTGCGACAATTGAAGCATCTCAATGCAAGGACTGGCAAAGACAAGAAGGTGGAGAGGAAGCGGAAGCGTAAGATAACGGAATACGCTCAATATCTGGGTCTTCGACCATCCTCGAAGTATAAGTGCTCCAAGTGTCACGCATGGTCTGGTTACGGTCCCAACTCGAGACAGAACTCGTGTGCTTGTAATCCTAGTATGACACCGATGCCCAGTACCTCCGAGTCGAGTGCCTCGGTGTCGCACGCGAGCAATTTTAAAATCACAAGGAAAGTTTATCTATGCTCGGCGTGTGGCACATATTTTGAAAATTGGAACTTGTTCTTACACATGAGGGATACACACAAGCGTCACATATGCCTCTACTGCCTGGGTATGTTCGGCCAGGCGGAGAGGCTATCGTATCATCTGATGAAGAAGCACAGTGTTCCAGAGATGGCGTTTTCCTCGGTAGAGGATTTCTATAACGCCTTTAAGGGTTCATGTTACCTTATCTGTTGCAGCTGCGAAAAGGTATTCTCGGAGACCGATGACTTCTTTAACCACTTTTGCTCTCCAGTATTGGAACAGGATCCAACTGTTACTGTTGCGTCAATGTGCACTATATGCAGACAAAGCGGAACACATGCGAGTACTTGTAATTTTACACTGTCGTTGGATACGGATAAGGAAGTGTGTAGCACGTCAACGCCATTGACAGTCGCCGATGCGACGTATACGAACAATTCATCGCCGATGGTTCCTCCATCGGAAATAGTTACAAATCTCGGGGGTAAGGGATTGCCAAGAAAAGCGATAAAATACAATAGGAGAAAGCGTGAAAGAGACGGTATGCAAAATTCTCGCCAACAAAAATCAAGCACACTAATGAAAAAGCTCAGTGCGAAAGTTCAGTGTAACGAAACTCAACTCGATTGCGATCTCGATATCCAAAGAGAAATTGCAAATAACTTACCCCGAGACACAGTTACCGAGACGATAATGGAAGTGTCCAGGTACACGGGCGGCAATTCATCTGATGAAAATGATGAGAATGATGAGCAGGCAGTGAATAAAGATGTGCATAACAATCGTGATAGAGGGTCGGGAGGAAAATCGCCGATTCAAAATTGTCAGCTTGATTTCAGTGAACCTTACGATAGCGTAACCGAGACTATTATGGAAGTATCACGCTACACAGGTGAAGAAGTTAACAATGAGAAAGAAGATGTAACGTGTACAAACACATGTGCATCACATACCTTTGAAAAAGTGAATACTGAAGATGAGGGAATATGTGACAAAAGCGATGTTGATCCGACACGCTCGGTCAGTTCGAGAACACCTAGTCCAGTACAATTTGATACCGAGGAAATTACGACAGCAGATACAAAAGCGAACACTATGTGCGAGACTAAATATAACAGTCCACAGGATACACGAAGTTGTAGTCCCTTCAGTCGATCATTATTTAGTCCACAACACGAATCGCACATATCGGATCCGCAGTCTAAAGAGATAGAAAGTTTCGAGGATAACGAAAAGAAGGTGAAGAAACCTGTTGCGACAAATGCCACTGAATCTCAAGCCTCGGTCTCGTTTAACGCCGTTGCTTCTTCCGATAGGAGTTTGGTTATTAAGATTTGCAACAGGAACTCGCAATTCAGCGTCGCAACAACTACCGTTACGAGTAGGGAATCTGAGGAAAACAACAACGCCGAAGAGTCGACATCGAAGGAGAGAATGCCGAACGATTCGGAAACTGGAAGGGACATTGATAATGATCAAGCAAACGAGCTGGATGATAGTGATTCTGACAGCGATAAATTAGCGGTAGTAGACAGCAATCCCGAAGAAGACGAGGAAGCGGAAGATGGCGAGGAAGGCGAAGCTGATGAAACTGAAGAAAGACACAATGAAACGGAAGACAAGGGTCAAAGGAATCAAGAGGAAAATGACAAAGTTAAAACTGGGACATATACTGATGAATTATTCTCTGTCACGGAAACGATGCCGATTAGCAACACCAGTGAAATATCCGTCAACAACGCAGTTGTGAGTGTTGGAAACGAGCACACGAAAAGTCATACGATCGACAACGGTGGTATCGTGTTAGCCGGCGAGGATGTTCCATGTATTGACTTAAACGTCGAGGGCACTCTGGACAGTATGGAGTTGGAGGACTTGTTGAAACGTTGTATAGAGGCAGCCAGTCCTATCTGCGTGTACTGCAATCACGCACGATACATCGCGGTCAATGGCAGACAACTGGGCCTGCATATGCTGGCGGAGCACAAATTTCAACCACAGCATCCTGCGATAATCATACACGCGGAGCAATTTACTGCACGGGTGAAGAGGTCCCTCGACGAACTTGAGTCCCGTTACTTCAATTTAGATACGTATAACAGCGCAGACGGCACGTATAATGTGCCAAACATATTGATATACGAATGTTTTCATTGTCGATTTCATTCGACAGTGCACAAGGAGCTTTATTTGCATAATCGAAAGATGCATCAGAAGACCATATTGATTTGCATAATGTGCAAATCGACATTCTATAGTTATAGCGAGTTAGTGTGCCACTTATGTCCTGGAATTTATTCGCCGAATGTTAATCTACGATATCGATGTTGCCTCTGCTCTGTAGCGAATCTGCCGTCGGCATTCCGACTGATGGTTCACGTGCGCAAACGTCACCATGCTTGCGATGTCTGTCTGGAGTCTACAGGCAATCAGCAACGTCTTTCGAATCACGTATGGAAGCACAAGCTACATCATTTGTGTTACAGATGCGGCATCGCGTACCGTAATAAGCCGGATATCACGAAACATCTATTTTGGAAACACGGTACGGAGAGCGTTCTGTGTCGAAAATGCCTGCAGAAGAAATGGCCGCACATATATCATTTCTGTATACCGCCTACAGCGTTCGTTTGCGAGGAATGCGGCTTAAGTTTTGGACGCGCGGTAGCGCTCAAGGTGCATAAAAGGCTGCATTCCGGCGATTCACCATACGGCTGTGACGAGTGCGAACAGCGTTTCATATCACGAAAGCTCCTAGCTAAGCATCAAGCGGCTCACAGGGAACCTGAATCTGAGGATGTCCATGTGAATGTAACGGATGTAATTAACACTTCACTAACGGACAAGGATGAAAAATCAGATAGGAACACATCCGTAACTATAACCGATGGAGACTTGATGACGGGAGTCGAGACTACATCGAAGAATATTAAAGAGGCTGTGAAAAAAGTAGTCGATGTTTACGATCTACCGCCGCTCAATCTATCATCCGAAAGTGATACTGATAGCGAGGAGGAGAAACCAGCTTCCACGGAAAAACCACCAGAGAAAGAAAATATTGATGAAGATGCAGCAAAGAAGAATGAAACTACTGAAACAATCGCTGCCGATGACGATGACAGTGCTGTGTTGAACAATGATATAGTTGAAGTGGAACGGAATGAGGAGGAGAAAAAACAGGAAGCGCGTATTATGGATGGCATTTGGGACAATTTTAAAACGTATGCTGCCAGTTTGGACGTAGAGGAATCCGCCAAGAATGTCGCGTTGAAAGAGAGCGTACCTGAGACTGATGCGGCGTATTTGAGGAGTATCGTTTTTTCTGATCATGATTATTGTGTAATAAATTGGTCCGACAAAGAAAAGAATGAAGATCAAGTTACTTCTAAGGACAATGACATGAAAGCGAACGATACCAAATCTGAAAGAAGTCCGTCACCCGGTACTCCGAGTCGTAATACTGGAGGCGACAGTGACGCGAACAAACGGAAGGTAAAGACTCCTAAGAAGAAGAAGCGGAGTGGCAGCACATCATCCACGAGCGACTCCTCGAGCGATACCGACTCGAGCAGTTGCTCATGTGGCACCAACTGTAGCTGTAGCAGCTCTTCGTCTGGCAGTTCCTCCAGTTCTAGCAGCAGTTCCGATTCCGATAGCTCCGCGTCCGAGAACTCGCCCAGAAAGCAATCCAGCAATCGTAAAGATCGGAATAAAAAGGAAAGGGAAGCTACGCGGGAGAACAAATCGCAGTCCGTTGAGCCGGAGAGCAAGCCGGAGGACAAGCTGGAAGACAAGTCGGAGATTGCAATAGAGAATGGTCCTGTGGTCCCTCCCGAGATAACAAGCGAGCCTTCTCCAGCGAAGCTTCTCTTGCGAGAATCTGATTTGGAAACTGAGGAAACCGAAACAGATGAGGATTTCTATGACGAGTACCCGCAGTTGCTCGCTAATAAGTTGATGGCGGAGAAGCGCAATCAGTTGCTGCTACTAGCTACTGTAGCACCAGCATCGACGCCGACTTCGATGCCGGTGATGGACCAATCATCGATGCCATTGAATAATGGCGTTCTAGTCGCGGAAACAACACCAGATCCGATTACAATGACTATCGAAAATCAACAACTGCAACAACAACAGCAGCAGCAAAAGAAGAAAACGAAAACGAAGAAACGACGAAAAGGTGAGAGGGGCGGTAAGCGTAACGCGATTACAGCCACTGTGGAATCAATCAAACTGAACATTCCCAAGGCACTTTACCAGAAGAATCCGGGATTCGTTGCATCGTCGCAGTCAACGCTGGTATTGCAGCCTAATAGTAGATCCTCGACGCCGAACCTATTGCCACCTGCAACGTGCAACGATTTCCACAGCGGCAATGCTACGAGCATTGCGATAGAAATGCAACAACAACAGCAGCAAGCATCATCGACCACCGCTATCATTGGTGTACCGAATCAAAATGTCGGTGGCAACAGTGGCACGGAGACGGAGAACAAGAGAGTTTCGAAGAGGAAACGCGTGCCGAAACGTTTTTACGGTGACTCGAGCGACGACGAACCACAAGAAAAACAGTCATTCAGTCGGTGGCGGAAAATCGAGACAACCACTTCCACAATCGCCACTACTATCCCAGCTTTCACACCGCTGCCGCCCATGACGATGATGACGCCGACGAATCCGAAACCGCTAGTATCGAGATTGTCCTTGAGCGGAAAGACTATACAGACATATAGTAACAGGTCCGCTCAGGTGGAGCAGGCAGTGAGTCAGCAGCAAACGGCTCTACCCGAGGCATCGCCAATCGTCGCAGCGACATCCGCCACCGAATCCGAGGGTCCCGCGGAGAGTAGCAGCGATAGCAGCGAATCTGAGTCGGAGAATATCGTAAATCAATCGAAGATCAACCAATCAACGATACCACCTGTTAGCGCACCGACGACGGAGCGACCCGGCAAGATCTATTGTTACTGTCAATGTCCGTATGATGAGGTATCAGAGATGATAGCCTGTGATGGTGAGGACTGTCGCATCGAGTGGTTTCATTTTGAATGTGTTGGTATAATGGTACCGCCCAAGGGCAGGTGGTACTGCCCAGACTGCAGAAAGAAACACGGTATTGTGCAAAATGATGAGTACTGCGATTGATAGTTGCCACGCGAAATATTAATGACAACGGCATGTTATTACCAAATTTGAGCGATCGTTGCTTTTTAAGCGTAATACTAGAATTTTCCTCCTTTCTTTTTCACGAGCGTATGAAAAGAAAAAAAAATTGCTACACTGTTCCATGTTGATATTTTTCTTAAGCCAATACACAGAGTGTTTGTATATATACTATGTAAATACGTCTTAGAATTATAAGAATGAAATGAGGTTTTTTGTGTACATTTCTTTGTACTTCTTTTAACGACAGCGTTATGTATAAATACATAACATTGGTAGATAGAATAAGTAGATAAGTAGATAATATCACCGACAAGGTATCATTATCAACAAAATTTTTTTTTCCTATATCTGAATTACAATATTAATAACGTATAACAATATTAATTGATGATTTTTTTTTATTATTATACAGATGCTTCATATAAATAAGCATATATTTACAGCAACAATATTGCTGAAAACTACATTTTTTCCAACTATTATTTACATATGGATGAACGCGGATGAAAATACGATATCGTAATAAACATTATCAGATGTCTATATAATAATAAAATTAATAATAAAGGATATTAGACTGCATATGATTACACAACTAAATAACAAGTCTTATCAATCTGAGATAAATTTTATTTATTAATTAATGCTTAAATAATATTTCGATGTGAAATATATGTGTGAAATATATATGTGTGCGTGCGTGCGTGCGCGCGCGCGCGCGCGCGTGTGTGTGTGTGTGTGTGTGTATATTATTTCAGCGAGCAGAACTAGATATATATTTAAAAAATCTAAAAAATGAAAGAGCTGAGAGCTAAAGTTAATTATTTTTTGCGCAAATTCTTTTATAATAATATATTATTAAATCATAACAAATTAACACCATCAGACATTTTAACCCCTATCGGATCATTATTTATGATAACATTAACTGTGAATTTTTAAATTCGTTGAAATATACATACTAAGTGATAAAGTTAAAAAATTGATCAGAATTCTGATTGAATTGAATCAGAATTCTTGCAATTATTTTTTATGATGCTATCAGTTTTAATTCGTGCTGAGTTTCTTGTATTGTTCACAATGTGTCTATGTATGCTCAGAAACACTACATAGATATATATTAATATTATTTAGGCACTGACATCCAGCTCAGACTGATAAGTCTGAATCTTCTCGTTATTTAGTTGAATAAAATTAATATGATAGCTAATAAGAATCCTGCACATTTCTATAAGTCGGTGTTTAATGGTACCTTGTTGATGATAGTATAGGTAACGATGCGAAATCGTGAGCCTAATAATGTGGCAGGGTTGCGTCTCACGAATCTTAGGATCACTTGAATCGCCTGATTGCAATTCGACTCGAGATTAGTATTTCTGGCAGTATCTGTATCACAATCTTTTTAATTTTTCTAAAACCGCGGGTACGGAAATTATGAGTTTTCTTTTTTTATTGATATCAAACTACTCTAAATTTTTTTAATGGCTATACGCTAAGCGTCATTGATTGATTTCTTTAATGATGACGGTGCGGTGTGAATATTGTTGTATATAGCGCTTCCTCAAAGCAATGTACCTCTCGGAAGGCGAATCTTGCTTCTAGTCTATCGTATAGGTATTGTCTTGGAATAAAATCTTATTCTTTCAGAAGTCAAAACATCTCTTCCACTGACAATTGTACCACGTAAAAAAAGCCGGTCTATGATAATTGTCTGTGGTTGTATTAATTTTATTGTATGGATTTACAAATATCGGTGAATAGTAGATAGACGTTTTTGGCTATAAACTTGATTAATAATAACGATGCGCAATCGCAAGTACTATAATATTAGAAATAATGATGAATTACAAAATGTTTATTGAAAATTTTGCTAAACAGTATTACAGCAAGTACGAGGAAACGAATCTACATCATGCTCTTTTACATTATTCCTCGAGTTTCGTGTGCTGTTTAAATATTTTTATGCGAACCGAAGAAGCAAACGACAAACAAATGCCGGCGACGATTCTACCAGCGTTTTCTTCTAGCGCCTCTCTTAATTTTAATTTTAAAAGAAGGAAATAGTCGCGCGCGCAATTTTTGTCTTTGGTTTATCAATCTCTTTTTAACGGACCTTGTCACAGCGGTACATAGCTGTAAAAAATTTCCTCTTAGAATACTTCAAATAATCGTCGTGCTGATTTTTTCAATTGTCAGCCATAGTTTCCTCCAGCGATTCAACACCCACGATGTCCATGGTAAAATCTTTGTAAGATATCCTCTGTATCATAACGTAATAATACATTACTCTCGGGAAGCCTAATTACTAGTTTATCTTATTTATGGCCTATTTGCATAATGTTTTTAAACATATTATGAGGAAGATAGTTACCGCCGGAAGGAAATGGAAATTGAAGGATACAGATTTTTGAGACAAACTTCGTTGAGTCTCAACCATTTCCTCTTTGGGAAACATGAATGTCTTGAGATATGTATATGCTTCTTCCAAAGTCAACAGTTCACCTGTGACAAATAACAATATAAATAACAATATAAGTAATAAGAAATATTGAACTATGATTAAGATATTTTGAAAGTAGTTCAAGTTCAATTTCAGTTTTATTTTACATACACACATATACATTATTTGTCCAAATTTTTATAATGTCTCTGTTTTGTTTATTTGAAATAATTTGTTGCATTTACTAATGTGCATTTAATTTAAAATATAATAAATAGAAGCAGAGTTAATAAAATACTAAAAAAGGAAATAATAGTATCTACTTTATTAAGTTATGCTTTTTTTAGATTAAAATTTGATAATTATATACTTTTAGCAAACTCAATAAAGCAATCAAATAACTTTCCAAAGTTAATAATAGATTTATTAGGCTCACTCTTAAATATAAATCTGTGAAAATAATTCAACTTTCTTTGTGTTATAAATTTTTGTAACACAAAGTTTGCAAATTTGAACAACAATGTTTTGCAAATTTGAATTATTCTGATTAATATTTATTTTCTTAAAAGATATGAATCTAAATTCATTTTTTAATGCGAATTACATTTTGGTTTCTTTCTGAAATTAATTAATGCCTTTTAATAAATATAAATTAAATATAAATATAAATTAAATATGTAATAGCTTTATTTATTTTACAGATTTTAATATCGGTTCCAAAGAGTTAATGATATGTCATAATAATAGTAAATTCGCTAATAATAGCGATAAAAAATTAATTAATAATTAATTCACCAATAGGTTTATCTTCTTCCAGTAAAGTTTTCGATACCGTTCCTCCTAATAAAATATCCACAAGCTGCTCTCGCGTTAAAGTAAGATTTTTCATACTGTCGGAATCTTCTTCGATGAACGTATGAAAAGCTTCCTTTATGTGACGCATGTAAATCGCAAACACCGGTCGGTGATTCACATACAGTCGTACGAATTCTTCAAAAGTGATCTCTTGTAAAAGTTTATCGGTTTCAACATAACGTTTGTAGCATACTTCTGTCATAATATTCTCTATCTTCAAAACAGATATTTTGTCTTAGCAAATCTTAACACGAAAAGATATTCGCATATCTTAAAGCAAATGAATCTTTTATTATATAATTTTTGTGCAATTAATGAACACAAAAACAATTATTTTACTTATTGCTTACTTTGACATAAACAATTTTATATTTGAAAATTTTTAATTTGTGACAGAAGAAAGATGTTTAGTATAAAAAATGTAAAAAATTACTTCAATCATAAAAGTAATTTAAATATTTTAAAAAGTAAAAAAAGATATTTCCGGAATTTGTTAGAGGTCGACATTTAAAATTAAAATTTTGACTTATGAAACATTGTATATGTATACATATATTG
>Ga0157362_1000522_pt1 | contig 13286 bp, 12 predicted proteins | sample AttlaeALBM3_FD_111480 | JGI IMG/M metagenome (GOLD analysis project Ga0157362, IMG submission 111480) | Fungus gardens microbial communities from leaf cutter ant in Ribeirão Preto, State of São Paulo, Brazil - Atta laevigata ALBM3 | ecosystem: Host-associated > Fungi > Mycelium > Unclassified ... | reverse complement strand
CATCGGCGCCCGGCCGGCGTCGATCTTCTTGCGCAGGTAGGAGATGTAGAGCTCGACCACGTTGGCCTGCCCACCGAAGTCGTAGTTCCACACCCGATCCAGGATTTGCGCCTTGGAGAGCACCCTGCGGGGGTTGCGCATCAGGTAGCGGAGCAGTTCGTACTCGGTGGCGGTCAACGAGATCTGCGTTCCGGCCCGACGGACCTCGTGGCTGTCCTCGTCGAGGGTCAAATCGCCCACGACGAGCAACGCCTCGCTCTGCGCGAACGCTGCGCGCGTACGTCGGATCAGTCCCCGCAGCCGCGCGACGACCTCCTCAAGGCTGAACGGCTTCGTCACGTAATCGTCCCCGCCGGCGGTCAACCCGGCGATCCGGTCGGCCACGTCGTCCTTGGCAGTCAGGAACAGCACCGGAATGTCGGGGGTATCGGCGCGCAGCCGGCGCAGCACCTCGAGGCCGTCGATGTCCGGCAGCATCACGTCGAGCACCACGGCGTCCGGGCGAAACTCCCGCGCGGACCGCAGCGCCTCGGCGCCGTCGCCCGCGGTACGGATCTCCCAGCCCTCGTATCGCAGGGCCATCGCGAGAAGCTCGGTGAGGCTGGACTCGTCGTCCACGACGAGCACCCGCACGGATCCCAGCCGGCCGCGACGATCCATTCCACGTTCGGATGCATTGGGATGGCTCACGGTCGACATGCTGCCATTGTTATTGGTGCGCTGTCTGCCGTGTGTGGGTTCGCTGTGGGATGCCTTTGCGTGCCCCGGCCGCGGCGGGATCTCTGAACCAACAATCAGGCGATCGACAGCGTAGTCACAGGCTCGTGTAGATCCTTGAACTCAGGGAAACCCGACAGGGTTCCGGCGCCGACAGCGTCGGCCACAGGCGGTCGAAGCGCATCAGGGAGCGCAAGGCCGAAAACGTGCCCCGGACGACACTCCAGCCGTCCGGGGCACGTGCGTTTATGGGGCATTCGCCCCGGCCAGATTCGCCGCGGCGAGCGCCTCCTTGCGCGCGCGGCGCGCGAGCCGGTCGACGTAGACAGTGCCGTCCAGGTGATCGCATTCGTGCTGAAGGCAGCGGGCGAGCAGGCCCGTGCCGACGATCTCAACGGGCCTGAAGGAAAGATCCCTACCGGTGACGGTTGCCTCGCCGGGTCGGGCCAACAAGCTGTGGGCGCCCGGCACCGACAGGCAACCCTCCGACGCCTCGACCAGATCCCTGGTCTGCGGCAGATGTAGCACCGGGTTTATCACCACGGCGACCTGGTTGACCTCGTCGTCGTCCGGGCAGTCGACGACGAACAAGCGCAGCCCGATCCCTATCTGGTTGGCGGCCAGACCCACCCCGTCGGCGGCGTACATGCTGGCGAACATGTCGGCGACCAACCGATCCAGGTCGGGGTGGTCGTCCTCGACGGGGGCGCACGGCCGGTGCAGCACGGGATCGCCGTACAGCGTGATCGGCCGCGGCGTGCCGCCCGCGGCCATGCCGCCGCCGGCGCGCTCGTCCGCCATGGCACTCCCCCGGATCCAACTGGAGATGACGTCGCCGCCGTACGTCCCGGCGATCCTAGCGAGCGGCCCGGCGCCGCCCGATTCGCCGCCAACAGGCATGATGGCGGCATGCCCGGCCTGTCGAATCTCGGCTCCGGGGTCGTCGGCCTGTCCGGCCGGATCCCGGTCGCTCCCCCGCACGGCACCCGTCAACTACGCCTGGGCGGTGTCCGGCTGCCGCTTCTGTCCCCCGGCCGGATCTACGTCTGCGGGATAACGCCGTACGACGTCACCCACCTCGGGCACGCGGCCACCTTCCTGTGGGCCGACGTGTGCGCCACGGCGATGCGGCTGACCGGCGTGGATGTGGTCACGTGCCGCAACGTGACCGATGTCGACGACGTGCTCACCAACGCGGCGGCAGCCCGCGGTCGGCACTACGACGAGTTCGCGCTCTCGCAGGAGTTCCTGTTCGAACAGGACATGAACGCGCTGGCGGTGCGCCGTCCGGACCACGAGCCCCGGGCTCGCCACCACGTCGCGCACGTGGTCGCGCTCGCCGCAGCCTTGTTGGCCTACAAGAAGGCCTACGTCCGCGAGGGCCACGTGTTCTTCCGCGGCTCGGCGGTTCCCGACGAGTTCGGCGTGGGCCGGCAGGACGCGCTGCGGCTGTCGCGGGAGTTCGGCGACAATCCCGACGATCCGCTGCGGGACGATCCCTTCGACGTGCCGGTCTGGCGCCCGTCCGACGAGAACAACCCGGCCTGGCCGAGCCCGTGGGGTTGGGGTCGACCGGGTTGGCATGCCGAGTGCGCCGCGATGGCGCACGCCCACCTGGGCCCGGGTTTCGACGTCCTGGCCGGCGGTGCGGACCTCGTCTTCCCCCACCACGCCTACCAATTGGCGCTCGGCGAGGCCGCCTCTCGGATAACCCACCTGGCGCGCGGCCGCCTGGCCGTCGGCACCGTTGGTGTCAACGGGGCCAAGATGGCCAAGTCCACCGGGAACCTGGTGTTGGTCAGCGATCTGCTCGGTCTGCATCGGGCGGCGGCGATCCGGCTGCTGGTGCTCGACCGACGCTGGGCGGATCCGTGGGAGTTCGAGCCGGCCGCGCTGGTCGCGGCCGAGGACCGCCTGGATCGGCTTTATGTCGCGGCCGGACGTACCGGTGCGGACGGTACGGCCCCGGATGCGGTCATCGAGGCGCTGCTCGCCGACTTGGACGTCCCCACCGCGCTGAACATCGCCGAGGAGGCCGGGGGGGACGCCGCCCGCGTGCTACTGCGCACCCTTCGCCTGGACGGCGTGGTGATCTGAACCCGGGCCCGGGTTGACGTCGGCTCGGCGGGGCCCGCCGACGAAGCGCGCATTTGGTCCCGGCGCGATGTAGAGCTGTCCGACCCCGATCACGCTGCCGTCGCGCTGACAGTGCGCCCCCAGCTGCGCGACGCATCCGCACCCTGTGTGCCGCACGCGCAAGGCCGCGCCCGCGGCGTCGGCCAACCAGGCGTCCCCCCACTGCATGATCGCCGCCAGCGCCTGGAACAGGGCCGCCCCCTTGCCGGTCAGGCGGTACTCGGTGCGCGTCCGCTGGCCCGGCTCACGGTAGGGCACCGATTCGAGAATCCCCTCCCGGACCAACCGGCGCAGCCGGTTGGAAAGCACCGGCGCCGAACACCCCAGCCGAACACGCAACTCGTCGAATCGGGTCACGCCGATCATCGCGTCGCGAACGATCATCATGATCCACTTGTCGCCGACCACCTCCGCGGCGCGGCGCAGCGAACCGTTGGCCAGATCGATGTAGCGACAGTCCGGCGTGGCAGTCGGCCCGTACTCGGCGAGGGCGGTCGGGGGCGGGACTTCCTCCGACGGAGTGCGCTTCGCCACGGTTCCGCCCCTCCCGGGGTCCGATCGGGCGGCTCCCGTCGCCGAATGATCTTGGCAGAACGGGATCCAGGGTACACGCTGGATCAACTATAGACATTCAGGTCGCGGGCGCGATCAAGCACTCCTTCCGCATCTCGGGCTGCGGCCGTCTACGGCGAAAGTGCCGCGAAAGTCGCGATGTACATACTCCCGACATCGGGCTCATATTGGGAATTAGCTGAGAATTCCGCCCGTGGGGCCCGCCGCACGGCCTCGTCCCAGTCGCCGCCGGCGGCCGGGCAGGCAGGGATGCGACCGATCGGAGTCCCGTGTCAGTCCGCGAGGTCAGGCCACGGCCGTCCCGGCGGGCGGCGCCGGCCGGCTCAGTCCTCGTCGGTGGCGCGACCGCGCGATGCCACAGTCACACAGCAGTGCTCGGGCCGGGGCACCAGCTGCGCCTCAACGGCCTGCACCCGCAGCCCCTCGAGGATGCCCCCCACGTACTCGCAGTTCAGCGCGCAGATCAGCGCCTTGTCCGTGGACAGCAACCCGTGGAACGGGCAGTTGCGCAGCAGCATTTCCATGCCGTCGTTCCGGCGAACCTCCGGCTCGTAACCACGTTGCTCCAGAATCGGGCGCACCAGCCCGATTGCTCGTTCCGTCCCGAGTCGACCCAATCGGGACTCGCCGAGCGTGGCCGCCCCGATCGAGACTCCCAGGCTGCGCGCGGCGCGCAGCGCCGCGTCGCGCACAGCCTCGCCGCCGAGGTGAACCGCTTCCACCAGCATCGCCGCCATCGCGTCGTAACGGCGGGGGGGCAGGCTGAATTCGAGCTCGGTGTCCGCCGGGCTGTACAGCTTCGGGGAGCGACCCGGCCGGCGCAACCGCGGCAAGCGCGGTTGCGAGATCTTCAGCAGGGACGCCGCGACCAACTTCTCCAGGTGGAACGCGGCCAGGTTGCGGGATATCCCCGCGAGTTCGGCCGCCTGATCCCGCGAGATCGGATTCGGCGCGGCCCGAACATGGAAGTACACCCGTCGACGCACGTCATCGGACAAGACGGAGATCGCCCCGACCGTCGCCTCCGTGTCGTCCCGGAACGTCACGGTATGGACCGTATCACCAACCGAGATTTGTGCAATATGTCTGGAAGTCCGACGGAAGTCATTGACAACGAGCAGTCCTTATCATTAATTACGGTTGTCCCAATTTGCGACCGCGCGGCCTCCGGGCCCTGGCGCGCTGTTCGCGCCCGGAGGTAGCGGTGCACTTCAACCTGTTCTTCACCGTGCTCGTCGCAGGAACGATCACGGCGGGCCTCTACGGCTTCCTGCCCATCTCGTTGATCCTCACCTACCGGATCTCGCGCACAATCGCGTTCGTGCACGGCGGCATCGCGGCCGCGGCCGCGGTGGCGTACTGGCTGCTCTCGCTGCACAACGACCTGCTCCCGAACTTCATCATCTCGTTCGGCCAGAGCCAGGAACCTAGGGCCTTCGGACACCGTCCGGCCTGGGATGCGTTCCCGTCGATGGTGGTCGTGCTGGTGTTCGGCGGTCTGTTGGGGGCGGCCTACGGGTTCATCGTGATGTCGCGGAAGCTGGCGAGCCTGTCGGTGCTGACGCTCACGATCGTCTCGCTGGGCGCGATGATGGGGCTGGTGGGCGTCTCCGGTCTGATGAACGTGGAGCCGAACGTCTTCCCGGCCAGCCCCTTCGGCTCCGGCAGGCACCAGCTGCTCCCGACATCGATGACCGACGGCCAGCCGCTGCTGCTGACCAACAATCAGATCTCCACGTTCTGCACCGTGATCGGGCTGTCGATTCTTCTGGCCGTGTTCCTGACCCGGACCCACACCGGATTGGTGATCCGCGCCCTGGCCGACGACCAGGAGGCCGGCGTGTGGTGCGGGATCAAGTTGCGCGCCGTGGGCACCTTCGTCTACGGCACCTCCGGTGCGATCGCCGCCCTGGCCGGGGTGCTGGTGAGCATCACGATCGGGGCCAACCCGGCGGACATGCTGGTGTTCGTCCTCGACGGTCTGGCGATAGCGATCGTCGGCGGTTTGCGCTCGCTGCCACTGTCGTTCCTCGGTGCGCTGGTCTACGGGCTCATGGACACGGCGCTGAAGGTCGGTTTCTTCGGCGAGGTCAGCCTGCCGGTCCAGGCGGTGGTTCTGTACGGGCTCCTGCTCGCGACGATCGTCGCGGTAGCCCGCCTGCGGCGGGAGAGCTTCTTCCTGCTGGAAAGGCAGTCCCTATGACCGTCGACGCACCGCCCGTCCTCAAGATCGACCAGCTGGTCGCCGGGTACTCCGGCCAGGCGGTGCTCCACGGGGTGGACATCGAGCTGATCCATGGTCAGATCGTTTCGCTGCTGGGTGCGAACGGAGCGGGCAAGTCGACCCTGCTAAAGACGATCATGGGCACGGTGCCGGTGATCTCCGGACGGATATTCCTGCTCGGCCATGACGTCACCAAGTCGGCACCCCATCAGCGGGTTGCCGCGGGCGTCGGGTTCTCCCCCGAGGGTCGGCGTGTGTTTGCCAACCTGACCGTCGAGGAGAACCTGCTCATCGGCGCGACCTCGCTCGGCAAGTCCCACCGTCGCGATCAGCTCGGTTCCGCGGGCGAGCTGTTCCCGATCCTGGCCAAGCGCATGAACCAGAAGGCGGGCACGCTGTCCGGGGGCGAGCAGCAAATGCTGGCCGTGGCCCGCGCCATGATGACCAAGCCCAAGCTGCTGATGGTTGAGGAGCCCTCGCAGGGCCTGGCGCCGGTCCTCGTCGAGCGGATTTACGCGACCCTGCGCGTCCTGGTCGAAAACACCGGCATCGCGGTGCTGGTCGCCGAGCAATTCCAGCAGGTCAACGAGGAAGCCAGTGATCGGATCCTGGTGATCGACAAGGGCGAGGTAATTCCCGACTCGGAATTGGCCCGGGTCGGCGCCGGCACGGAGGTATCCAGGTGATCGGGGTCCCGTCGCTCAACCGGGTCGAGGGCGCACGCACAAGCTCCCGGCCGATCATCAACGCGCTCTCGTCGCCGGGCGCGATCGCGTTTGCGTTCATCGTCCTCACCTTCCCGATGTGGCGCCCGCCCTACCTGGTGTTCACCGCGAACGCCGCGATTCCGGTTGCGATCACCGCCCTTGGTCTGCTCGTGCTGGTCGGCTGGACCCGGGAGATCTCGCTGGCCACGTCGGGGGTCTTCGTCTCGGCGGCCTATTTCGACGGTTGGCTCAACCGTCCCCACCCGGGGGGTCACAACTGGCCCTGGGTGTTGACCGCGATCGTGGTGATCCTGGGCGCCGCGATCGGGATGGCACTGATCGCGCTGTCCTCCTCGCGGCTGCCCGGCATCTACCTGCTGGTGCTCACCTACGGCGTGCAGGTGATCCTCGAGAAGACGGTGTTCACCTACGGCTACCTCTCCGGTGGCCTCGGCGGTGGCGACGAGAACGGAAACATCGTCGTCAACCGGCGCCCGGAATTCTTCAACCTCGATCTGCACACCGGCGCGCACCACCACTGGTTCGGCCGGGACGTCCACCAGGAGACCGTCTTCTACCTGTTCTCGATCGGCTGGTTGGCGATCGTGCTCGCGCTGGTGGTTCGTCTGCGTCGCTCGCCGATGGGGCTGGGGTTCCTGCTGGTGGGTGCCGACCGGCAGGCCGCCGCGGCCGTCGGGGTGAACCCGCTCCGGTTCCGGGTGTTCGCCTTCGCGGTGTCCGGGCTGCTCGCCGGCGTCGGCGGGGTGCTGATGAACTGGCTGTACGTCAACCCCCCGGCCTTCGAGAACTACTTCTCGCCGTATTCGCTTGTGCTGCTCGCGATCCCGGTGCTCGGCGGGCTGGACTCGATCGTGTTCATCCTGGTCGTGGCCGCGGCCTTCGGGCTCACCCCGGTGATTCTCGAGTCGTTGCGGATCTCGCCATTCGTGCTCGCCTCGGTCGGCCTGTTGGGCGGGGCCGTCTTCGGTTCGCGCGGCTTGGGCGGGCGGGCCCGCGACGCCTGGCGTTACCTGCTTCATGGAGATCGGATCACTCGCACGAGGCGGGAGCGGGTAGACACCGCGGTGCTGCGCTCCAGCGTGGGGCTGGCCGGCGAGTCCGCCTCCACGTTGACCCCGGAACAGCGCTCGGCGGCGCTGAGGGTGCTGGAGGCATGGCTGCCGCCGCGGCCGGAGACCTCGACCGCCGTCAAGGCGGACAACATCCGCGTGACGTTCGGGAACATCAGGGCGCTCGACGGCGCCTCGATAGTGGTGCCGACTCACCACATGGTCGGCCTGCTCGGGCCGAACGGCGCGGGCAAGACCACGATGTTCGATGTGATCTCCGGAGTGCGCAAACCCAACGCCGGCACCGTCAACCTGTTCGACCGCAACGTCACCGGCATGTCAGCCTGGGACCGGTCGAAGCTGGGCATGGCCCGCACCTTCCAGAGCACACGGGTGATGACGGACCTGACGGTCGCCGACAACCTCGTCGCCGGTGCCTACCAGCGCATCCGGGCCAACCCGGCACTGTTCCTGGTTGGCGCGCCATCGGCATGGAAGCAACTGCGGGCCGCCGAGGAGGCCGCGTTCGCCGCCGCTCAGTTGCTGGACATCGACCGGTACTGGAACGAGCGGTGCGGCTCGCTGGAGTACTCAGCTCGCCGGCGCACGGAGATCGGCCGGTGCCTGCTGGCCGGTCCGCGCCTGCTGCTGCTCGACGAACCCGCGGCGGGCCTCGACCCCGCCTCCTCGGTGGCGTTGTTCTCGCTGATCAAGAAGCTGCACGAGGATCTCGGGCTCACCGTGCTGCTGGTCGAGCATTACGTGAAGGCGGTGCTGGACTCCTGCGACTTGGTCTACGTCCTGGCCGAGGGCAAGGTGCTCGCCACGGGCACCCCGGCGCAGGTGGCCGAGGACCCGGAGGTACGCGCCCGCTACCTGGGCGACCGGTTGACCTACACGCCGCCGAGCGTGGCGGCCTCGACCGTCGGCGCGAACGGCTCGGGCCGGCACGCCGGGGCGCCCGCCGACGAGTCGGAGCTGGTCGGCGCGCCGGAGTAGGAACCGGTTCCCGGCTGACGGAGCAGCGGCGGGCTCAGCCCCCCGGGCTGAACCGCTGCGTGCCGTCGACCAGGCGCAGGCCCTTGATGCCGGACATGTCCCGGGCGTAGGCCAACATCCGCTGCATGTCGGCCACACCGTTCGCGCCGGGCGTGGGCGTGGTGATCAGGCTGGACAGCACTCCCAGGGCGTGCCCCTCCTGGTCCAGCACCGCGCTGCCCGAATCTCCGGGTATTCCCGGGGTGGTGAAGTAGACCAGGTAGGCCCAGCCGTCGTCGGCCGTGGTCACCACAGTGCCCCGCTTCGGCGCGAGGGCCCCGATGCCCCCGCGCACCGGGGAGTTCCCGAACGCGTACACGTTGTCGCCCGCGTTTGCGCCCGCGGTGTTGACCCCGTGCGGTCCACCGAAGAACGGCACATCCGGGCTCACCGAATCACGAGCCGAGTCCGGCAGGCGAACCAGTGCGAAGTCGTTGTCCATGCAGGCCGAGGAGTTGGTCTCGTGCCGCGCCTGCATGGCCTGCCAGGAGCTGTACGCCAATACACCGGTGACGCCGGTCCCGACCACGGTGACCGGCGTTCCCAGCGGCAGGGTCGCTTCCTTGCAGCCGTCGAAGTTGACGGAGTCACCGGTGCTCGAGCAATGCGCCGCTTGCCCGAGGTACAGGTGGCGGTCGGCGTCGGTGAAGACAAAGTTGCTGGTGCAGGCCGAGCCCGCGGTGTCCAGGACCTGCCCCGGGTGCACCTTCGCCCCGCCCGCGGGAACTCGCCCGGGCGCGCCGTGCCCGGCGGCGGCAGCGGGCAGCGTGGACAGCCCGATCGCGCAGGCAATCACGGCGACGGTCAACTCACGCCGGCCGCGGATCCCTCCGCGGTTGCGGCGCTGTCGATTCACGGCGGTCACTCCCAGCGTTCCCGTCCGGCCCAACCCATTCCGGGACTTGCGACCGGCGGCTGCGATAAGTCAAACGTCGCGCCTGCGGCTTTTGTTACATCGATCACCGGAACTTCGTCCATCGCACGACACGCCGGAGGGTCGTCCATGGCAACTTCGACCGGCCTGCTGACCGATCTGAGACATTGGGGAAGGGTGCTTGGTACGGATTAGGGGGAATCGTGGTCTTTGCGGGCATTGACTTGGGGGTCCCGTGACCACCTGCCCGCATATGAGCGTCTCAATCGGCGGAGGGGTGCGGTGATCAGCCCCGTCCTATCGCGCCGTCGGGGGACCCTGATCGTCCGCCGCGAGGACGTGTTGGGGACGTACTCGGGACGCAACGGATCGCGGCGGGCCCGCCGTCGTCGGTCGCTGCGCTCGACCAACCGCCCTGCCGCGCTGGCCGCGGCGATCCTGCTCGCCGCCGCGGCGGCGTGGCTGCTGCTGTTCGTGTACCTGCTCTCCGTTGCGGGCTGAGCGTTCGGCCCAACCCCCTGGCCGTCACCGGTTTGGTGTGGAATCTGCGGGACCGAGTCAGCGACAATAGTCATTGGTGAATCCGGCGCGACCCGCCCCCGACGATCGATCGAACCCCGCAAGGACGCCGCCATGGTTAGGACCGGACGCTTCGCCATCCTGCTCACGGCCGCGGCTCTCGCGCTGATCGGCTGCGGTGGTGGCGCCTCGGAGAATGCCTCCACCAACACCTCGGCCGGCAACGCGTCGGCCACCTCCGCCGCAGGTGCTTCGGAAACTACGTCCGGAACTGCGGCGACGGCCGGTGGACACCAAAAAGAGCAGGCGGGCGCGGCGGACGAGGGCGACGGCCTGGCCGGCTCGGCGGGCGGCTATTCGCTGGTGAAGGTCTCCAAGCCCCCGAAGGCCGGCGCGCAGGGGACGATGACATTCGTCATCAACGGACCGTCCGGAAAGCCGCAGACCGACTTCGTACTGAGCGAGAGCAAGCTGCTGCACATGTACGTTGTGCGCGCCGATCTGACCGAGTTTCAGCACCTTCACCCGACGTTGAACAAGACCACCGGCCAGTGGTCCGTGGCGGTCAAGTTCTCCAAGCCCGGCCCCTACCATGCGGTGTTCGATTTCACGGCACTGAAGCCGGACGGCAACACCGACGATCGCCTCCTCGGCGGCGATTTCAAGGTGGGCGGCCTGTACAAGCCCGTCAAGTTGGCCCTGCGGCTCGGCACCGGTTTGGTGGACGGCTACACGGTGACGTTGGACAAGAGCGCCACGGTGAAAGCAGGGAGCCTGCATCTGACCATCACCAAGAACGGCGCCGCCGTCACCGACCTCCAGCCGTACGACGAAGCCTTCGCCCACATCACCGGGTTCCGGCAGAAGGACCTGAAACCGGTGCACGTCCACCCGGAGCAAGAGCCGAAGGGGAACCAGAAGCCACCCGCCACGCTGACGCTGAACCAGCCGTTCACCGAGCCCGGCAAGTATCGGCTCTTCATCGAGTTCCAGACCAACGGCCAGGTACACCTGGTGCCGCTGGACGTCGACGTGACCTAGGACCCCGCCCTCCGGCAATCGGGATCAGGCGGTTCCGTCCAGCTCCGAACCGGCCACGCTGCGGCGCAGCCCGCGGTAGGCCTCGAGCGCCCCCCGGCCGCGGTGCAGCACCGCGTAGACCTCTTCACAGATCGGTACCGGCACACCCAGTTCCGTGGCGAGCTCCACGACCACGGCCGAGGTCTTGATCCCCTCGGCCACCATGTTCATCTCCTTGACGATCTGCTCGGTGGTCATGCCGCGGGCCAACTTCTCCCCGACCAGGCGGTTGCGGCTGTACGGGCTCATGCACGTCGCCATCAGATCGCCCAACCCGGTCAGCCCGGAGAAGGTGCGTGCATCCCCTCCCATCGCCGTGCCCAACCGGGTCAGTTCGGCCAAGCCCCGGGTTATCACCATCGCCCGGGTGTTGTCGCCGACCCCCAGTCCCGTACCCATCCCCGCGGCCACGGCGATCACATTCTTGAGCGCCCCGCCGATCTCGCAGCCCACCACGTCGGGATTGGTGTAAACCCGGAACCGCGGAGCGGAGAAGACCTTCTGCAGGGAACGTGCCACGTGTTCGTCGGTCATCGCCACCACTGCGGCCGCGGCGTAACCGGCCATGATCTCGGGGGCCAGATTGGGACCGGCCAGGATGCCGGTCGGGTGGCCGGGGAGCAGCTCGTCGATCACCTCGGTCATGCGCAGCCGGGTACCCTGCTCCAGGCCCTTCGTGAGGCTCACGATCGGTATCCACGGCCGTATGTGGGCTGCCGCCTCGGTCAGCACGTCACGCAGGCCGTGCGAGGGCACACCAGTAACCAGCACGTCCGCATTCGCGACCGCCTCGGCCAGCGACGAGGTGGCGCGCAGCGCGTCCGGAAGCGTGAACTCCGCCAGGTAGCGCGGGTTGACGTGCCCATCGTTGATCCGGTCGGCAACCTCGGAGTCGCGGGCCCACAGGACGGTCTCGACGTTGCGGGACGCCAACGCGGCGACGGTGGTTCCCCACGACCCGGCGCCCAATACTGCGACTTTGACTTGGCGCACCGGCTCGCCACCTCTCAGCCCAACGGGTCCAGCCGATACCCAACCGCTCGGACTGTTCGAATGCTGTTGCGGCCGAACGGTCGATCAACCTTGTCCCGAAGGTAGCGGACGTAAACGTCGACGACGTTGGAGGCACCGCTGTAGGCGAAGTCCCAGACGTGCTCGATGAGGTGCGCCCTGGACAGGGCGTCGCCCGGCCGGCGCATGAATTCCTCGAGCAGTGCGAACTCCTTCGCGGACAACTCAATCGGCACGGTTCCGCGCCGCACGGCCCGCGTCGCCGGATCCAGCAACAGGTCGGCCACCTGCAGCACCGCGGGCCGGCTGTTCGGATCCCGTCTGGTGACCGCGCGCAGGCGCGCGAACAATTCGATCGGCTCGAACGGCCGACGGAGGTAGTCGTCGGCGCCCCCGTCAAGCCCGCGGACCATGTCATCCACGTCGGGGCTGTCGGAGAGGATCACCACGGGCGCCAGGCAGTGCTGCTGTCGCAACCGGACGCAGACGTCCGTTCCGTCCAGTTTCGGACCGAACGCCTCGAGCACTATCACGTCGTACGAGAACTCGGCGGCGCTGAAAACGGCCTCCTCACCGGAGGCCACCGTATCGACGGCATAGCCCTGCTGCCGGAGCATCGCGGCCAGGGTCCGGGCCGTGTCCCGATCGTGTTCTGCGAGCAACAAGCGCATTCCGGAGAACCCATCGCTGGTGCGGTCCCGGCCAACACGCGAGCCCACCGGGGCCCCGGTCTGGCCGGCACCCCGGTGGGCGTTGTCGTGCGGTGGAACTGGCGATCCGTCAGATCAGCGCGACGCGCCGGCCGTCAGGATCATCGCCATCTGAAGAACCGATTACTTGAAGGTGTGGAGCACGAACTGGCCCGAGCCCTCGTAGGAGGGACCACCCGGACCGGAGGGAACGAACCCGGACGGGGTGCCGTCGGGGTTCGAAACCGTGTTGGTGCTGTCGTAGCGGTACATGAACTCACGGCCCTGGCCATATTCGTGGTTCCAGTTGTCGCCGTACCGCTCAGTGCCCACGTACTGGAAGCGCTGGTCCAGTGAGGCGTCCGACGTCCACACCGTGCCGTTGCCCAGGGTGGCCATCAGCCGGTCACGGGTCAGGTTCGGCCCGGTCGCCTTGCCGGCCTGCGCGAAGATGTTCACGGCCGCGTAGCCGGCCTGAACGATGTGGTGGTTGGTGCCCTTGTTGCCGCGGGCGTACTTGTTCATGGTGGCCATGAACTCCGGGCCCCACAGCTTGTAGGTGGTGTTGGTCCAGTAGCGACCGGTCGGCCACTTGCCGAAGATCGAACCGAGCACCTCGGCGGCCAGGTGGTTACCGCTGATGCCCTT
>Ga0157362_1000521_pt1 | contig 13288 bp, 10 predicted proteins | sample AttlaeALBM3_FD_111480 | JGI IMG/M metagenome (GOLD analysis project Ga0157362, IMG submission 111480) | Fungus gardens microbial communities from leaf cutter ant in Ribeirão Preto, State of São Paulo, Brazil - Atta laevigata ALBM3 | ecosystem: Host-associated > Fungi > Mycelium > Unclassified ... | reverse complement strand
GTGACTATGTGACGTGACACTTTCCTGCACTTCCTTCTTGTGTAGTAAGTCCAAGATAAAGAAAAGAAAAAGAAAAGAAAAGAAATATAAATAATGACTTAGCCGTTTTGCCAAGTCATGACAGTTGGGTTTATTCGCTTGGCATCTTTCACAACCTGTGACGTATTGTTTTATATCTTCTAGCATTCGCAGCCACTAATAATTTCTTGTAATTAGTTCATACGTTTTGGTATAACCTGGGTGTCCTACTAGTTTAGAGTCATGGTGTCTGGTGACGATTTCTTCTCGAAGTGTGGCGGAATCTGGAATGTAAATCCTTTCTTTTCACAGTATCATCTTTCCTTCTCTCCTCCAGCCTTCTTCCGATCTTGCTACTGCTCCCCACACTTCTTCTTCTGTAAACTCTTCTACTTCTTCTATCTTTTTCCAAAACTCTCCTTCTTGGGTTGTGATGTTCCTGAACCATTCTTCCTTTAATACCATCTGACCTTCGTTATCGCTCTTTCCTTGGCTATGATCTGGTCTCCTGGACAACACGTCTATCTTCTTTTGAGAGCTACTGGGCTTGTGTACTAGTTGGAAGTTGTATTCTTGGAGTTCTGTCGTCCATTGAGCTTGACAACAATTGAGCTTTTGCAGTTTCTTGAAATATCCTAAGTTTTTATAATCAGTCCATATTTCAAACTAATCGTTTCCTATAAGATATTGTCTCCATTGTTTGAGTCCTTCCATAATCGCCAACAGTTCTCAATCATAGATCTCATAGTTCCTTTCTGTCTCGTTCATTGCTTTAGACAGGTAAGTGACGGGTTTCCATAAGCTGTCTTCTTATTGTTAAGATAACACTCCTCCTATAGTGTATCCAGAGGCATCGGTTTCTAGTCGCATCCTTCATTTGAAATGAGGGATGGTGTAAGGGGACATCTGGTGTCGCTTAGATAACCTGGTAGGGTTCGCATAGTCTAGCGTTCCCATGGATCCTCGGAGTCCACGGTACATAGTTCCTATTATCCTCTAGTTCGGGTCTCCATCATAGAGCTACATAGCTATATCTGGTAGTGTAGTTATTAATGTCCGGTGCATGTGACTATAGCGACTAGTGCACAGACCGGCTAGTCTAGTATAAGTAGCTAGTGATGTACGGTAGAATACCTTACCTCAACATTAGTTTGATCTCCTGAGCTATCCATCGATCTAACTTAAGACACCTGCTTTACTCTACTGCGGTGTGACTGGTGCCTCACTGAGTGTGCCCTTACAGATGGCTAGTGTTGGAGAGTTCATCATCTTGTTTTTGAGTTTATTGAAGGTACTCTTTTCTTCTTTTTGCTACTTCCATACTTTCTTCCCTGTTAACTTTGTCAACGGTTTGGCTACTTGTGTGAACCCAAGTATGAATCTGCGATAAAAATTACAGAATCCTAGGAACTGTTGTACTTCTCTCTTGTCTCGAGGTTCCAGCCATTGGGCTACCCCTTTTGTCTTGGTGGGATCAGTTTCTATGGTATCTTGCAACAGGATGACTCCAAGGTATTCAATCTTTGTTTGGTGGAACTTGCATTTCTTCAGATGGAGCGATAATTTGTTGTCGGCTAGTATCTGTAAGACTTGCTTTACTATGCTCTTATGCTCATCCATTGTTTGAGTGAAGATTAGGATGTTGTCCATATAGATTACGATTTTCTCTGACATTATCAGCTCGCAGAATAGAGTGTCCATCATAAGTTGAAAGGTTGCTGGTGAGTTGCACATGCCAAAGTACATGACTAGAGGTTTGAACAGACCTCTATTAGTTTGGAAGGTGGCCTTCTACTCGTTTCCCTCTCTGATCCTCACATTGTTGTATCTCCATTGAATATCGAGTTTGGTGAAATATTTGGCTCCTCATACTTTGTCGATCAATTCTTGGATTAACAGCAACAGGTATTTGTTCTTTATTATTACTTCGTTAAGTCATCAATAATCTTGTACTGGTTGTAGAGATCTATCCTTCTTTTTTATGAAGAAGAAGGGGGCTGCACATGGTGACTTGGAGGGTTGAATTCATCCTATCCTGACTTCAGATGCTCTTTGAGGAACTTATCGAGTTTTTCTTGTTCTTTGACATTTAACGGATACACCTTACAGTCTTTTAGTGTTGCGTTTGGCATTAACTCAATAGCGTGGTCCCATTTGGATCGATCTGGTAGCTTTTCAAAGACAGCCTTATTGAAGACTTGGTCATTGAAGTCCTTGTATTCTTTGGGAATATTCTCTTTCACTTCTCTTAAGTCTTTATTCCTACTCCTGATACTTAGTTCTTCTCTCCTCCACGCTTCTTCTTCTAAGTTGATGAATAACACTTTCTCCCCCTTCTCTATTCCATCTTCTTCTATTTCTTCTTCTGTTTCTTCCTCTGGTTCTCTCGAAACGTAAATCTTTCTGTACTATTGTCGACAGTTTTGAAGGTTTATCAAAGAATCTTTCTAATTGATAGTTGGGTTATGCTTCTGTATCCAGTCATACCCTAAGAATAGGTTGTGGCTGCCTAGGTTGGTTACTGATAGCTGAATTAATTCTTGATGATCACTGATAGTCATGTTTATCTCCACGATTTCTGTAATGCTTCCATCTTTGTTGGTCGAGCCATCAGCGTTATAGCAGGTGATTGAGAACGGTAGCGGGCAGGTGTTGATAAGGTTTTCCTTTATGAATCTTCGACTTATGCACAAGCTTAAGCTTCCTGAGTTGACTAAGACCCATTTGTAAAATGTTCTATAAGTATCTGTTGTTGATAGCTTGACCCGAACGTTTAATTACTTATCTTCCATTTTCCTAAGTATCGAGGGTTCCTCCAGTGCTTTGAGAGCTATTAGGACTTCATCATCCGTTATTTCATTTAACTTCTTCAGCTTTTCTTTTGTACATTCCCCTTCTCTCGAACTATAGGCCCATACTTCTAGTATGCCCATTGCTTCTTCTTCGTCACTCTATCAAATTTTCTTTGCTATCCATTCCGTTAAGTAGCCTTTATTTGCTTCATATTTTCTTACACCAAAGTAGTCTAAAAAGTTTTTCATTACTTCATCTGGTAATCGAACTTTTGAGTCTACTAAGGCAGACAAGTCGATGCTTACTCCCTGCCCAAGGAAAAATCCTCCTTTGTTGTAAGGGGACATCTAGTGTCGCTTAGATAACCTAGTAGGGTTTGCATGATCTAGCGTTCCCATGGATCCTCGTAGTCTGTGGTACATAGTTCCTATTATCCTCTAGTTTGGGTCTCCATCATAGATACTACATAGCTATATCTGGTAGTGTAGTTATTATTGTCCGGTGCATGTGACTATGGCAACAGTGCACAGACTGGCTAGTTTAGTATATATAGCTAGTGATGTACAGTAGAATATCTTACCTCAACAATAGTTTAAGCTCCTGGGCTATCCATCGCTTTGACTTAAGATGCCTGCCTTACTATACTGCAGTGTGACTGGGTGCCTCACCAAGTGTGCCCCTTACATTTGCCTCCTCTATAATCCTCACTTTCTCTCTCCTCTCCTTCCTTGGTTTAGAGCACCTTGCAGCGAAATGACCTATTTCTCCACAGTTGTAACACTTCCTCATTTCCCTGTGCCTGTCCATATCTATTACATTAGGGTCTTGCCTTGGAATATCCAAAACCGATTTCTTTCTCACATCTCCTGAATTCTCTGTATTTCTCTTTCTTCTGAATTCTTCAATTGCCTCCCTCCTTGACCTTTCAAAACTCAATGCCTTCTCATATCATTCATCCAACAGGTCTGAGTTCCTTAATTGACCAATCTCAACTAATTTCCATGCCAATGCTGAATGAATTCCTTTCTTGAATAGGCCTACTAAGGCCATCTCGTTATATCCAGAGAGTTCCTTCCAAGTGACAAATTCAGACCAAAAGTCTTCAAGTAATCTATTTCCTTGCTTCAATTTGGTCAATTTGTCGATCGCATAAGTTTGCGTTTCTGTGGATATGAAAAACTACGCCATTTCATCAGCTATCTTTTCCCAAGAGTCAAAGGGGGGCTTATTGGTCATGGTTGATATATTGAGTTCTCCGCTGGTCCCTTTCTATTCCTTTTGGAAGGGTAAAAACTTCCTAATCTAAGTATCTGCCCATTGTTGGACCCGATTGTCCTTTCCTTTCTTGATCTTTCCTAAAGCCATTTCGATCCTCTCCAATTCCTTTGAGATATTGTTACTTTGAAAAAATAGCGTTATTCTTCAGCACCAAGCCCTTACTTCATCAGGGTTCTCTTCAAAATCATCAGGTTTCTTTGTTCTTCTTTTGGCTGGTTTGTCAGTGAAATCTTTCCTAACTTCTTCTATAAAGGTTTGAACATTTGTGGCATAGACTTCTTTGGTTTCAGCCTTTAGACTCGTCCGGGCCTTGAATATGGAATTGAAAAATAGAGAGATGATAGTGGTCAAGAATGCTGTGATAATGGCAAGTGGAATTATGATATGAGTGTGAAGTGATATGAATATTTGGTAGTTTCGTCCTTATGTTACAAACTCCCTTAGAACCTGGTATTTGAGTTAGAAAGAAATTATATAAACTAGGACGAAACTAGGGTTCTACTACCTTTACTGACTACTATATATACTTCGTATTCTCTATTCTATACTACGTCATCACCTCATGGTCTCCTTCATCTACTACATCACTATTCCATCATATAAATGAAGACGAACCGTTACAATGAGGGTCTGAGGTAAATAAATTGGTCTTGCTATTAACATGAGGTATGTTGACCTAGGAGGAGTTCGACTGTTTTTCTTCTTTGAGTTGTTCAGCCTAAGATTTGTTGCTCTGGGCTTGTATCCTTTCAGCATAGTCTACAGATGAAGCTCCAGATTCAATAGACTAAGACCTTTGGTGGTTTTTATTGGGCTTTAGAGATCGTCCTCAATGTCCATTGAAGAGAGGTCTTGGTGTGAGTTACTATTGTTTGAGATGTTATTGGTGAATTGTGAAAAGGAAAATGTATTCACTAATTCTCTACTGGGCACTACTATGTGAAACGGTGGTACAAGAGAAAGAAGAAGCCAGAAAAAACTCTTTGTGTCCAAGTTTCTACTTTAATTATATAATATGATATGATCATCTGATAATTATTAGTAGATGGGAAAATCTCTAACACTTAAGATTAATTTCTATAGTAGTTTGAGTGATAAGTAAATGAGTTAATAAGTCAGTTTTCATAGTCAATAGATATGTCAGTTAGTATTATAGGAAAGAGTGATTACTAGTTGTAATGATAAATTTAAAACAAAGTGTAATTTGTACATAGTGTTTAGTAAAACTAGTGATATTATTATTAATATTGGTTGTAAACTCTGACAGTCAGTTAAAATACCCAATGAGTCAATAGATAAATTAGTAAGTAGTTAATATAGTAAATGAGTCAACTAAATAATAGCTTATTTTATAAAATAGTCAGCATAGTTCATTAGTTAGTAAATCAGTCAGTAAGTAAAGTTAATTCAGATTTATTTATAATAATATATCTGAACTTAGAGTTTCTTTTTTATTTTTTTTAATCATTTCTTTATTATTATTGTTTTTGTTTTTTCTTTCTTTGTAATTTCTAGTTTTCTTTTCTCCTGTAGAATTATAATAGTTTATAATATACTTATATTTCTCTTTTTCTAGACTTTATACATATACTTGTATAGTTACATTGTAATTATCCAGTTTGTAAATTAGTGTCTACTAGTATATTTTCTTTTTACTTTATTGCTTTTTTGTATCTCTCCAATATTTCTTGTCTCAGAAGTCAATAATGATAACTATAGTAACTTAGCCTGAGATGACTTAGGTACTCTCCTAGTCCAAGTTGACAAGAAAAACTCAATAAAGTTCTTGTTAGATTTATGAAGCTACTTATACACAATACTAACCCTAACCCTAGCTAGTATCTCATTTTTTTAAATCAACAATTTATTACACAAAGCTCATAGGCAGGCCATGGCAGATACAGAGTACCTACTTAAATATAGTATGCTACAATGAATAGAAGACAAAAGCTAATGAATAGAAGAGAAAAAAAAGAGATTTTGCTCCTTTTAGAGCTACACTGCATGGGATAGTTATCTATTGTCAAAGCTGAAGGCTGTTAGATTGTCTATGAGAAGGTAAACAAAGCTACTAATAACAATGTTGCATAGCCTCATTGACAGATCATGTAGGTCATACTATATGACAATATATTCATAAGTTTGTATTTCAGCCCTACTACAGGAACAGCTGGTAAAAAAGCATAGAAAGAACTTCTGGTAGTATGGGCATGGTCTATGGTCATCTGAACACACAGAGAGTTAGTAAATCCAATAGATGGGAGCTACAATTGTTAGAATTTGGATATTATATAAGCCTGTGCAATATATGTGACTCCTTATTGTTTTATGTCTAATTGTTTTATGTAGTATAAATAGTCTACTGTAAGGGCAACTGGAGCAGAGCACTCCAGAAGATTCCTCAGTTAAATTATAGTCTATGACATATGTTACAACCTACCTCTAGGAGATTCCTCAGAGAATTAAATGAGGCTCCTGGAGGGAACAATCTACAATATATATATTACAGTGTCCTCGTGTCCCTGTATTTGGTAACCAGGGTCCAAACAATGAAAGAGCACTAGGAGGCAATGGAATGTGCTTAGAACAATGGGGGTAAGACCAAATATTATGTAGTAATATTTGATCAGCTACAAGGTCACTCTGGAGGACTAGTACAGGCTTCAGAGTCGTGTGTGAGAGGTCCCCTTACATCTACCTAGTAATGAAGAACATTGCATATTTGCAATGAGTTTCCCCCACCTTTTGTGCTATTTGTTCTTAACTTAACAACAATCTCCCTTTTATGTATATAGGCTTAATGACATGCTCTTCTTCATCTTTAAAGTCTAGGGTTTGCCATTTCTTGAGAATATCATCACATTTCTTCTTTTTACTAAACAAGTAAGAACATCTGCTAGAGAGAGTCAGTGTGTTAATAGCTACTTTTACTTGGTTGTCAACTAGCTTATATCTAGTTCATTTGGCTTTGCTGGGATAGTACCAGAAATAGATGGCATTTCTCTTGTCCCTTTTCAAGAAGGATTTTATCCCAGAAGCAAGTATTATGATAATGTTCTGAAAGGCATTGATGTGGGATTCAAGGACCTTGTTAGCAGCAGAGATAAAGTCAGTGAGGACTATGATATTATAGGTGTTATTGTTTTCCATGGCAAGAATGAGGCCAATATGAATAGCTATTAGTTTAGCTTCAATAGAAATAACATTCATTGTCTGGATTTAGAACTGTTTAGTAGTGGAGTTGTTTTTCTAGATGTAGGCAATAGCTATTGTTATATTAGATTTTTGATACTGCTATCATTGCTGATAGTGGCACTGTGGAAGTTAGTTTATAATTGGTAGAAGATATGATTGAGATTTTGAATGTGTTTGTGAAGGTCTATGTTGTTAGCAGAGAGGAAGAAGTGAAAAGTTATTTTACTAGAAAAATGATCAACTACTCTTAAACTAAGAAAGAATATTTGGTAAAGAGTATAAGTACTTTGTAATTTCTGACAGACATTCATTAATGTCTTTGATGAGGCTTTTGAGTTTTGTTTGCTGTTTTGGTGTAAGATTGAATGTTGAGAACCTATGAGGGGTAGTCTTTGGTATGTTGATCATCCAATAGTAAGTTAATTACATAAGAGGGGGATATTGAGACATATCAGAGATAATAACATCCATTGAGCTTTCTTAGATGAAGAGCAATAAGAATGAGATCTGCAATGGCTTCAATACCCTCTGAAGGTAATATATGAAAGGTCCCTGTAATCCATAGGACAGCTCTATGTTACATCTTTTTTTAATTTTGACAGGTTTTTTAAAATAGGAGTTTTCTTAAAGAACCACAGTTGGAACCTATACAATACAATAGAGAGTATACATGTCCTATATAACAGTCATTTTTGGATAGTAGATAGAAAGAATTCCTTGTGATGAGTTGCCCAGGGACTTCATGGCATTTAGAGTAGAAAGGCATTTAGTAGTATAGAAGTGAATATAATAGTAGAATGTAAGCTTTCTATCAAAGAAAGCCTAGATACTACCAGATTGGTTTGGAAATGAGGATGGGACTATCAACTAATGTAAGATCAATGGGTGGGTTGGGGGTATCAAGGTCTCATAAAGTAGAACACCTTAGATTTGCTGTATTCTATGACTAAGCCAAAGTCTAGGAGAATTTTTGACATGATATTGTAGCTACAAAGAAGAAAAGATAAAAAAAGGTCATGACTCTTCTTCTAAGCAATTAAAAGACCATCGTCAACAAAAGATAAGATATCTATAGAAATTTTTCTTTTAGATTTTTTATTTCTTTTTTCAAAGTTTTTATAATCAGAGCCAATGTAAGGGCACCACTGGAGGCAGCGCCTGATTGTGCTCGAGTACAGTGAAAGAGCCGACTTAAGTAGAAGCAATGAGTAGCCCAGGAGCTTCAACTATTGTTGAGGTAAGGTATTCTACCATACATCACTAGCTATATATACTAGACTAGCTGGTCTGTGCACTAGTCACTATAGTCACATGTACCAGACAATAATAACTACACTACCAGATATGGTTATCTAGTATCTATGATGAAGACCCAAACCAAAGAGAAGGGTACAGGGTACTGCGGATGTCCGAGGATCAATGGAAACACTAGCTGATACGAACTCTACCAAGTAATCTAAGCAATACTAGAGTAGTCCCCTTATAGCTAAGTAGATAGCAGAAATGATAGAGGAAAGTACCAAGCCTTAGTCCACTCCAATGTTAGTGTTAAAAAATAGAAAGGAAAACCCATTCTAAGTATAGGTTATTGAGAAAAGCATGATTGAGAGAGAGAAAGAATTAGGCTATGTCAAATGTTATTACATTTGTAAGACACTGCTTGGTCCACCCTGTGTAAGTAAGGTGCATGAGGTATAGGCCTGTATCAATAGTAGATCATTGTCTGATGCTGCTGAGTTAGTTTAGGTTAAGAAAGCCATTTAATGTCATATGAAACTAAAGGTAATTACTGATGACCTTCTCTATGAGTTTTCTAATAGTATTAAGAAGAACTATGAAACAGAAGAACTTAGGTATATTATAAGATTCTTTATTGGATTTGGGTATAATGACTATTGTAGCTATCTTGAAATATAAAGGCCAGAACTTTAGGTTTGTTAAGTCTAGGCCTTAGAAGATTCAGAGAAAAGAAACTCTTTTATTGACTAGATAATATGACAAGAACAGAGAGACCAACAAAGAAAGTCAGCTAAGTCAAGAACAAGACTAAGGTTTTGTTTGAGAAGTGTTAGTACTTAGATGTCATGACTTGGTAAAATAGCTAAGTTATTATTTATATTTCTTTTTTTTTTTCCTTTTTGAACTTACTATACAAGAAAGGAGTGTGGGAAAGTATTACATAACAATATCATATATCATAGTCATATGTCCAGATATCACACAAAGATGGAGTCACATGTAGGAAAATAGTACACAGGCCATATAGTAGTTGTATAAGTAGTATACAAGAAATAGATGAGAACTTTACCAAGTTCTCCTTGTCAACTCAGACTTGAAGTAAATTTGAGTTGTCTTGGCTAAAGTCTTACATTAGGGGTCTATAAAACTATATAGTATAAACTACTTAATCAATTATTTAAAGAGTTCCAGATAATGGCTTTAGTATATAACAGATGTCAACAATGATACTGGCAAAGGTATAATAAGGTTAATGCATGTGTTAGCAATATACACAATTTTTTGAGGTAGATGTCATCTATAATAAGTAGTTTCAGGTGTCTCTAAAAGATGTGGTTAAAACTGGAGGTAAAGGAAGAGGAGCACTTAGCTATTGTGTCTCTAAATTCCTGGTTTGAGAAGAAAGACCACTCAAGCATGTCTGACTAAGAAAGTTTGTTCAGGAAGCTAGTGTTAATGGGACAGTTTTCTGCTGAATTGTATGAGCTATGAAGAGCTGTCCATAGTGAGTGTGTTGCATAGTTGGCCTTCAAACATAATAAACTCAATGGCTGGGAAAGATTTCTTTTTTATCCAATTTATGAGATTCTATAATTGCTTATTTGAGGAGGCTATTTTGTAGATTTTATCATCAAAGAACTTTCTTTTTACTTTTTGTTTGTATACCTTCCAGCTTTGTAGGTCTCTCTGTTTATGGTAGCTGTTAGGGCTGTTGGTATGTTCTTGGTTCCACTATTCCTTGGAGCATTTTGTGATATGTTTCAGCTTAGAGTATAGCATCTATACATCTTTGAATATGGAAGCCAGCTAGATAATAACTGCTTGAAGACTATTTTTGCTTGTAATAGATGAAGTATTAAGAAGCTTAAGACCTTTCTTCAATGATTTAACAAATTCCTTTTTGTCATCACTGTCTTTTTTAATAGATCAGATTATGACATCAATCTTTATTTCTACTTCAATGATGAGGGAAACATAATCCAAGAGTTTTTACATTTTGGAGTAGAGAGTATGCTGGCCAAACCCAAAGTTATTGGGTGATAGGAATACTAAGTTGAGGATGGAGTTGATGTCACATAGGTTATTAGTGTATCTTGTAGGGCCTGGATTTGAAGGATAAGAGAGTTCCAACCCTAAACTGTCAGTGATAGTGAGTAGATCCTAGATATGAATAAAATGGTGGTGGAAGTTTAGATCCCAGTTGCTATCCCTGATATTGAAATCACCTGTCATGACTACCATAATCCTTATGTTTTTGATATTGCAATATAATATTTCAAGAGCTATTTTGTTGCTATTAGAATAAATGTTGATAATGAAGTTAATATTTTGGTCATTATGAAATGCCAGAACATTGATATCATGGTGGTTGATAAGATCTGTACAAAGAGTGAATCTTAACTATAATGTCTGTTTGTTGATATAGGTAGTAACACATGGATAGTTTTCTTGTAATGTGTTGCTTTGTATGAACAGAGTCTATTTGGGGTAGTTTGGTGCACCATATAGAGGATCATCAATTGGGTTTGTGTGGCTTGAAAGATGGCATATGAGGAACCTAAGAGGCTCCTGGATAAATATTATGTCAGATATATATTTTTGTGTTTCTAGGATAGTATTGGTTAAAATTTTGTTTTTTCTAATGTTCTGAGAAAAAATTTGAAGATTGTGCTTATTTATTGTTTGTTATTGCCTACAGCTAGGTGAGTTTGAGTTAGCTTTGATTTCTTGAGCTTCTTGGGCTTTTTTTGTGTGCCACTTGCAATTGAAGTAGTGTTTCCAAAACAGGCATTTGTTGTCATTAGCCATGTGTTTGCTCTTACAGTTGATGCATTTGAAGGTGTGTGAGCACAGTTTACTTGGCTTAGTTTCTAATCTAGAAAGGTTAGTTTTGGGATTAGCTTTACAACACTATGCCATCTCCCTGTGATATTTGAGTTTGTGAGGGCTACTATATTTTTGACATTTTGACCCATAAGCTCTGCATGAGAAGGTCAAGTATCCTCACTTCTAGCAGTTGTGACATTGTAGGATACTAGAGTTCATGCTAGTACCTCTAATGGTGGCTATGTGGTAACCATAGTTGAATGAATGATTGATGAGTAGTTTGGCTTTTGTTTTGTTCTAAGAATCCCAGATGTTGAGCCACATAATAGTCATGTTTGACTTAGGAGAGGCTTTGATAACTCTCAGTTTTGATACAAAGGAGATTGATTCAAAGAAACCAGCATAACTGATGAAATTGGTGATGTCATTGCTAGTGAGATTGTTACTAGTAGATTGAGTATAAAGAATGTCTATGATTTTGAGATAGAACTTAGACTAGGGTGTCACAGCAAAATAAATTGCACACAGGGAAAAAGAGGGAAAAACAGAAAGACTTAATTAAACTATAACTACATTCCCATTTTTATATGTAAATATCTGAAACAAATGCTCCAGCAGATAGAGTTTCCAAGACAACTTGATGTCATTCCATAACAAGAATGTCACTCTGCGACATAGGGGAGACAAAGGACTAAGACTTTATTGTTATTAATTCCTTTAATTGACTTGAAGTATTGCTCTATTGTAGTAAGGTTGCTAGAGGCTAGAACATTGTTAGTTGCAATAGAAATATCTTTTGCACAAGGTCAGATAAATTTAGTATATAGGGTTGACTTGATGTTTTTAGGAGATTGTTGATGTGGTGAATGTGAGAGCTGGTATCTTTCATAATGTTTTCAATGTGTTTGTCAAGAAGAAAAACAATGGTTTGTTTTCTGAAGAGGCTCTTGGTTATTGTCTAGATTTTTCTTTTTTTGCTGGCCAGTTTTGTCAGGGACGGAGGAGAGAAGTTATAAATAGAATTATACTCTGGAATGGATGTACTGTACTATTTCAGAGAATAAATAATACTTAGCAATGGTATAAATCCCAAGAGAGGACTCTGGCAGAAGGAAAAGACATTAGAGTGGAATACAACTTGATAAATGACCTTAGCTTCAACTTATATGTTGTGCTCCGGTCTCTGGTCATGAGGTTGGTTGCATATTTTGGAGTGAAGGGAAGTTGTCAGAAAAGAGGTTCTAAGGGAGTAGAATAGGAACTGGGATAGACAGGAAAAGTATTAGAACTAAATAAGAGTAGTTTACTATGCTATTTTACTATTGTTAACTTTTAGAAAAATTATTAGGAGAAATAGATTACATAATTGTCAGATTTCCAGAATATGATAAGTTTAGTAAATGTTGCATTGTGGATTTTGATAATTTTTTTGTCTGATAAGGCAGGAAATGCTTCTTTTATTTTTAGGATATTTGCTACTGAGGCTATGACCTGTGCAAATGATTTAGTTGGTAGAGATTTGATAGTACCTTTGGTAGTTTGTCTAGCCTAATAGTTTTTTGATCTCTTAAGTTGATCCTTGGTGAGATAAGAAGAGATTTGAAAAGGGACCTTTCTGATAGAGAGACTATTAGGATTGGTTGAATTAGGTTGAGAAGCTTTGTTCTTGACAAACTATGATATAACTTTGTCACAGATTGAGGTTTCTCCCAACATGTTCAACTGGTCCTAGCCTAATTTGAAGATGGTAAAGATAAACAACCAAGCAGACTCTCTAACTAAAGTGGTCAAGTTGGAAAATGTTATTTCCATTGTAGCTGTAAGGGGCACACTTGGTGAGGCACCCAGTCACACTGCAGTATAGTAAAGCAGGCATCTTAAGTTAGAGCAATGAGTAGCCCAGGAGCTCAAACTATTGTTGAGGTAAGGTATTCTACTG
>Ga0157362_1000520_pt1 | contig 13297 bp, 8 predicted proteins | sample AttlaeALBM3_FD_111480 | JGI IMG/M metagenome (GOLD analysis project Ga0157362, IMG submission 111480) | Fungus gardens microbial communities from leaf cutter ant in Ribeirão Preto, State of São Paulo, Brazil - Atta laevigata ALBM3 | ecosystem: Host-associated > Fungi > Mycelium > Unclassified ... | reverse complement strand
TATTGAGTAAATATTTATTTATTGTAAATAAATATTTACTGAACGAAAAAATTGGTTGCTGTAACAATTTAAATAGTAAAATATGGCATAGCATTTTTATAAGGCTGCAGCAATCAGTTTTTGGTTGTAGCAACAAATTTTTATTTGTGTTATTGAAAAAAAAGATTGCTACAACAATTTAGATAATAAAATATGGCACTTTTATATATATATGGCTGCAGCAACTAATTTTTTATTGTAGCAGTTAATTTTTAGTTGCGTTAGTCTATTGAAATCGTATACTGACATTGCGGATAGATTAACACAACTAAAAATTTGCTACTACAATCAAAAACTGATTGCTGCAGCCATATAAAAATGCTATATTTTACGCTATATTTTACTATCTAAATTGTTGCAGCCACCAATCTTTTTTTTCAGTACACAATTAGTACTATTCAAAGAACTGTATTAAGATTTGGTAAATTTTTTTCAGTATTGATTCGACGACTTCACGAGATATATTCTTAATCGATTTTTTGACATTTATTTCATTTGTCAAGATTTGTGAAGAAGATCTAATCACATTTTAATGCAGATTTCATAAATGTGATGATTTTAGAGCGTAATATTGCGATGAGAAAACATAACGTGGTGAAAGGAGGGGCGAAATGAAGACACTGATGAAATTAGAATTTCGACAGCTTGGAATAATGTGAGATAGGTTGTTTTCCCGCGGGAAACGGTGCCTGGAACTTGAGCTCTGAATTTCAGGCGACGATCGAAACCCTAACTTGCCTCGCGGAAAATAGGAAATGTCGCATGCAGATAAGCACTCCAGGATATTACAGTTCTCATTATCAAGAACGAAATTATGTTACTGTCCGCGAATAATAAGTATCCTACCAGATGATATTACAAGTTTTCTGCCGAGAAAAGAGGAAGAGTTGAAATTAGAAAAGAATGTCGACAATTTAATATAATTGTTAAAAATAAAATAATCAATTATTTAAAATTTAAAAATATGCAAAATAAATCAAAGTGATAAATTCAAAATTCAGTCGTAAGTCCCGAATGACGCACGATGTAGCATATGATATATTGCAAATGTAGAAACATCTTTTATACAGCCATCATAAAAAAAAAAAAGAATGAAGTTTTGTCAGTTCGACAATATCTCTGTCATCGCTCGTGTATCGCATACGAACCGGCCAGAAATATCTACCACTTTTTACGGTGGTTACATAAAAAGCGAATTTTTTCCCGTGTATATCTGTATACGTACATTGTATGCAATGTGCGTACTAATCCAAAGGAAATGAATACTGGAGACCGATATCATGCTGCGTATTGATGAACATCTGCGGAATTCGCCGAGCCATATAGAAATTCGCTCCATACTATGAATTTCTCTATTCACGAAGGTAGTCATTTTCTCCCTTGGTGCGAAATTTTTCCCACGTTGCAAGGAAAGCAAACAGTTCTCCGGGAGCCACGACGGAAATATGATTCCCGCGACGTCTCGTAAAAACGACTTGGCTTCATTTCGTTGGATTATGCAATACCCCTTTCGCCTGATTTAATGCCAAGGCCAAGGGAAGGTACAGCATGGAAAAGTCGAGTCGACGAAAAAAAGAAGATGAATAAGGGAGTAAAACAGAGGTGACGAGAAGATAAAAAGAAATATACAAAGCTATTTACGAAAAAAGAAAAAGAAAGAGAGGAGAGAGAGAGAGAGAGAGAGAGAGAGAGAGAAAGGAAGGTAATCGACGGCAGACGGTGACTTCCGGAAGATTACACGAGCCGGAGGCTGCAGTTTACTCCATTTGGCAAGCTCGATATTCACCGAGGCGCCTTTTCAACCCGATTCCTCCCTCTCTCCCCACCCCCCCCCATCTTTCCTTCTCTGACCGTCGACGAATGAAATACGCTCTCGCCTGAATTTCAAACGACGCTGCAAATCGAATCAGGCTCGCTATGAATCTTCCGACGAGGCCGAGGAGAACAAAACTGGTGAAGTTTTGAGGAGGCAATGGGTGTGTTTGCACATTCGAGAGACAAGGGTGATTTAAAAGGCCGGCGCGACCGACGAGGGCTAATCAACTCCGTTGAATGAATAATGTCTTGAAATATATAACGATATCTGAAGGGATAACATGAAATAATGTGTTCTACTCTGACAAAGATATGTCTAAATGTAGAGACGGAACAAGATTATTTTTAACATGCTCTCTATTCACGAAATATTGATGCGCATAAATACATTGGTTAAACCTATAACGTATAATTCATTTGTTTAATGTCACCTTTAATTTCCCCAATGATGAATCAATCAAAATATTAAGACATGGATTTCAACCCAATTAATGGGATGAGAACATAATGAAATGCATAATAGTTAATTAACTTGATGTGCGGATTTGCGCACCATATTTACATGTACACTCGAAGGGAAACATTTCTCTGTATGTATGTGTATGTAAAAGCAACATGTATTGCACATCTATACATTAACTTTCACGTCGCGAGATAATTATTTCGGGCTTTTCGACTATCGGAATTTTGCAATCATTTTGCAATACGTTCAAGATACCTTGTAAAATTAACATCACTGTCATTGAAGTCCATATGGAATTGTAGTGTGCGACACTCGATTTTATTGCATTCCTTCACTCGTAACAAATCGAGAATCAAAATTATATGTCGCAAAAATAATTATTAACGCGAATAAACTATAAAGAAAAATGTATTGCTTTTTAAATTTTTTTCTGAATTTCTAAATTTTTTTTTCATCACAAATTTACATATTATAAATATAACAATAAATAAATTTTTTAATTATTCGGACTTTAATTTTAAGTCTATTTTTTCAAAATAATGTAACTAGTCATACAATCTTATTACATTCTATTCCTTAGTTAATATACGAGAAAACCACATTCGAAAAGGAATGTAAAAAATAATATACGCGTGAAATCGTTATCATAATTGTTTTCCTTTCCATATTCAATTAAAGATTATAGATTTGATAAAGACAAGATCTAATAATATGTTAATGTCTAATAGCTTAGAATCATTAAAGTACTGGCAAACTCTTGAAGAAGAGTTGAGAAGCAACTGGATTAGTTTCACAGCAAATTGGATGAAACCGTTCGATGAAACGGAAGAGAGAGTAGAAGGAAACTGAGATGATACTATTTCCTGAACACGCATTATACAAACGATTCTCAGAAGCATGAGGAAGTTCGTGCGGACCAGACACTTTCAGATTCATCGTTTGCGTCTTGAAGGTCGGCGTACATAATTGTCGAAGTTAACCGATCAAACGATGATTAAGGAACGACGTGTCGTGAACGCAATCGTTGCTCGTAGATTAGATTCCAGTATCATTACTAGGAATGGCAAGGGGGATCGTTAGCGCTAATGACTCAGGGGCAAATAATTATCCGTTACGTCTTCTTGCGCGTGTAATTTACGAGGAGACACCGCGTACCAACGATATGAAACTGCAATTACGTCATCATGATAAACCTCAATGTAAGCGCTGAGATAACTGTCGCGCTATCTTATAAAACATTTGTAATATCGCGACTTGATTTGGTCAGCTGCCGTTGTCAATTTTCGAACTTGCACTTTCTTCCCAATGCTGGTAAAATCTTTGCTGTACAATGAACAATTTGTATCACGATAAATGAATCTGAACACATTAGTATATGGCACTTCTGCTGGCTGCGTTTGCTGCATCATTATTATTATAAGTATTGTAGGCTTTATAAATCGACAACATTATTTAGGAACTTAAAAGTTCTAGCTGCTTATAATAGTTCTGTAATTTTTAATAAATAGAGTAGTTTCGGTCATTAAAAAAAAACCTGTTTCAAAATTAAAATTCATGCAGCGTTTCAGTTTTATCTCGCGTAAATTCTCTTACTTAGTATTGTTAGAATTTATAATGCTATTTGAAAAAGATGCTGTCTTTTAAAAGCAAAAAAAATTTTAATATAATAGAAACAAGCAAACATTGTTAAAATATCAAAATGAAAAAAATATAGATTTCATGTCGTTATCGTTAAACAGTTTCTTGTGTTATTCTGTAGCTATTTGAGCATTGCAGTAGGAGTTGTAACAATAAATAATAATTAAATACTTCTTAAACAATCTATATCATCTGAGGAAGGCGAGTCTATGTATACCAAAGTGAAGCGCGCTTTTCAAGAATTCTGTTTATTCTAAAATAATTCTGTATTTATTTCTGCACACATTCTAGCAAGAATTTTAATAAATTTTCAACATTAATAAAATATTTCTCAAATTTAAATAAATTATTTTTGTTTATTTAAATTAGTATAGTCAAGAATTATAGAATTATTAAAAATAAAGTCAGACTTTTCTCGATAGTTTGAGTTCCCTCGAAATGATACGCCAGCTTTGCGCTACATCGGTAATGTATACGGCAGCTGATCAATTTGCAGAAATGCAAATTCCTGCATTGCGGGAACTGTTAATCGTGTCATCTGTGTAATTAATGGGATAAATGCCTTCGATGAGATATTACCGTCCGCATTTAATCATATGCAAATACGCTCTATTTTCGAACCGAGAGAAAAATTTAAGCGGCCACGTTAATATCAATCAAATAATATTGAAATAAAATTGATATAAAATTGATATAAAATTCTTATCAAATTTGTAAAAAAACTTCAAGCAAATATCACGATAAACAACAGCTTTATACAGCAATTTTTTTATATTAATACTGATATTAATTACTGACGATTAATTGAAATATTTTTATCAGACGAATAAAACGTGTAAATTAAAAGAGAGACAAACGCACGTGGCAATTGCGATTCTTCTCTCGGTCGCGACTACTTGCTAACAATCTCCTTGACTCGGCTACTTTTTGCTACCAACTTTCTACTTACGTGTCTCGTGTCGGCCGCGAGAAGAGGAGTGTGTGCCTGCAACAACCGAGCGTTCAGGGAATTAGAAGAGAGGTCGCGTGACTTTTTGCTCTTTTGCTAGCTTGGAACTTCATGCTTCCGGCAAGGCCATTCATCTCGCGTCGGATTCCAAAAAATGACCAAAATATCGCGGCATCGTTTTATTAGGAATATCGTTTATGCAAACAAGTTCTATACATCAAAGATGTGCACTCACAAGAGCGTATTCTTGATGAATTTTAATACATGATGAATTCTAATTATGAAATTATCTAACAAGGAGGATTACAAAATTTTCGCAGATTAAACTTCGTGGACATGGATAAATCATTATTATTCATTACGTGTAGCTGCTCTCACTTTAACTAGATTATAACCGAAGTTTAATCTACAGCTTTGCTAGTAAGCTATCAAGATATAAATGATTTCCAAATTCATCTCAGTATACGCTCGTGTAGTTGAAACTTTGCAAAACGCTTTATTATATGAAATATATCCAAACTAATTTATTGATTATTAATATATTATTATTATATATAAACGAACGTGAACTTTTACAACAAATCCGTTTTTTTTTAAATAACAATCGAATTAAATAAAGTAAATGGAAATATATCGAAAGTGATAATGATTTTGCGTGTAGACGAAAATTTTTGGCCTTTTTGAAAGTTACTTTATTGAAGCTTAGGAATTTTAGAGAGGAAGTCTTTGGGAAGATGTGCTCGCATGCTGTACTACATGTGTATTCAAGAGAAGATTATTCATGCAAATAAAAAAAATAGAAAGGAGATATTTCTGGCCGGCAGCGACGTCGTTTTGTTGATTCGGCTAAATGGCTTAAGCTATTTTAGATGTTTCCGCACAATGCAAATTCACTCCTTTTGCATACCACGCGCTTATTAAACGCGGTGAGTTCATTAAAAGCGGAAGTTGACAATGGCGCGTGCGAGCACGAAATTCTCCGCCTCGCATAATTATCGCGCCCGCGATAACTGAACTTCGCGATGCAATGTAACGACGAATTTCACCACGTCGCCGTCACCGCGATAATATTGTAGAATAAATGCAGGTGAGCTTTAAAACACACATTCAATGTCGATTGTTAAAATATTACGTTCCACGTGATATTCGAATCTAATATAAAAAAAAAATCATACTCGATGTCACATTTTAACTTCGCGTGTACTTCTTATACGAAAATGCATGCACTAAGAGAAAAATGTTTGGTATTTGTAATTATAATTACATATTACTATAATTATTACTGCTATAATAATAATAACTATGTGTACAGTTCTAGCAACAAATGTATATAGTTGGCAATCTAAAATGACTATAATACTTATAGTTATTATAACCATAAAATAGTTAAAATTACCTGAGACTATAAAAAATATGGTTGTTCCAAAATATAACTATAAAATTATAGTCATTTGAATCATTTTTATGGCAATTCCAACTATTATATGGTTATAATAACTATAATTATACTATAATCATTTTAGATTACCATGTATATTTATTGCTAGAACTATATACAATACGTAGTTACTGTTATTATTATTATAGCAGTAATAATCATAATTATAGTAATATATAATTATAGTTACATATACAAAACATTTTTCTCTCAGTGTGCGGATAAAATCAAATTTATTTTTTATTAAATTAATAGAAATAATTCTATTTCCGGTTAAAACGGATCTGACTGATCTTAACTTAATAATACTAAATAATACTAAATACAATTTTTACAGATATATTATTTCAGTTTTATAAATTGTACACCAATAAAATTATTGGGATTTGAAATGCAATCGCAAATCGAAGATAATTTGAAATTAATATCTTAAATTAGATTGATCGTTTATTTTAATAGTAAAGCTAATAAGATCTTAAACTCTAAATAATTTATTGTAAAAATATTACCTCACTGTTTTTATCACCTACAGCATTTGAACTTTCTTTCTCTTTCATTTTCACAAAATTTCAAACATGTATTATTTTAAATAAAACACTATTTTACTTTAAGTACAAAAAGTATACATTAGTTCAATTATAAAAAAACAAACCTAATGTTATTTCGATAGATTAAAATATGTCCGACGCGTTTTGTTGTAGACAAGTAAAAAAAAAAGGAAGAAAAAAAAGGTTGAAAAAAGGAAATGGGCGTGGATGTAATTTTCATTCGATTAAATTCAAGGAGAGAAAGACATGCCATCATCGTTTTCCCAACACAATTTCGTGTCTGTACGAGACTACCTAATCATTTTTACGTACACAAGGTCCCATGATATTTGTGGATAATCCGTGCTACAAATTTGATGAATCTCTGCAGAGTTTATGATAGGAAAGAAAATGCGAGGCGTGTCAATGCAGAAAACGCAACAGAAAAATATTGTTTTCCTTATTATTCAATGAATATGTAAACTCTAGGCAAGATTTCAAGTGTCAGCGATAAATTAAGTATCGATACTTGTAATTTTATATCGTTACTTCGTTATAAAATGTTGCTGCATGATTACACGCAGGTTATAATCGACATGTAATAGACGTGACGGTATATTTTTGATCAGTAAATATCGATAAAATAAATTAAAAACAGAAAACTGGTTTGTTCTCCATGAAATCAAGTTATTACATTCAATGCTACGAATTAATTTACATTCTAGTCGCACGTTCTACCGCAAGTAAACTACGCAATTTAATAGAATCATGTTCGTATTAAAAATATATCTTAAAGAAATCAATCGAGAAAATCGAATAAGAAAAAATAATGACTTATTAAAAATGTTATTAAAATAACCAGAGAAATGGAAAAACATCACATCACTCTTCCTGATTGCATTACATAATCCATTAACTTAAGTATAGATTCCGGGCTTTTCCGAGAGAAAGACATCGGGATTATTGATCGACATAGTCGTTATCGTTAACGACGCGCTGTCTTTCCCGAAATTCTTACCAGTGGCAACCCTTAATTTTCCAGGGAAATGGCCGCGTGTACGACCAAATTGAATTTCATATTTCGCTGCGCATCGTGAGTCGGGTTTCCGGTCATTGCTCCGACGTCCCTTCGTAATTAATTGCTATTCAAGCCTACCTCGCTCCAGTATACGATACGATAAAAAAAAAAGTTTGCCTTGTCGCGAGTGAAATCAACGTCCTAATTTCCCTTTCTTGCCAGCATGCTCTCAACATGATACGATTATACCCTCGCTCTGTTTTCGTGTGGAATCGAAAGGAGAAGCACGTTAATGAAGATGGATCGTTGCGATTAACTCAATCCCCGAAAGCTTTTTCTCGATGAATAAACAATGCGATCGTGCAATCGTTTGAATTTATTCCAGCAAGTATTTCAGGAGAATTAATAACAAGTTCATTAAATTCTAAACACGATGGCATAGATGGATTATAATATATAATTAAGGGAGCTTATTTCTGTTTGCTCGTACAATATCTATGTTTCATGAAACTAACCAGAAAATGTGTTGACACATCAATTTAATTACCTGACGTAATATTTTTTATATACAATACCGTTCCGGCTATTGTTTTTAACTAAAGCTTGAGCTCGACATCATAAAACATTTCCGTACCGCGAGATAGCAAACTTTGTTCGCAAGAAAAGAAAGAAAACAGACAAAGACGGGATATGCTGAAATAAAACGCAGCGTAGTCTTTTCTTTTATCATGGAACGACGAAAAAGAAAGTTTGATTTCTCCCGCTGTTTCTTCGTTTTGTTTTATAAACAGCGGTGCTATCATATTCCGGGATTGTAGCATCGGGCCTTTTTTTCGTGGAAAAATCGGGAAAATTGAATTTCCGACAGCGTGTAATGCGGGAGATCGAGAGCGCAGTGATACACGCACGGGGGAAACAGGCGCGGGAAGACAAGCGACCAGAGATGCATCGATCGCCGGAAACGTTCGTGGACGTATTACATTGTGATTTCCGACAATGTGATATCGATCGCGTGATATTCTGTACGCGTTCCTGAAACACATTTGCTTGCGTGCGCGCGCGCATCCGCGTCCCGAATTTTCCGTTGCAGGTGATATTGCCCATAAATCCATCTTTCGTGAATTGGCCCGATACATACAAACGTAAGAGAATCTTTTTTTTTAATATATCGAGGCAACATTTCATTTCTCTTTTTCTTCTTTTTTAGCAAATCAACGTGAATTGCCTTTTCTCGTGCACGAAAAAGTTTCGAAATTTCGAAGTTTGTCGTTAAATTCAGTATTGTGGAGTGCACGGCAAATAAAATCTGCCAAACAAAAGAAATATATATAAAACAGAAAAAACCATCATCTGCGGAGAACAGAGAACGATGAGAATTGAAAAAACCGAAAGAAAAATTCTTCTGTTATAGCGGATAAGTTTACGGCTGAATTTTGAGATTCTTACGGGAAAAATTCACAGGATAGCGAATTTAATAAAATAAAAATTAATGTGTATCACTGTCAGCTTCTATTGTCGATCAAGGATTTTTCGAAGATGTCAAAAGTGCAGCATGTGCGACGACGCTGCTAATGCGTCTCAGGGCACATGCGATGGTCGTCGACAAGGGTACATACTTTGCTTAGGCAAAGAGAATCGCCGGGATTCGGTTACACATTTACACATTTATGGAATATCGATTTTCGTCGGGCGAACCGCGTCGACGGGGAAATTATTCATATATTCGTCGTCGGTGAGACATACCCAAGGGTTGTCCGCGTCAAAGCCACACGAGATTGTACCGCTGCCAGGCAGATCGATCCACACGGACAACAAGCAAGAGAGGCAAAAGGAGCAAATTGAAAATAACCTCTCTTGTTGTCGGGCAAATTTTTAACTTTAGTACAGGGCGGTGCGCGAGACACACGGCGGAAGTTCGCGCGACGTTGAAGTTCGCGCGCAAAGTTGCGAGAGCGAGTCCTTCGCCGGCGAAGTTTTCCGGACGTGAAAAGATTAAAGAGGATATTAACTTCCGAAAGAAGAGCTACAAGATGCGCCAGTATAAAGAAATAAATTTTCACGGGAAGACCGCAGGTTTCGCGCCGAAACGCCGTGTGGCCTAAGAGAGCTCAGGACTATCTTGAGAGGAAAGGGATAGGCTGAGGTGCGCGTAATAATTCATCTCCTATCCAAGAAAGGGTTTCACATAGGTAAATCCCGCTTACGAACTTGAGAAATTTGAGCATATAATTCTTACGGTAACCGTATATGCGCACATGTCCATCTGCCGACTATCAATATAAAAGAAAATGAAACGTAGCTCAAACAAAAAAGTACCGTACGTGAAACAATGCAGAGATAAATGTCATTAATTAGAAGAAAAATCTCTCACTCGAAATCGTTATATCATTCGTGAAAAGAGCAAGAACATATATTAGCAGAATTCCTGACGTATTACGACGTCAACAGAGGATCAAAGAAAGAATTTTTTCGAGTTACCAGTTACGAAGCTGAAAAATTTAATTATCCGACGGACGCGTCTCGCGCTGCGAGAGGACGAGGATGAAAATATTCTCTTCTTTCAAGCGCTTTTGGGCAAACTGTACAAGGGATAGGAAAACTTACGAGGCTTGAAGTGGCAGATCGATAGGAACATGAAACGCGATGGCGCGGCGGTACAAAAAGCACGAGTTTACGCGTCGCGGTTATTAACGAGACTGAATCTGCGTGAAAAAGCAACACTGCAAATTCGTTGATCAAAACAGCTCCTTTGCTTCTTTTTTTTTAACTTTTTTTTTATATGTAGATATAATTACTTGTATATATAATCTTCGTGCGGCAACAGCGGAGATTAATATTTCCGAGGCGTGCTGCGGAAACTGCGGCGTAAATTAAGGATCGATTTGTTGCCATGTCTGTTTACGACAAGCAATTTTGAATGTTGATTAAAGGTGGGTTTTGCAATTTCACGACGTCAGCAAACTTATCATTATATGTTTTATGTCATGATGGTAATTTACCGATTTTATTACAAAATTAAAATCCTTTTATATCCATAATTCCAGCAATCGATTCAATTTGGCGTACACAATTTTCTACATGTCATGATTCATAAAGTTATTTCTAAAATAAAAAACACAGAAATAAAAAAAGAGAAACAATGATATCAAAATGCTTCGTAAATGAGAAAGTGAGGTCCCGAATGTCAACGATATCTCTGATATATTGACAATGTTAAGAGGTACGGTTGTAAACAATAGATACACGTTATCTCAAAGAGCGCATTGGTCTTGAGCCGTCAATGAATCAGGATTCTTTAGATAGCATTTATCAGCTACAACAATGCTGGAAGTGTAACAAATACCAGATAAATTTTCACTTTCATCTTATCAATGCTGCATTCTTGACACAACGGAATGTCGTTCATGCGTCAATGATATACGAAATAATTTGTCGTGTTTTCACTATAGAAGAAATAAAATGTGTGAAATACGCAACAGAGGAATGTGAAACAATCACACGATATTAGGTTTGCTCGCGTTGCTTGAAATTCTCAAGAATTGTTAAATTTAAAACGATATAAATACACCTATATGCAGGCATTGAAGAGAGAGAAGGCGAAGATGCAAAAAGTGCAAGTAACGCTAACAAATCTATGATATTCTCCTGTTGATATACTTCCCGTCCAAAATGTATGTAATCATTGTATGTAATCATTAAATGATTTCTTGAGCTTTTAAGTAATAAATCTATCGTGTTAAAAACATACCGTGTATATATATATATATATTTATATATATATATATATATATATATATATAAAATATTTATTCTGATAATATATTAGAAAATAAATTATACTATTCCGAATTCCGTATATAGGAATTCCGAAATAGGATATCTGAAATAGCAATCGCTATGTGCCTGTGACTCCGTAGGACACATTTTTGGCATTCGTGGGACAACCTCCAAAGCGGACAAGGGTCAAGGTAGTTTAGATCGTATGTGTGTATGTGTGTCGTTGGAATTCAATTACTGCTCCCATAAAACCGACCCTAAACGGAAACCATTAAATTTCATGTCCCTGATCACGGCTCTCTAGCAGAGCTATTTTAGAGTCCAAATAATCATTTCTTGTCACACTTTCAAATTCACACATTTCCAAGTTCACACTTCTCTATGTTAACAACATTTTTATAATAAATTTAAAAGACCATTTGACTGCATCTGTTAAAATGCACGTAAAATCTCCTGTATCGTAATTTTATCTATATTATAATTATATCGAGAATAAAATTATGGAAATTAATCGCGAAAAATTTTCATTCATTCCTTTTTTTTCAAGATTTTTTTTTTTCAAGATTATTCTTGATAATAATACGAATTCCGTTATGTTTCATCACGGGGATAAAAGTCTAACACCAAAATTACTATCTACGTTCGTCAAGATCGTCGAGCGTGAAGTTAGGGGGTCTATTCCGGTAAGGGATGACGGTAATTTCGCGGGTGGGGACCGATTCACATCGAGTGTGAAACTAGTTCACTGCCAAAGTAAACGTCGTGCCATTCGCATTTCGTTATCTCTCTGTTTTATCATTTCTTGAATTAGAAATTACCTCGTTTTTAAATTCATTTTTTATGACATACACAGAGGTGTATATTACTCATTAAAACGCAATATTATTATTAACCCTTGAAAAAAAAATCGAATAAAATATGCAAACTCGAGATTTAATAATTTTTAGTAAAATTTTGATTAGATGCTTTCTAAGCTTTCTATTTATTAACAGACTTTAATAAAGAATAATATCAAGGAAAATTTACTAAATATTCAACTGATACGCAAACATAAACAGAATATTCGTTTCAAAATATTTGTTATGCATTTTTGCCGTGCACACAATCTGATGTTACACATTTTAGAAAACGCTTTATTACATTTTCTGTATTCAGATCATATATACAAAGTCAGTGATATCAAAAGAGTTTCAGCGTCTCGCACAGAATAGACGGAAACGGATTTTGCATTCACGACAGCGCAATTCCAACGATTACGAAACAAATTTACCAGCGGATCTCCGAAACAATGAATGCTAAAGGATGGCATGAAAAGGCGGGAATCTCTCGGTTCCAGCTATTGCCTTTCAGGGTGAAGCGGGGCAGGTCCGGCCAGTGGAATACGTCCCACGTGAAATACGTTCGCGGATACGAACGGTCGTCCATTTGTCCGCTGTCGACCATCCCTTCTCCCCCGTCGTTCGCAAGCCCTTCACCCTTCACCGTCCGGCCGCGCTGCGGGACGTTCGCCATTTCTCAGCTTGGTTCAATTTAAGGAAAATGCCTGCCGTGGCCACGCACCGATCCATTCGTACAGATTTGCCTCGCTTGTCGATACCCAATACCTGTCCGCGAGTTTATGCGAGTTCGTTTC
>Ga0157362_1000518_pt1 | contig 13312 bp, 15 predicted proteins | sample AttlaeALBM3_FD_111480 | JGI IMG/M metagenome (GOLD analysis project Ga0157362, IMG submission 111480) | Fungus gardens microbial communities from leaf cutter ant in Ribeirão Preto, State of São Paulo, Brazil - Atta laevigata ALBM3 | ecosystem: Host-associated > Fungi > Mycelium > Unclassified ... | reverse complement strand
GGAGGGGGGCCCGGCCCGCATGTTGCTGTTCCTCGACGCCGATCTCGCCGACAGCGCCGGGGCGGTGGCGGCCCTGGTGGGACCGGTCCGCTCCGGCGCAGCCGACATGACGATCGCGACCCTGCCGCCGCAGCGGAGCGCCGGGGGCGGTCGGGGCCGTGTGGTGCGGTTGGCCGCGGGCGGGATACGGCGCGCGACCGGCCGATCGGTGCGGCAACCGTTGTCGGGGCAGCGCTGCCTGACCCGTGCGGCGTTCGAGGCGGCACGGCCGCTGGCGCACGGTTTCGGCGTGGAGACCGCGTTGACCATCGACCTGTTGCGGGCCGGCCGCACGGTCACCGAAATCGACTGTGAGCTGCACCACCGGGTCACCGGATCGGACTGGCGGGCGCAGCGGCATCGCGCTCGGCAGTACCTGCACGTGCTGCTGGCGCTGCTCACCCGGGGGCGGTCGCGCCGGCGGGCCTGAGCTCGGCCGCCTCCGCGCCACCACCAGCCGGCAGCTGCGCCCACAGCGAGGCCCAGATTGCGGTGAACAGCGGCGCCCCGGTGATCAGTGCCACCGCGGGCAGAATCACCCCGGAGTCGTTTGCGGCGAAACCCAGCAGCCCGGTGACCAGCGCCGCGGCGAGCAGGCTGCGGAAGGCCGGGTCGGCCGCCCGGACCCGGACCAGGCCGGACAGCCGCAACGCCCCCGGCCTCCAGACGACGAGTGCGGCGAGCGCCACGAGTGGCACGAACACCGCCACGATCACCGGCGCATCGCGCAGCAGGCCCAAATTCGCTGCAGCCTTTTCGTGCAGGACCCTCGCGCCGTGCCCGTCAAGGACGTCCTGCACGAACCGGCCCACGTGGGACCGGCGGGCCGCGGGCCGCCGCCAGTCGCGCACCGCCAACCCGGTCACCGCCACCGCGGTCCCGAGTCCGACCACCGCCACCACTTTCGGTCGCCATCGGATCCCCCCCACCCCCAGGGCCAGCACGGCGGCGCCGGGCAGCAGCGAGATCACGCCGCCGAAATCGGTGCCCAGCCCCGGCCAGCCGTCCACCACCGCGGCCACCGCGGCGACCGAGCCCGCTGCGAGCGCCGCCCAGCGACGTCGCCCGGCGGCGAGCAGCCGGGTACCTACGGCGGCGGCGGCCGTCAGCGCGCACACCGCGAACACCGAGAAGGTGATGTTGCCGAAGCCGTAGAACCGCCCGGCCACCAGCATCGACAACCCGAAGATCGCGTTGATCTGATCGTGCGAGCCGGTCGCCACGTCGGCGGCCAGTCCGACCGCGGTCAGCCCGCCGATGAACGCGGGCGGCCCGTAGGGATGACGTCGCCACGGCCCGGCGAGCGCGACCGCGGCGGCCGCGGTCGCGCCGAGCCCGGTGGCCGTCCACAGCGCCACGGCCGGATGGCCGGACCGCTCCCAGGGCAGCAGATTTGCCGCGAATGTCGCCGGCGCGACAGCGGCGAACCACACCGCGATCACCCGCACGGCACGGGCGGCGGCGGGCCTGCCGATACGGCCCCGCCAGAAGCCCAGCACCACCAGCGCGAGCGCCAGCACCTGACCGGCGATGAACACGGTGAAGAACGGCACGAAGATCTGCCGCAGCGTCTGCGCCGCCGTGTCCGCCGCGAGAAGGTCGCCGGTTCGCGCCGGACCCGACCGCAGCACCAGCGCGTTGCCGGCCGCGGACCGGTCGGTGCCGCTCGCCAGGGTCGGGGTCAGGTCGCTCAGCTGGACCAGCCCGGTCTGGCGGGTGGACGGTGATCGCAGCCAGGGCCGGTGGGCGGGGTCATACCCGTCCGGGGGGTGAATGGCGAGGGCGGCCAGGTGCGGGACGACGTCACCGCCGGCCGGACCGGCGAGGCCGTCCGAGATGCCCGCGATCACCAGGGTCTGACCTCGGCCGGCCAGCACGTCCACCAGGGCGTCCGCGGTCTGCAGCGCGCTCGCCCGTTCCGGGCCGTGGTCCGGCAGCGCACCCGCGTCCGCGACGAGGAGATCGCAGCGCGGGGGCAGGGCGTCCGCGGTCGCGGCGTAGTCAACCCCAAGATCCCCGCGCGGGTCGGCGAGCGCGACGGCCGCCCCGGGCCCCAGCGCGCACGCGCCGGACCGGCCGATGAGCCGGTCCCGGAGGGTGCCCCAGACCGGAAGGGGGGAGTCCGTGTTGTCGGCGATCAGCCTCGACCAGCCCGGCACGGCGTCACTCCCGCCGCCCCGCGTCGGCACCGGTGGCGGCGCGCAGTCGTCCCCGTCGCGCGGCCCCCCGGACCGGGTGCCCGAGTTCAATGTCAGCCAACCGTCCAGGGGGCAGGTGGTGGCTTCGCGGGTCCGCACCGACATCGACGCCACCGCCGAGCGCTGGACGACCTGCCACAGATGCGGCGTCGCGGGCGTGATGTCGGACCAGCGGAGGCCGCCGACCCCCACGAAGATCACCGGGCCGGGCGGGACCGCGGGGCCGAGGCTCGCGCGAGCCGCACTCGCCGGGACCGCGGCCATCAGTAACGGGCCCGCGATGGCCAACGCGGCCAGCACGCGGCGCAGACTCGGCAAGCTTCCCCTTTCGGCGGGCGGCCCGGATCGCAGCCTATTGCCCGGCACCCGCGGCGCGTCCCTCCCCTGCCGCGCCCGCGACGCGCCGGGCGGCGGATCCGCGCCAGACGGTGCGCGCGCCCCTACGCTGCCCAGCGTGACCGATCCGTTGTCGAGCGTCGGGTTGGCCCTGGGCGCCGGTGGCTTCCTCGCCGCCCTCGGCGCGCACGTGCGCTTCCACCGGCTGCGCCGCGACTGCGTGCTGCTGCAGGCCGGCGCCGAGCGGTCGTCGTTCATCGTTGCGGCCGCGCGAACCACGTCGGAGCTGGAGCGCCTGCGCTCGGATGTCGGTCGGCTGCACCTGGATTTCGACGGGTTCCGGCACACCGTTGACGAGTCGATCTGTCGGGTGGCCGTGCACCGCTACGACGCCTTCGGCGAGATGGGCGGCCGGCTGTCCTGGTCACTGGCCCTGCTCGACGAGCACGGCGACGGCGTGGTGCTCACGACGTTGGTGGGTCGGGCGGCCACCCGCTGCTACGCCAAGCCGGTGCGCCGGGGCAACGCCACCGAGCCCGCCTCGCCGGAGGAGAACCAGGTCGTCACCGCCGCGCTGCGCCCCGCGCGTGGGATCCGCATCCCAACCCAGGCGCAGGAGCCCGGGCTGCCCGCCTCGACCTGAGGACGCCGGCGGCCCGAGCGCGCCGGGTGCGCGGGGAATCAGATGAGGGCGTCGGGGTGCGAGGGCGTGCGGACCAGCAGCGCGCTGGGTTCCACCACCACGGTCATCTCCCGCCCCGGCTCCAGCAGGTCGCCGTCGATTTGGCGCGGCCACACCCGGTCGCACGAGATCGAGATCTTGCGCCCCCGGAAGTGGACGATGCGTGCGCCCGGCGAATCCGGGCGGCGGCGAATGACGTGGAGCGCGAGCATCGCCCACTGACGAAACGAGGCGGGCACCAGAACGGCCACATCGAGGATGCCGTCATCGGGTAGCGCCGCGGGCAGCAGCAGCATGCCGCCCTGCAATCGGCCGACGTTTCCGATCACCACGCCGCGCGCGCGCAGCTCCGTGGACGGGCCATCGTCGATGGTGATCGTGAGGTGGGCCCGGCGATCGAAGATGTGCCGGACGCCGGACACCATGTACGCGGGCCAGCCCAAGCGCGCCTTCAGCCGCGCCGGGGCGTCGGAGATCATCGCGGCGTCGTAGCCCATCCCGGCCATCACCACGAATCGGTGGGTTTCGTCGACGCGGCCGGTGTCCAGCTTTCGGTCGGCCCCATGCAACCCGATGCGCAGACACGCGTCCCGATCGTGGGGCAGGCGCAGATTTCGGGCCAACAGGTTGCCCGTGCCCGCGGGCAGGATGGCCATGGGCACCCCGGTGCCGGCCAGGCCGGAGAGCACCGAGGAGATTGTGCCGTCCCCGCCGCACGCGAACACCACGTCCACGCCGCCGGCGGCGGCTGCCCTGGCGTGGCCGATGCCCAGCTCGTCCGTGCGCGTGGTCAGCCACAGCGGTTCGGCCCAGCCGGCCACCGCCAGGTATCGGGATACCGCCCGGCGCTCCTCCTCCAAGTCGGCCACCTTGGTCGGATTTACAATCACTGCGGCTATGTGACGATCCGTCAGAGGAACATCTGGGATCGTCGACCGTTGTTCGAAGCCGCCCCCCGCCAACACGTAACGGCTGGCCAGGCCGACCGCGCACAGGCCCGCCGACAGACTCACCGCGACCGTGAGGACCGAGTACGTGCCGATCGTGAGCTGGCCCGCCACAACGATCGAGGCGGCGACCCAGGGCACGACCCGACCCAGAGCCCGCCGCAACGGCGTGGCCAGCCGGCGGCCGAGGACCACCGCCACCGAGCCGTAGGTGGCGGCGGACAGCGCGGTGGCGGTCGCCGGAAACCTTTCCCCCGGCACCGCCGCACCGGCGACCGTGACCGCGATCGTGACCAGCACCATGGAGGTGACCAGAAACACCGCCTCGCGCCAGCGGTGGTAGCCCACCCGCATGCCGGCGACCAGCACCACCGCCGGCGGCGCCGCCACCGACACCGCGCCCAGCCCCTCGGCCCATCGGGCGAGGGTGTGTCGGCCGTGGTGTGCGATCCACGGCCAGTCCGGACCGGGCCAGGTGTCCAGCACCCGCCCGACGAGCAACAGACCCAGCGCAAGCAGCATCGCCGGGGCGGCCGTCCGGCGCATCAGCCGCAGCACGTCCGGAGTCATCCCTCCGACGGTAGCGGTCGAGCGGGTCAGCACCGCGGATAACCTTTCCCGGAACGACGATTCCGTTGCATCCGAACCCGCAGGTCGCCGGGGCGCTGGGGTAGTCAGCGGCAACAGCATCGCCGCACCCCGACGGCGGAGCCGTTCGGGAGGCGAGCATATGAGGGGCACTCCGGAGGGGCGGCGACTGTTCGCCGGCTGCGTCGCCGGGGGCCTGGCGCTTGGCACGCTGGCCGGGATTGGGGCGGGGTTGGCCTTCCGCAGCGATGCGGAGGTGGTGCCCTGCCATCCCGAGGATCCGAACGACTTTCGGACCTGCCGGGAGGTTGACGTGGCCGGGTTCGCGCTGCGCTCCGCGTGGGGGGCGGCTTTCACCGTCGGCGCGCTGGTGGCCCTGATCGGCTGGGTCGTCTGCGTGGTGTTCGTGCTCTACTCGACCTCCTCCCACCCGCACCACCACCCGGAGCCCGACGAACGCGATCACTGGCGGCGGCGCCCCTGATGACCGCCCCGCCCCTCGCCGTGGCCGTCGACCTGGACGGCACCCTGTTGCGCTCGGATCTGACCGTCTCCGCGCGGACGCGGGCCGCGCTGGCCGCGGTCGAGGATTCCGGCGCGCTGCTCGTCCTCGTCACCGGGCGCCCGCCCAGGTGGATCACCCCGGTGTCCTCCCAGACCGACCACCGCGGGTTGGCGATCTGCGCCAACGGTGCGCTGCTTTTCGACCTGCACACCGAGCAGGTAGTGGGGGCCGACCTGCTCAGCGTCGAGGTGTTGAGCGAGACCGTCGGTCTGCTGCGGGGGAAGATCCCCGGGCTGGCCTTCGCGGTCGAGTACGGCGCGGAGTTCGCCCACGAGGCGGCCTACCCGGTCGCGGCGGCCCATCGGCGCCACGACGTGCGGATGGTCACCGAGCCCGCGCTGCTGGGGCGCGCGGCGGCGAAGCTGTTGATCCGGCACGCGGAACGCGACTCCGAGGATCTTTTGGCCGAGGTGTCGGGGTTGGTGGCCGGTCGGGTCGAGGTGACCCACTCGACACCGATCGGCCCCGGGCTGCTCGAGGTGTCCGCGGCCGGGGTCAGCAAGGCCAGTGCCCTGGCGCGGTTGTGCGCCCGTCACGGCATCCCGGCCGAGGACGTGGTTGCCTTCGGCGACATGCCCAACGACCTGCCGATGCTGGCCTGGGCCGGCCGGGCCTACGCGATGGCGAATTCCCACCCGCAGGTGTTGGACCTCATCGAGGGCCGGGCGCCGAGCAACGACTCCGACGGCGTGGCCGTCGTGCTGGAGGGGCTCTTCGCCCGACCCTAGAGTTCGCCGCTCAGAGGTACTGACCCTGGCCGGGGTCGCGACCGGGGGTCATGCCCGGCACGGCCAGCCCGCCGCCACCCGGCAGGGCCCGGCGCATCTGCTCGAGCTGCGCCCGAGCCGCCATCTGCTGGGCGAACAACGCGGTCTGGATGCCGTGGAACAGACCCTCCAGCCAACCGACCAGCTGGGCCTGCGCGATGCGCAGCTCGGCGTCGGAGGGCACCTGACCCTCGCCGAACGGCAGCGAGAGTCGCTCCAGCTCCTCGACCAGCTCCGGAGCCAGGCCGTGTTCGAGTTCGGCGATGGTGCTGCGGTGGATTGCCGCCAGGCGCACCCGACTGGCCTCGTCCAACGGCGCGGTGCGCACCTCCTCGAGCAGCTGTTTGATCATGCTGCCCAGCCGCATCACCTTGGCGGGCTGCTCGACCATCTTGGTGATCGAGTTCTCGTCGGCGCCGTCGTCGGGCGGGCCCTCAACCGCCATTCCGGCCGGGGTCACCACCAACACGCGCTGGTCCTCGGATTGGTCTGGCGAACTCATGCCTTCCATAATCTCCAACCGGCCCGCCGCATTCCACGGCGGGGAGACGGTTACCGCGGCACCTCCAGCAGCACCTTCCCGACGTGCTCGGAGGCCTCCACCACCCGGTGCGCCTCGTCGGCACGGTCGATGGGCAGCACGCGATCGACGATGATCCGCAGCTTTCCCGCCTCGATCAGCGGCAGCACGTGATCGGCGACCGCGGCCACGATCTGCGCCTTCTCCGCCGCGGGCCGGGCCCGCAACGAGGTTGCCGTCACCGACGCGCGTTTGCCCAGCAGCGCACCGATGTTCAGCTCCGCCTTCACCCCGCCCTGCAGGCCGATCACGACCAGCCGGCCCCCCGTCGCCAGCGCCTCGACGTTGCGGGCCAGGTAGGAGGCGCCCATGTTGTCCAGGATCACGTTGGCGCCCGCGCCGTCGGTGGCCGCCCGTACTCGTTCCACGAAGTCGTCGTCCCGGTAGTTGATCAGCACCTCGGCACCCAGAGACCGGCAGCGCTCCAGCTTGGCGGCGTTGCCCGCGGTGACCGCGACCCTGGCGCCGTGGGCGACCGCGAGCTGAATCGCGGTGGTGCCGATCCCGCTCGCCCCGCCGTGAACCAGCAGGGTCTCGCCGGGGCGCAGGCCCGCGATCATGAACACGTTCGACCACACGGTGCACGTGACCTCGGCCAGGCCCCCGGCCTCGACCAGGCTCATCGCCCCGGGCCGCCGCAGCAGCTGCCCGGCAGGCACCGCGACCCGCTCGGCGTAACCGCCACCGCCCAGCAGCGCGGCAACCTCGTCGCCGACCGACCAGCCGGTCACGCCCGGACCCAGCGCGGCGATCCGGCCGGAGCACTCCAGCCCCGGGTACGGGGGCGCGCCCGCCGGCGGCGGGTAGTGGCCCAGCCGCTGCATGATGTCGGCCCGGTTGACCGCCGAGGCCACGATTTCGACCAACACCTCGCCGGGGCCCGGCTCGGGATCCGGTGCCTCCGCCCAGGTCATAACCTCCGGGCCGCCGAACCCGTTCAACGTGATCGCCCGCATGTCCGGCCACGCTACCGGCCCGGGCACGGCCGAGTGGGGGCGGTGACCTCGGTCGCAACCCGGTCGAACTCCCCCGCTGGGCGGGTACGTTTCCCGCATGGTCGCCGAGTTCTTCCCCGACGCCATCCGGATCGAGCAGTACGTCAAGCGCACGTACGACGCCGTGCTGCCCTACGGGCTGGTCTCGGAAAAGACCCTGGCGATGATCGGGGTGTGCCGGGATGAGCTCACCGACGCCCTGAGCGAGCCGGTGCGCGCGGTGTGGGGTCCACCGTTCGAGATGGGCAGCATGGCGGGGATGCTCTTCCTGGGCGCCGCGGGCCTGCGCGCGGCGATGGCGCACGCGCCGGGGGCCGACGGTCGCCAGCGATTCGTGATCTACGCGATGCCGCACGTGGGGATCGACTCCGACGGCGTGATCGGCTCGGTCAACCGGCCCGGCCAGGACCGCAAGACCACCGCCTGCGGGGCGCTCATGGCCTTCCGCGGCGAACTGGTCGAGCGTCGGGTGCACGGCGACCTGAACCCGTACGACCTCGAGATGAGCCTGATGCGTCAGCGCCTGCTGCGGGCAATCCCGTACGGGGAGATACCCGGCGTGGTGGAGCTCACGCGGATAGCCCGGGACGCCATCCTCGAGGACCTGCGGCACACCGCCGAGAAGCTGCCCGGCTGGGACGAGGCCGACGTCGCGATCTTCTCGGGCATCCAGATTCACACTCCGGACGGTGACTTTGTCGCGCCCGGCCACAGTTCCGTCCAGTTGGCGGGCGCGCCCGAGGCGGCGACGCTGGCAATCTGAGCCGAATGGGTGGATCTCCCCACACCCGCCGCCACCCAAGGGCGCTGCGCTCCGGTTCGGACAATTCCCCCGCCCCCGGACATCGGCTCGCCGGCCCGGCGCAATGACTTGCCGGGAACGTCGGGTTTTCGACGTCGTTGTCTCCCCGGATACCGGTCGGGTAACCCCCCGAAAATCCCCAATGCGTCGTCATTACTCGCCTTGACGGACACCTGGAATTTCCTTTACAAAGCTGACCGGCACAGCGAATACCGACCGAACCGGACTGCCGCCCCTTTTGGGTTATTGCGGGTGAGATGTCCAGAAAGTGAGAATCAGATGAGGAAGATCGCTCGCGCCGGTGCGGTTGTCGTCGCAGCCGCCGCCATCGCCGGTTTCGGGGTGCCCGCCGGCGCCGCCACCACCAACCACCATGGCTTCGAGTTCGGTGAGGGCTTCGAGGGAGATGACGGCCTGATTCAGGTCTGCAACCACAGCGGTTACCTGTTCAACGTGTTCGCCGACGGGCCCTCGGTCCGCACCGACGACCTTGCGGGCAGCTTCGACGAGTGCACGCACTGGCATGTGGTCGAGGCCGGTCAATACATCATCGGTTTCGGTCTGCGCACCGCCTCGACGCAGAAGGTCATCATCCAGGCGCGGATCAAGCGCGGCAACCGCGTGTTCTACGAGAACTTCAGCGACGAGGGCAAGATCACCACCAACGTGGGCGAGGAGCAGCGTACCCGCGTGGACCTGTTCATCCCGCAGGGCTGACGCACCTCCGGTGTGAAGCGCCGGACCGGCTGAGCCGGTCCGGCGCTTCGCGTTTCGCCTTGGCGCCGGCCAGACGAACCGGCGCGACTCGCCCCCGCGGGCAGGGACGCTCTTTAGTTTGGCGATCTTGGTCTCGAGCGAATCTTGGTGGACACAAAGGCTCAAACCGGGCAAACGGCCGCTACCTTGGACGCCGTGATCAACTAGGGGTCGGGGCGTTTGGGGGGCCTGCTGTTACGGCGCGCCCGCAACAGGGGGGACCGAATACTCCAATTCTCCTGCAGACGACCGAACCGGTTATGCCCGCCCTCGGCCGAAGCGGCCGAGACCAATACAGAGAGAGAGCATGCCATGCGCAAGATCTCCCGCGCTGGTGCGGTCGTCGCCGCGGCCGTCGCCGCGACCAGCGTTGCCGTGATTCCGGCTCACGGCGCCGCCGCGGCTCCCATCGCGCCGATGAGCAAGAAGAAGGAGAAGGCGGAGGCTCCGAAGACGCCGCCGCCCCCGAAGGGCGTCATCGTCATCTGCAACCACTCCGGCTACATGTTCGACGTGTTCGCCGATGGCCCGTCGATCCGCGAGGACGACCTGGCCGGCAGCTTCGACGAGTGCACCGACTGGGCGAGGGTGCTGACCGGCAACTACCAGATCGGTTTCGGGCTGCGGACCGCCTCCGGGCAGTCGAAGGTCATCATCGGGGCCCGTTTCAAGCGCGACGGGCACGTGTACTACAAGACCTTCAACGGCGAGGGTCTGATCACCGGTTTCGTGAACAAGGACGAGACCATGCGGGTCGACCTGTTCATCCCGCAGGGCTGACGAAAGGTTTCGACCACCAAACCGCCGCGCCCGGGGTCCCGGGCGCGGCGGTTGCCTGTCCGATTGCGTAGCAGGCACCGGCAGCCCGGCGCACTCCGGACATTTGACACAAACGCCCTGAACAACTTCATCACGTGATGTGGTGCATTGGCCAGTTGTGTCGTTGATCGGCCCGAACCGCCACCGACGGCGTAAGCCTGATGCTACGTCGGTTGTGGCCGGGTTAACTTCGCGCCGGAAATGACCGCAAATACGAACAGCGACCGCTATGACCCTGCCCGCTCTCAGCCCGCCGGCGCGAGAAGTCGTCAGAAAAGAGACTCCAAATGCCCAAACTCACCCGTTACGGAGTGACTGTGGTGGCCGCCGCCGCTGCAACGTCGCTCACCCTGCTCCCGGTGCAGTCGGCCGGCGCGGCCCACAACGATGGCGCGGCCCCGTCCCCGAAGGCGCACCACAAGGTCAAGGCGAAGGCGAAGGCGGAGAAGGAGGTAACGCCGAAGGCGCCGCCGCCTCCCGTTGGCCAGATCATCATCTGCAACCACTCCGGCTACATGTTCGACGTGTTCGCCGATGGCCCGTCGATCCGCGAGGACGACCTGGCCGGCAGCTTCGACGAGTGCACCGACTGGTCGCCCGTGCTGGTCGGCAACTACCAGGTCGGTTTCGGCCTGCGGACCGCCTCCGGGCAGTCGAAGGTCATCATTGGGGCCCGTTTCAAGCGCGACGGGCACGTGTACTACAAGACCTTCAACGGCGAAGGTCTGATCACCGGGTTCGTGAACAAGGACGAGGTCATGCGGATCGACCTGTTCATCCCGCAGGGCTGACGAACAGTTTCACCGCACCACCGCCGCGCCCGGGGATTTCCCCGGGCGCGGCGATTCTTCGTTTTCGGATTGTTTGAGGAGCCGGGCGGACTACTCGGACTCGCGTCCTTCGCTGAGGCAGCGCCCCAACCAGACGTCCCCGCGCCGTGCGGTCGCATGCACGGCGGCCACGCGTGCCGGCTGCAGCAACGGCGGAAAGCGATTCAGCCAGCGCAGCACGAGTCGGCGCGAAAGCACTTCCACCCGGTCGGGTGGGCCGTGGTAACGGATGTCCTCCAGTCCGACCAGCACGACGGCGGGCCGGACGTGGATTTCGCCCGCCATCGCCGCGGACAGCGTCCGTGCGGCCCGCCACGCCTGGGTGCGCGCCTGCGCCATGTAGGGGACCGATTCGCCCTCGATGAGGATCTCGTCGTGCTGCACACGGGCCTCGACCCGCGTCGGCGGGTAGTACCGGTACCACCCCCGGTGCCTGCGGGAGAGCAGGGCGAACACGCCGGGCGGCCCGATCACGAGGTGGCTGATCGCCGGATGATCGTCGCCGATCGGCACCGAATGCAGTACCCGCCAGTCCGGACCGAGTCGGTCCAGCACGACGGCGACCCGTTGCTCGCCGTCGGCGGCCCGGCGCCAGGCGGCCTCCCGGGTCGAAAGCCCGAGTGCGCGCACGATCCGGGAGCGCAGCGGCGCCCGGGTGGCCAGCAGCTGGGCCCGGGCCAGGCAATGTGCGCCGGGGCGGGTTGCGGCCAGGTCGATGCTCGGCGGGTCGCCGACCGTCGGGCCGGTGGTGTCCTCCGGCGCGGAGGTACGGGGGCTCATGGCGGCAGTCTGCGTCCGTAGCCGGCACAGGCGGGACCGACACGCCCTAGACGAGTTGCGCCACCGCGCGGACGGGTGAGCCGTCGGCCCCCGCGATTGCCAACGGCAGCAGCCAGACCACGGCGCCGGACCCGGCGTGCACACGCTCCAGCAGGGTTTCCAGCCGGGTGAGGTTCTCCGCGATCACCGCGTGGCCCCCGGCGAGCACCTGATGCGCCGCCAGCGCCGGCAGCGGATCTGACGCTACGTCAGTCGAGCGATCGACGCTGGGGGCGTCGATGCCGACCGTCCGCACACCCGCCGCCAGGATCGCGGTTGCGGTGTCGGGGCGAAGCCAGGGGTGCTCGGCGTAGCGGGCGGAGCCCCAGTGGATGCTGCGGCCGGTGCACAGAAGCAGCACGATGCCCGCGCGCAAACGACTCCGCACCGGCGCGAGGTGCTCGGGCTGGATGGGTTCCCGGTCGGGCAGGTGCCGCAGATCCACCACCACCGCGGGCCCGACGAAGCGCTCCAGCGGCAGCGCATCAAGGCCCGGCAGCCCGTCGTCGACGTGGAACGGGGCGTCGACGTGGGTGCCGGTCTGCGAACCCAGCTGCAGTGCCAGCAGGTTGTAGCCGTGACCGGCAATGGTGGTGGCCGGGCTGAGCACGACCGGCGGATCTCCGGGCCAGACCGGCATCCCGGTGACGATTGGGTGGCTTAGGTCGATCAGCCGCACGGCCACCCCGGGCGCCCCTAGCGCCGAGCGGAGGCCGGATAGGCCCTCAGCGGCGCGATCAGCACGGCGGTACGGCGCTCCTCCCGCATCACCTTGTCGTAGGTGTCCCAGTCATCGTGGGTGCCCCCGGCCGCGCTGAAGATCTCGCGCAGCAACAGGCGGAGCCGCGCGGCGTCCACGCCCGGACAGGGGTCGTCCGGGCCGATCAACTGCGCGTCACCCTCGACCGCCGCCCACTCCCAGCCGCCGCGCACCGCGACCGTGGTCCGGGGTCGGGCGCGCAGGTTGGCGAGCTTGCGCGTGCCGCCAATCGCGACGTAGGCGACCACCGGCTCCCCGGTGAGCGGATGATCAAGCACCCCCGAATTGACCAACGAGGACTGGATCGAACCGTCCGCCCGGGCCGTGGAAACGATGGCCAGCCCGTGATCGACGCGCACGATGCGGGCGTATGTGGAAAGGTCAACCATGCCCCGAATCTAATACCCGCGGATCCACACGTTTAGGACCGCCCGCAGCGCGCGAGGGCGACCGGGCCGGACGGCGGGCCACACCTCGTGCAGGCACAGGTCGCAGACGAAGACAGTTTCGTCCACCAGGACCAGGTGCGCCGCGAGGCACTGGTTACAGTGCGGGCACCGTTCCACCGCCGCCATTCGTCGGTGCCCCGGTGAGCAGTGCATTCCACCCCCTTGAGTCGGAACGGGGGGCGGTGTCGGTCCACAGGCCCGGTGGCGGACCGACACCACCGACGAGGAACCCCCCGACGCCCTAGCGCCGCGCCCGGACCGGCCCCCGCCGCGACGCCGCCAGTCCCGGTGGCGCGCCGCCACTCTTCCCGGCCTCGCGACCGGGTCCCTCCGTTCGACGGCGCCGCCAGTCCCGGTGGCGCGCCGCCGATCTCCCCCGG